>ERZ1026963.274-NODE-274-length-36134-cov-12.437013_pt1 | contig 36134 bp, 33 predicted proteins | sample MGYA00519566_ERZ1026963 | MGnify/ENA primary metagenome ERZ1026963 (study PRJEB26926, sample SAMN06164512) | human gut metagenome | biome: ENVO:00009003; feature: ENVO:2100002; material: ENVO:00002003 | host: Homo sapiens | place: USA | collected 2012 ... | reverse complement strand
AAAATATCAAGCCTGAATGAGTATTCCGTTCAGATTAGATTAGGTTCTAATCTGGTCGGATCTTTTTATTTCAGGAAGAAGGATGCCTATGGCAGAAAAAGTGGATCAGATCAGGCAGTATTTACACCTAATGACGCAAACAACTACAATACCGTAACTAGAACAATAACTGTTAAAGTAACTAAAGCAACACCGGTAATTGCAGAGAAAAGGAGATTCAATTAAGCCATACATCAAGGACGACAGCGGCAAGGAAGGCTGGGATGTTATCAAGCCACAGCTTGAAGAAGCTAAGGCAGGCGATACGGTAACGGTTGCAATGAACGGAACAACTGTAGTACCGAAAGATGTAATTGACAGTATCAAGGGCAAAGATACAACACTTGTTCTGGATATGGGAAATGGTCTTTCCTGGAAGATTTATGGAAAGGATATTACTGATGCAGCTGGAGATATTGATTTTGATGTGACAGTCGGAGCCGACGCCGGAAAATCCATTCCTGTGGATGTGATCAATAACGTGACCGGGGAACATTCTTCCTTGAATCTGACTCTTGCTTATGACGGAGAGTTTGGATTTACAGCCACACTGACCGTCAACATGGAATCAAAGAATGCAGGACTGTATGCGAACCTGTTCTACTACAATGAACAGACCGGAGAACTGGAATTTATCAGCGCCGGACAGATTGATCCGGATGGAAATGTGGAACTTGTATTTACCCATGCATCAGATTACACGATTGTTGTTGATGCCAAGATTATGAGTGATAACGGTCAGGCAGACAACAAATCTGATGAAACCATTCCTGCACCTAAGACAGATGACAGCACTTCAAAATATGCATGGAATAATACGATAATCATTATTATAGGTATCTGTATTATACTGAATGTTTTTGGAGCTGTATTCTATGTAAGAAAAAAGAGTGGTTCTGAGGAAGAATAAGTATCTGACATAGTAATTGAATAAAAGTGGGAATGTGGGAGCGTACTGGCAAAGGGTGTAACAGTATAAACATGAAAAGCGGTGTATGTCTTGATGAAGAGACGTATGCCGCTTATTTGCGTCAAAAATGATAGAAAACTAAAAGAAAAAAAGAAAAAAGAAAAAAACTAAAGAAAAAAAGAAACTAAAAGAAAAAAGAAAAAAAACCTCAGTCTGGAATATTTTTTGTCGGTGAAACTTTTTGCGGGAATACAGCGTCAAAATCGTAGAATATATCAAAAGAATATGTGTTACAATAAATACCGAAAAATAATTGCATGCAGTTTTCAAAAGTGAGGAAAGGATATATGTCGGACAGAAAAAAAGAACAGGCGGTGGAGCGTGCCCTGACGGAAGGGTATGAGAAGTATTACCGTCTTGCTTATAGTTATGTACATAATGAAGCGGACGCGCTGGATATTGTACAGGAAGCAGCCTATAAAGCTATTTTAAAAAGTGACAGCCTGAAGGAGCCGCAATACGTGGAGACCTGGGTGTACCGGATCGTGATCAACGAGGCGTGCAGCTTCCTGCGCAGCCGGAAGGAGAGCGTGGATGTGGAGGAGATCCAGGCGGCAAGTGAAGATATCTATGAAAATATTGATTTAAAGCGCGCAATAGAAAATCTTGACCCAAAGGATCGTGCCATCGTAGTCCTACGATTTTTTGAGGACAGGCAGCTGGAGGAGATCGCGAAGATCCTGGATGAGAACCTGAGTACGGTAAAGAGCAGGCTGTACCGGGTGATGAAAAAACTGCGGCTGAACCTCGAGGGCAGCATGGGCTGAGCAATCCGTAGTCAAAGTCGTGGGATTTTGCCCCGACATCATATATAGGCAGGACATAAGACAGATACAGACAAAGAGATATAGGAAGATATAGGAAGAGATAACATGACCGGTCCGAACCGACCGGGCAGATGGAGAATAGATATGACAGAACAGGAACAGTTGAGACAATTAAAAGAGGAGTATGAGAATATGATAATACCCGAAGCGGGACGGGAACGGCTGCAGGCAGGTATCGACAGAGCCCGGATGGAGAAAAAAAGAGTAGAGCACGCCAGAAAGCGTTCTGCATGGACAGCAGTGGCGGCTGCAGCAGTCGTGATGATCGCACTGCCAAATACCAATATACAGATAGCCCATGCCATGGAAAATATTCCGTTGCTGGGTGGCTTTTTTAGGCTGGTAACAGTGCGGCAGTACAATTACAGTGACGAGAACCATGATGCTGAAGTAGAACTTGCACAGATCAACTATGGAGAAGACGCAGGAGAAGGTGCTTCCGTTGGAGAAGTGGCAGCCACTCCTAAGGGCACAGCAGCCGGAAGTGTGGAAGGTGTCGGACAGGAGGCTGCGGTAGCAAATCTGTCGGAAGACGGTGTGGAAGCGGTCAACCAGGATATGGAGGCTACGGTAGAGGAACTGATCCGTCAGTTCGAGGATACCTTATCCGAGGAAGGATACCATGGTCTGCATGTGTCCCAGGAGGTCGTTACGGACAATGAGAGGTATTACACCGTAAAATTAAGCGTGTTGGAGACGGAAGCCAGCGGCTACGAGAATAATCAGTTTTATACGATTGATAAACAGACGGGAAATGTGGTGACACTGGAAGATCTGTTTGCAGAAGGAAGCGACTATATTTCCGCGATCAGCGAGAACATTAAGACCCAGATGAAGGAGCAGATGGCGGCGGATGAAGGCGTGATCTATTTCCTGGATAACGAAGATATGCCGGAATTCAATTTCCAGGGGATCACGGAACAGACGAATTTCTATTTCAATGAAAGGGGAGAACTGGTCATAGCATTTGATGAATATGAAGTGGCTCCCGGCTCTATGGGAGCACCGGAATTTGTAATACCTCAGGAAGTGACGGCAGCACTTTTGAAATAAATATCTAAATGGGGAAGCTCCCGCATATCATGAAACAAAAGGATATGCGGGAGCTTTTTTATGCCATTGATCGTATTGGATGCGGGGCATGGTGGTGCGAACCCGGGGGCCACATATAATGGAAGAAAGGAAAGCGAGGATGTTCTGGCGCTGACACTGGCGGTGGGGAGTATTTTGGAGGAAAATGGAGTGGATGTGTATTATACCAGAACCACGGATGTCTACGAGTCCCCGTACCAGAAGGCACAGGAGGGAAACGAGGTGGGAGGAGACTATTTTGTCTCGATCCATCGGAATTCCAGTCCTTATCCGAACCAGTACAGTGGCGTGGAGAGTCTGGTCTACAACCGCTACGGGGCGGCGGCCCGGATGGCGTACAATATCAATGCCAGACTGGAACAGGTGGGGTTCGTGAATCTGGGAGTAAACGAGCGGCCGAATCTGGTGGTGTTAAACAGCACGAATATGCCGGCGGTGCTGGTGGAGGTTGGATTTATCAATACGGATGCAGACAACGAACTCTTCGACAGCCGGTTCGATGAGATCGCCCGTGCCATTGCTGATGGAATTCTGGAGAGTGTTCAGCCCACACTACATTCATAAAAGCGTCTGCTGCGCAGCCGGCGCCGCTTTGGCGGCTCACCTTTTATTTCATTTGCGTGGAGCTCCGCTCATAGAATACCACAAACGAGACTTAGAATGCGAGCATCCTAAGTCTTGTCTGCGGCATCCTATGGCTGAACTTTTTACCTAAACCTTACAAATATCTTACCGTACTGCGATATTATGTGAATTTCCTTCATGCTAGTATGTCCTTGTAATCAAGAAAAAGAAAAAACAAACAACATGGAGGAACATTATTATGAGAGTAAGACACAGTAAAGGATTAGCTCTGGTAGGAGCATGTATTTTATTTGCCATGAGTCTGGCAGCCTGCGGCAACAGTGACACTGCAGCAGATGCAGCAAACACAGCATCTTCCGCAGAAGTAAGCAGCGTTGCAGAGAGCACCGTAGCAGAGAGCACCGTAGCAGAGAGCAGCGCAGCAGCACCTGCTGAGACCACCACAGATCTGTCCGGCAGCATTTCCATGGTAGGAAGTACTTCTATGGAGAAATTAGCCAATGCACTGAGCGAAGCTTTCATGGAAGAACATCCTGATGTAACTGTAACCGCTGAATTCGTAGGATCCGGTGCGGGTATTGAAGCTGTTACCAACGGAACCACAGATATCGGTAACTCTTCCAGAGGCTTAAAGGATGAGGAAAAGGCAGCAGGCGTTGTAGAGAACGTAGTAGCTATCGATGGTATTGCAGTATGTGTAGACCCTGCTAACGAAGTAGCAGATCTGACCAAAGAGCAGTTGACCAACATTTACAATGGCACAGTTACCAACTGGAAAGAAGTTGGCGGTGCAGATGAGCCTATCATCGTGATCGGTCGTGAGGCAGGTTCCGGTACCAGAGGCGCGTTCGAAGAGCTGGTTGATCTGGTAGACGGCTGCAAATATGCAAACGAACTGGATAGCACCGGTGCAGTAATCGCAAAAGTGGCATCTACTCCCGGAGCTATCGGATACGCTTCCCTGGATGCACTGGATGACAGTGTTAAGGCACTTTCCCTGGAAGGTGTAGAAGCTACCGCAGAGAATATCAAGGCCGGTAACTATTTCCTGAGCAGACCCTTCGTAATGGCTACCAAGGGTGAGATCTCCGAGCAGAACGATCTGGTACAGGCATGGTTCGATTTTGTACTGGGTGACGAAGGACAGCAGGTTGCTTCCGAAGTTGGTCTGATCACAGTAAAATAATAGCCCGACACAGAAAAAGGAAAAAAGCGATGAATAGTGGAACACACGCTTCCGTAATGGGAAACAGAAAAAATAGAGCGGTCGTTGAAACTGTGGCACAAATAGTATTTACCATTTGTGCCTTCTTCGCCGTACTGGCGGTAGTTTCTATCACCTTATATATGATCATCAGCGGTACCCCCGCTATTATGAAAGTAGGTCTGGGAGAGATCCTGTTCGGCACGGAATGGATGCCAACGGCGGCAGATCCGAAATTCGGTATTCTGTGGGTTATCCTGACTTCCATCGTCGGTACGACGCTGGCTATCCTGCTTGGTGTGCCCATCGGCGTGCTGACGGCAGTATTCCTGGCAGAGGTGGCACCCAGACCCTTAGCTGCCATTGTAAAGCCTGCGGTAGAGCTGTTAGCTGGCATCCCTTCCGTTATCTACGGACTGTTAGGAATCTACTTACTGAATCCTCTCATGTATAAATTAGAAAGACTGATCTTCCAGGGATCCACGACACACCAGTTCACCGGCGGTGCAAACCTGCTGTCAGCCGTGATCGTACTGGCGATCATGATCCTGCCCACTGTGATCAATATCAGTGAGACTTCCATCCGGGCGGTTCCTGCAGGAATCAAATCCTCCTCTCTGGCCCTGGGAGCCTCCCATGTACAGACTATTTTCCGCTCCATCCTTCCGGCAGCAAAATCCGGTATCGTGACGGCTATCGTTCTGGGAGTGGGACGTGCCATCGGCGAGGCTATGGCGATCACACTGGTATCCGGTAGCAGCGTCAATGTGCCGTTGCCATTTAACTCCGTGCGATTCCTGACCACAGCTATTGTCAGCGAGATGGGATATTCTTCCGGACTGCACAGACAGGTGCTGTTCACCATCGGACTGGTGCTGTTTGTATTTATTATGATCATCAATATCGTATTGAATAAAATACTGAAAAAGGGGGCGGATGACAATGAATAAGGACACCTTATATGTAAAAAGAAAACGCCCCACAGACATGCTTTTGCTGGCAGCCATTTATGTCTCTGCCACACTGGCGGTGGCACTTTTACTGGGAATTATCCTGTATGTCTTCGTAAAGGGCATCCGCTCCGTTAACTGGGCATTTTTAACGACGGTGACCAGTGCCAGAAAGCAGACCACCGGTATTGCGGGCAACCTGTTGAATACCCTGTACATCATCGTGATCACTCTGTTGATCGCGACCCCCATCGGCGTGGGAAGTGCCATTTATCTGAATGAATATGCAAAACCCGGCAAGCTGGTCTCCATCATTGAGTTCACCACGGAGACACTGTCCGGTATTCCTTCTATTATTTTCGGCCTGTTCGGTATGATCTTTTTCGGAGAGACTTTGGGCTTCGGCTATTCACTGCTCACCGGTTCCTTTACCCTGACATTGATGGTACTGCCCCTGATCACAAGAAATACGCAGGAAGCATTGCGCACCGTGCCGGACAGTTATCGTACCGGTGCGTTGGGAATGGGATCCACGAAATGGCATATGATCCGGACGATCCTTCTGCCGTCTTCCATGCCAGGTATCGTCACCGGTATCATTCTGGCACTGGGACGTATCGTGGGAGAGTCTGCGGCTCTGTTGTTCACTGCGGGAAGCGACTACAAGCTGCCGAAGTTCACCGGAGTTTTCGGAGACAATCTGGCAAAGCTGGCTCACAAGGCCATGGAGTCTGGTGGTACTCTGACCATCGAATTGTATTTACAGATGCAGAAGGGACAGTATGATAATGCTTTCGGTATCGGTTGTGTTCTGATCATTATCGTATTGATCCTGAACCTCCTGACCAAGCTGGCGGCGAATAAGCTGAGACGAGAGTAAGAGAAATCACAAGAAGGAGAAAATATATGGCTAACAGTAAAATATCCGTGGAAAACTTAAATCTCCATTATGGAGAGAACCACGCACTGAAAGATGTAAATATGGAGATCGCAGACCACGCCATTACCGCATTTATCGGTCCCAGCGGCTGCGGCAAATCTACTTTTCTACGTTGCCTGAACCGGATGAATGACCTGGTGGACGGCTGCAGAGTCGAAGGAAAAGTAATTCTGGATGGAGAGGACATTTACGATAAGCGGGTGGATACCACATTGCTTCGTAAAAAGGTCGGCATGGTATTCCAGCAGCCCAACCCTTTTCCCATGTCCATTTATGACAACATCGCCTACGGTCCCAGACTGCACGGCATCAAGAATAAAAAGGAACTGGATGAAATCGTGGAGCGTTCTCTGCAGGGTGCCGCTATCTTTGAAGAGGTAAAGGATCGCCTGCACAAATCCGCGTTGGGACTGTCCGGTGGACAGCAGCAGAGACTGTGTATTGCCAGAGCACTGGCAGTATCTCCGGAGGTACTTTTGATGGATGAACCCACCTCCGCACTGGACCCGATCTCCACGCTAAAGATCGAGGAACTGATGGAGACACTGAAGAAAAAATACACCGTGGTCATCGTAACCCACAATATGCAGCAGGCAGCCCGTGTGTCGGATGACACCGCATTTTTCCTGGTAGGGGAAGTCATAGAGAAAAATGCAACCTCCGAGATCTTTGCAAGACCTCAGGACAAACGGACAGAAGACTACATCACCGGACGGTTTGGATGATTTTGGATGAGAAGATAGGAGGAATGGGAGATGTCACCCAGAGTATTATTTGAACAGGATCTTGAGACTTTGAAAAATAAAGTATCTGAGATGGGAGAGCATGCGGAGATCAGTTATGACCGTATGGCGTATGGAATTCGTGAGAACAAAGAAGACATTCTGAAGACGCTGTTGAATACAGATCATACCATGGTGGATATGCAGCGAAGTATAGAAGCTATGTGTCTGAGCCTGCTGACCAGACAGCAGCCGGTGGCCAGAGATATGCGTCTGGTATCCGCAGCGCTGAAAGTGGTACCGGATATTGAACGGATCGGAGACCATGTGGCAGATATTGTGGAACTGTACCTGCGTATGGGCAACATGAATCCCGAAGGAAAACAGGAACATCTGTTGCTGGAGATGATGGAAGAAGCCAAGGAGATGACCCACAATTCGGTGGAGGCATTTGTGGAAGGTGATGAGGCAAATGCAAGAAAAGTAGTAGAACATGATGATGTGGTAGATGATCTCTTCAACGAAGTCAAAACGGGAATGATGCAGGCTATCAGAGAGCAGAGCCTGGATGCGGATCGTGTGGTGGATTATCTGATGATGGCAAAGTATCTGGAAAAAGTGGGTGACCATGCGGTAAATATCGCAGAGTGGGCCATCTTCCGCATGACCGGAGATATGGAAGGTGCGAGATTGTATTAGGATTCGATAATCTCGGTAACGATGCAGAGCCCCAATTTGCAAAACTGCTCCTGCGGAGCGTTCCTTTTGCTCATTGAGGCTTGCTCGCCAAAGAACTATTGTTCTATGCTCTTACAGATGCCAGCATCTGACGAGCATAGAACAATAGTTCATGGCTCTGCATCGTTACAACTTTACATAAATTTTACATTCACTGGTAACGCATTTTACATAAGCAAGATAAAGTGTAGATAGAAACCAAAAATGTAAAGTATGTTATGTAAAATGAGAGGATTAGAGTATGAGCTTTTTTGATTTACTGAAGATGGTAGGAGGACTTGCATTATTCCTGTATGGAATGAATCTGTTGGGTGACGGACTGTCCCGGGCATCTGGCGGACGATTAGAACGCATTCTGGAGAAACTGACCAACAACCCGTTAAAGGCAGTGCTCATGGGTGCGGTGGTCACCGGTGTGATCCAGTCCTCCTCCGCTACCACTGTTATGGTAGTCGGATTTGTCAATTCCGGTATTATGAGTCTGAAACAGGCAGTAGGTATCATCATGGGTGCCAACATCGGTACCACGGTGACCTCCTGGATCTTAAGTCTGACGGGCATTGAGAGCGATGCTTTCTGGATCCGTATGCTCAAGCCCAGTTCTTTTTCGCCGATTCTGGCAATCGTGGGTGTGGGTATTTTACTGTTTTCCCATAAAGACAAATTAAAAAATGCGGCAACCATCCTGGTGGGCTTTGCAATTCTGATGTTTGGCATGGATTCCATGAGCGCGGCAGTTTCACCGCTGGCAGAGGTACCGGAGTTTACCAATCTGCTGATCGAGTTCCAAAATCCCGTATTCGGTGTGCTGGCAGGACTCATTCTCACAGCGGTGATCCAGTCTTCTTCCGCATCCGTAGGTATTTTGCAGGCACTGTGCATGACCGGAGCGGTAAGCTTTGGCGCAGCAGTTCCCATTATCATGGGACAGAATATCGGTACCTGTGTTACCGCCATGATCTCCGGTATCGGTGCTTCCCGCAATGCAAAACGTGCGGCTCTGATTCATTTGTATTTTAATATTATCGGAACGATCCTGTTCCTTGGAGTGTTCTATACGGTCAATGCCATTCATCCCTTTGCTTTTCTGGGAGAAGTGGCAACACCTTTTGGAATCGCAGTAGTTCACAGCTGCTTCAATATCGCGGCTACGCTGGTATTGCTTCCCTTCTCCAACGGTCTGGTGAAGCTAGCCTGCCTGACGCTGCCGACCCATGAGGACGTGAAGGAAATGTCCGAGACAGACAAGACTTTAAGCTTACTGGATGTACGTTTCCTGGAGAAGCCTGCCTATGCCGTAGAGCAGAGCAGACTGGTGGCTTCTGTGATGGCGGATAAGTCCAGGGAAGCCATGGATCTGGCTATGGAGCTGCTGCATAATTTCGATGAGGCGAAAGCAGAGCAGGTGGCACAGATGGAGACGGATGTGGACCGCTTCGAGGATGAACTGGGAACCTATCTGGTGAAATTGAGTTCCAAACAGCTTTCCAATAAGGATAGTGAGACTTTAAATACGATTCTGCACTGCATCGGCGATTTTGAGAGAATTTCCGATCATGCCCGCAACATCAAGGAAGCGGCACAGGAGATGCATGACAAGCAGTTGGTATTCTCCGAGAAGGCGCAGGAGGAACTGAAGGTATTCGAGAGAGCGGTACACGATGTGCTGGATCTTACCATGACCAGTTTTAAGAACGGAGATCTGAATCTGGCAAGACAGGTGGAGCCGTTGGAGGAAGTCATCGATGGACTGAGCCTGGATGTGAAGCAACGCCATGTACGCAGACTCCGTAAGGGAAAATGTACCATTGAACTGGGCTTCATCTTATCCGATGTCATTACGAACTTTGAGCGTGTCAGCGACCACTGCTCCAATATTGCAGTCTGTCTGGTACAGGTGAATGAGGATGAATTCGATACCCACGCTTACCTGGATGAACTGCGCCAGGAAGATAACAAGGACTTCCAGAGCAAAGTGCTGGCATGCCGTGAGAAATACCAGTTACCGCCCACAAAGCAGGAACGTCTTGCGGAAAAGAATGCAAAACTGCTTGCGGAGTGAGGATTTACCGAGGTATAGTTAAGAGGAGAAAGCACAGTCAGAGAGGAGTGCTGTGAGATGGCTTTGATCTATGTAGTAGAGGATGACAAAAATATTCAGGAGATCGAGACCTTTGCCCTGGCCAATGTGGGCTATGAGGTAAAAGGTTTTGATTCCGCCATGGATTTCTATGAGGCGCTGAATGATACCACACCGGATCTGATTTTATTAGACATCATGCTGCCGGACGAGGATGGTCTGAGCATTGTGAAAAAGCTGCGTACCAGACAGGACACGGTGCTGGTGCCGGTGATCATGGTCACGGCGAAGACCACGGAGATCGACAAGGTCAAGGGACTGGATCTGGGGGCAGATGATTATATTACGAAGCCCTTCGGTGTCATGGAACTGATTTCCCGGGTAAAGGCAATGCTCAGGAGAAGTCAGAAGAGTCAGGAAAAAGATAAGGTGCTGAAGCTGGGGAACATTGTGCTAGACCGAGAGAAACATTCTGTCACGGTAGGCAAGGAGCCTGTGGAGTTGACCTACAAAGAATATGAGCTGTTAAAGCTTCTGATGACCAATGCGGGCATTGTGACCACCAGAGAACTGATCCTGGACCGCGTCTGGGGGATCGATTTTGAGGGAGAATCCCGGACGTTGGACATGCATATCAAGACGCTGCGGCAGAAACTGAAGGAAGAGGGCAGTCTGATCAAGACCGTGCGTAATGTGGGATACATTATGAACGGCGAGAAAGCGTAACAGAAGATGAAGAAAAAGATTAACAAAATGATGATCCTCATTGCCACGGTAACGATTTTGCTTACCATGGTACTGATCACAGTCGTGTATTATGATCTGTTCCGCAGACAGGTGCTGGAGGATCTGAAAAGCTATGGTTCCCTGTTAAAAAGCTGTTCTTCGGTAGAAGAGATCAAGGAAAACGGAGTGCCGGTGGAATCGGATCTGCGATTGACGCTGATCGGCAGTGACGGACAGGTATTGTATGATAATGAGGCAGATTCTGTGGCCATGGGGAATCACGCTTCCCGTCCGGAGATTCAGGAAGCCATGCGGGACGGCGAAGGTGAAGCAGTCCGGAATTCCGAGACCTTGTCCCAGTCCACCTTTTATTATGCCATCCGTCTGGAAGATGGCAGCATCCTGCGACTGTCCAAGGATGCCAGAAGCATTTACAGCATTTTCAGTCAGGCGCTGCCCATGATGGTGGGGATCTTTGTGGTGCTGCTGGTGCTGTGCATGGTGGCGGCCAGAGTGCTGACCACGAAGCTGGTGGCTCCCATTGAGAAACTGGCACAGAATATCGGGGAATGTACAGAGATGCAGACCTATGAGGAACTGACACCGTTCATGACCATGATCCGCAAACAGCATGAGGACATTATGAAAAATGCCAGAATGCGTCAGGAATTCAGTGCAAATGTGTCCCATGAACTGAAGACCCCGTTGACATCCATTTCCGGCTATGCGGAGCTGATCGAGACCGGCATGGCTTCGGAGCAGGATACGGTGCGTTTTGCTCACGGGATTCATAACAGCGCAAATCGTCTACTTACATTGATCAATGATATTATTCGTTTGTCGGAGCTGGACGGAACGGAAGAGGAAGCGGATACGGAGCTTTTGAATCTTCATGAAATGGCGCAGAATTGTGTGGAAATGCTGAAAATGAGTGCAGAGAAACACAAGGTGACCATAGCGCTGAACGGCACGGAATGCTATGTGACGGCCAATCGCCAGATGATGGAAGAACTTTTATATAATCTGTGTGATAACGCAATCCGGTATAACAATCCGGGAGGAAGTGTGGATGTGCAGACCTATGCCAGAGAGGGGCATACCTATCTGGTGGTAAAAGACACCGGCATCGGCATCTCCAAGGAGCATCAGGAGAGGATCTTCGAGCGCTTCTACCGTGTGGACAAGAGCCGCTCCAAATCCACCGGCGGCACAGGACTGGGCCTTGCTATCGTAAAACATATCATCGCCAAGAGCCACGCTGAACTGGAACTGGAAAGTGAACCCGGAAAAGGAACGACGATACGGGTGATTTTCTGAGAACTTCGAGTTCAAATTTTCTAAGACTTCATTCGAGAGAGTGGAGTCTTTTTTACGCATGATATTCCGCCAGCAGCTGTTTCGCATAAGCAACACAGTCTCTGTGCAGAGCAAATTTTTTGCCATCGCACATGATGACTTTGCGGAAGCCCAGCTTCTCCATGTATCTGCCGTTAAGGATCGTCTTGACGGTGGGAGCGAAGAAGGTAGGGTGATTCTCTATCTGAGAGAACAAATTGATAGCGGTGGTGGCTACTTTTACGGTGCGGCCGTCCTTCAGGGTGACGATGACATTCCGGCCTTCTTCTTCGGCGTAGAGGATGTCCGGTTCGGTGACATAGACGGTATCTTCATCCTCTCGAAGCTCTATGAGAGGAACTGCCTTAGACATAATATCCAGAGCATGGTCAATACTCTGTCCCAGTTCCGCTACTTTGATGGGCTTGTCCAGAAAAATAACATTTTCCGGATAGGTCTGTTCCCTGTAATTGATCTTGGAACAGCACAGCACGATGGGTGCGTTGACCCCCTGGGCAATCAGCGCATTTGCCACTTCTGTACCGGTGATGCCTTCCGTCAGACACATATCAATATAGAAGGCATCGTATTGCATGGGATTGGACAGCAGTGAGGTAGAATTACCGAAAGAATCGGTATAAATGATACCCGTAGACGCTGCTCTTTTGTCGGATTCCCGCTTTAACAGACGCTCCAGCTGCTTTCTGTCGGCTACATTATCATCACACACTGCTATATGCATATCGATACCTCCCGGACTTTATCTCATATAAAGATGCCAGGGTCAAAAGGTCTAAGCCCACATGAGCTTGCTCATAGGTGGGTGAAAGACCTTAGGACCCGCCCCGATATGAGCATAAAAGTGGGATGATAATCCCACGATATGCGAATATTGGGTAGGATTGTGGGAGTGCGTAGCACGGAACAATCCGTAGGCATCAAAGTCGGGGGCTTTTGACCCCGACATCTTATAAAAGAAGTATAGCATATTTCCTATTTGAATAAAAGGGCAAAAAGCAGTACCTGTACCACCAGGATCGCCGGCATTCCGTACTTGAAATACCAGTGCTTCGTCTTATGACGGAAGTGCTGCATTCCCAGAATACATCCCAGACTGCCACCCAAAAGCGCCGTGAAAAAAAGAGAAGCCTCCGAGATGCGCCAGGCACCCCGGATGGCTCTTTTTTTATCGACACCCATGATCACATATCCCACAACATTGATGATCACCAGATACAGGATCACCACAGTAATTATAGTCTGTGCAGTTATCATAGACACCTCATTATTTTAATTCTTAGTTACCAAGTTTCTTCTCGTTCTCCTGTAACTTCATGGCACGAACCTTCAGAGACAGACCGAACAGATTGATGAAGCCTTCTGCATCGTGATGGTCGTACAGATCACCGGTGGTGAAGGAAGCCAGGTTCTCATTGTACAGAGAGTAAGGAGAAGTGGTTCCGGCCTTGATGATGTTGCCCTTGTAGAGCTTGAACTTTACTTCACCGGTCACATATTCCTGGGTTTTCTCGATGAATGCCTGCTCTGCCTCACGAAGAGGAGTGAACCATTTGCCTTCGTATACCAGACTGGCGAATTTCGCACCCATTTCCTTCTCGAATGCATAGGTATCGCGATCCAGGATCAGCTCTTCCAGCTGCTGGTGAGCCTCCATCAGGATGGTACCGCCGGGAGTCTCATAGACACCACGGGACTTCATGCCAACGACACGGTTTTCTACGATATCTACGATACCGATACCGTGCTTGCCGCCCAGCTTGTTCAGGGTACGGATGATATCGGAGACCTTCATCTTCTCACCGTTAACGGAAGTGGGAACACCCTTTTCAAAGGTCATGGTCACATATTCACCCTCATCGGGAGCCTTCTCGGGAGTCACACCAAGTACCAGCAGATGCTCGTAGTTAGGCTCGTTGCCGGGATCTTCCAGTTCCAGACCTTCGTGGCTGATGTGCCAGATATTACGGTCACGGCTGTAGGAAGAATCGGTGGAGAAAGGAAGATGAATGCCATGAGCCTTGCAGTATTCGATCTCGGATTCCCGGGAGTCCATGTTCCATTTGTCGCTTCTCCAGGGAGCGATGATCTTGATATCGGGAGCCAGAGCCTTGATGCCCAGCTCGAAACGGATCTGGTCGTTACCTTTACCGGTTGCACCGTGGCAGATGGCTACAGCGCCTTCTTTTCTGGCAATCTCTACCAGTTTCTTGGCGATCAGGGGTCTTGCCATGGAAGTACCTAACAGATACTTGTTCTCGTATACGGCATGAGCCTGTACACAGGGAACAATATAATCATCACAGAATTCATCGATAACGTCTTCAATATACAGCTTGGAAGCGCCGCAAGCCTTTGCTCTCTCTTCCAGACCGTCCAGCTCCTCTGCCTGTCCGCAGTTTACGCAGACGCAGATAACTTCATAGTCAAAATTCTCCTTCAGCCAGGGAATGATAGCGGTAGTATCCAGACCGCCGGAATAAGCCAAAACTACTTTTTCCTTCATGATAAAATCCTCCGTTTTATAGTGTGTATGATGCCAGGGGCAAAAGCCCTGAAAATGCGATGTGCAAAGCACGAAGCAATCTGTAAGTATCAGATGCCAGGATCGTGTGTTACGCTCTGACAATTACTATACAACATTATAATCGCAAAAGCAAGCAGAAAAGTTGCATAAATAAATCAAAAATATGAATAAAACAAATTAAAATATGCACATAAATGCATAGAATGAAAAATATACAGTATATTTATGCATAAAATATGCTATCTGATGCATAGTACGGTAACGACCATATAAGATGCGCCGGAATCGTCAAAAGTCAGTCGCTGATCTTTTCAATTCCGGAGATATCACTGTCGATCATCAGAGAGTAGTTCGTATAATAGACCACGAAGCCAGGCTTGGCACCGGCCGGCTTTTTGACCTGTTTTTTCTGGACATAGTCGATCTCCACCTTTTCCTGCTCCCTGCCCTTAGAATAGTAGGCAGCAAGCCGGCCGGCCTCTTCAAAAGTCCGGTCCGGCAGTTCCTTCCCTTCGGTCTTTACCACTACATGGGAGCCGGGAATACCTTTGGCATGGAACCACCAGTCATTTCCGTTGGCGAATTTGAAGGTCAGTTCATCGTTCTGGAAATTATTTTTTCCCACATAAATATGAAATCCGTCGCTGCTCAGATAATGGAAGGGCTTGCTGGTGATCTTTGCTTTTTTCGTGCCGCCCTTTCTGCGGATGTAGCCGCTCTGGGTCAGTTCCTCCTTGATCTCCACCAGATCTTCCTCTTTCAGGGCGATATCCAGGGCCGTGCTGATGGTCTCCAAGTGGTCGATCTCTTCTTTTACCTGAGTAGTCAGTTCGGACAATGCTTCATAAGTACGCTTTAGCTTTCCGTATTTGTCAAAATATTTCTTCGCATTTTCCGTAGCGGAAAGAGTAGGATCCAGGGGGATCGTCACCGGTTCGTTGGTATAGTAATTTACCGCCGTGAGAGATTTGTCACCGGGCTTTGCACTGTAACCGTAAGTATTCAACAGTTCTCCGTAGATCCGGTATTTTTCCCGCTTCTCCGTATCCTTCATCTGGGCCAGCTGCAGATCGTATTTTTTAATATCCCGTTCCAGAGCGGTCTGCACGATACGGCGCAGGTCAGAAGATTTCTGACGGATCCTGGTCAGGGTATTTTTCTCCGCATAAAAATGCTCCAACAGGGCGGACATGGAGGTGTAGGATTCCAGATGATCCGCTCCGGTGCTGTACATGGTCAGGGGAACCGCCGCGTATTCCACGGGGCGGGTGCCGGTGTAAGCGATGCAGGGGGAGAAAGTTTCTTCCTTGATAGAAGTGACCATTTTGGAGAAAACTTCATACAGGGCATGATGATTCTCTGCCGTCAATGCCGCGGTAGGGCGTTCCCCGTCGATGCCTGCCTCGTGGCACAGTTCCTGTGCCAGTACCGGGGAGATACCGGTGAAGCTTCCGTAGATTGCCTTGAAGACCGATTGAGGCTTGGCGGCAAGGGTTTCCCGGAAAGTAGTCTCGTCGCAGGTCAGGGCATCCAGTTTATCCTGGGTGTGGGCGATGAAGTAGGGCTTGCCGGGCAGGACTTCCCGGACACTGCTGACTGCGGCGGATACCCGCTTGATACTGTCGATGATGGTATTGTCATCGTTGCAGAAGATCAGGTTGCTGTGTTTGCCCATCAGCTCCATGACCAGCGTCTTGTGGCGCAGATCCCCCATTTCATCCAGATGCTCAATATCGATATGCACGATACGCTCCAGCCCCGGCTGGGAAATGTTCACGATACGGCCGTTCTGTAAGTGCTTGCGCAGCAGCATACAGAAGTTGGGGGCCGTCATGGGACTGGGTTTGTTGCTCTCCGTCAGATAGATCAGGGGCAGGGAAGCGCTGGCGGACAGAAGCAGTCTCTTTTGTCCGGTGGGCTGCTTGATGGTCAACAGCAGTTCGTCGTTTTCCGGCTGGGCGATCTTATATAATCGTCCGCCGATGAGTTCTTTTTTTAATTCTGATATTACACAGGCAATGGTAACGCCGTCAAAAGCCATAATTTCCTCATTTCTGCTCTTTGAATCCGGGAAAAACAGACCATAAAGAGCCACAAAATAGATATGCTGCAAACGAAAGCACAGCATAGTTATTGTAACAGATTTTTATAGGAAAGAAAAGTATGCGGAAAACAGAATGAATATTATTCCACCATAATGCATAAAACCATAAAAATAGTATGAATATATGCATAAATATACACAACAATCCGAGAAATGTGCATAAAAATGAAAAAAGTAGTAGACATTTAGACAAAAAGTGGTATCATGGAACTATTCAGAGTCAGATAAATATCGGTACATATTCGTCGAATGCTTGCATTCGTAAGAATATGTGATGATATTTATATGACGAAGTAACCACATGAGCAAAAATCCAGCTGCGTAGCAGCGATTTTGCGAATGGGGTTCTGAATAGTTCAAAAATAGAATTGCGTGAGCAGCTTGCTGCGAAGCAATTCGTTGACACAAGTATGGCGGCGACAGAAGCAATTCGTTGACACAAGTATGGCGGCGACAGAAATAAAAAACGATGACATAAACAAGAGAGGTAGAAAAATGATCAGAGTAGGAATCATCGGAGCAACCGGTTATGCCGGAGGAGAACTGGTAAGGATCCTGTTAAACCACAAGGATGCCAAAATCGTATGGTACGGTTCCCGAAGCTATATAGATAAGAAGTATTATCAGGTATACCAGAACATGTTCCAGCTGGTGGAGGATATCTGCAAGGATGACAATCTGGAAGAACTGGCGAAGCAGGTAGATGTGATCTTTACCGCAACCCCTCAGGGATTTCTGGCGGGCCTTTTGACAGAGGAGATTCTCTCTCAGGTGAAGATCGTGGATCTGTCTGCTGATTACCGGATCAAGGATGTGGCCACCTATGAAAAATGGTACGGCATCGAGCACAAATCTCCTCAGTTCATTGAGGAAGCAGTATACGGACTCTGCGAGATCAATCGTGACAAGATCACGGAGAAGACCAGATTGGTAGCCAACCCCGGCTGCTACACCACCTGTTCGATCCTGACGGCCTATCCCATGGTCAAGGAAGGCATGATTGATGTGAACACCCTGATCGTGGATGCCAAGTCCGGTACCTCCGGTGCAGGAAGAGGCGCCAAGGTGCCCAACCTGTTCTGCGAAGTGAACGAGAACATGAAAGCCTACGGCGTGGCAAGCCACAGACATACCCCCGAGATCGAGGAGCAGTTAGGCTATGCGGGCAACTGCCAGGTGACCATTAATTTTACCCCGCACCTCGTACCCATGAACAGAGGAATTCTGGCAACCGAGTATGCAACACTGAAGAGAAAACCGGACGGTACACTTCCTACCTATGAGGAAGTAAAAGCTGTCTATGATAAATATTATGCAAACGAGAAATTCGTCCGTGTGCTGGATAAGGGCAGCTGCCCCGAGACCAAGTGGGTGGAAGGCAGCAACTACGTGGACATCAATTTTGTCATTGATGAGCGTACCGGCCGTATCATTATGATGGGTGCACTGGATAACCTCGTAAAGGGTGCCGCAGGACAGGCGGTACAGAACATGAACCTGCTGTTCGGGCTTCCTGAGAGCGAAGGCCTGGAGCTGGTTCCCTGCTTCCCTTAAAGCAGCTACGGAAAGGATTAGAAAGGATAAAATACATACATGAACAAACAGTTTACGATCAAACCCATGACCATAGAAGATTATGACGGTCTGCATGCCCTCTGGATGACCATTCACGGTTTCGGTATCCGGAGCATCGATGATTCCAGAGAAGGTGTGGAACGTTTTATCAACCGGAATCCCGGCACCAGTGTGGTAGCCATCGGGGAGGATGGAGCCGTAGTGGGCGGCATCCTCTGCGGCCATGACGGACGACGAGGCTGTCTGTACCATGTATGTGTCAGAGAAGATTACCGAAGACTTGGCATCGGCAAAGCCATGGTCGTCCACTGCATGAATGCTCTGAAAGCGGAACATATCAACAAGGTCAGCCTGATCGCTTTTACCCAGAATGACATCGGAAACGCTTTCTGGAAATGCATTGGATGGACAAAGCGGGAAGACTTGAACTACTACGACTTTACTTTGAATGAAGAGAACATTACGGCGTTTAATAAATAGATGCCAGGATTATGGAAGTGCGTAGCACGAAGCAATCCGTAGGTATCAAAGTCGGGGGCTTTTGACCCCGACATCATAAATAAAACGGAAGCGAAAGGAGATTATTCCAACATGAAACAGATCCAGGGCGGTGTGACCGCAGCAAAAGGCTTTGAGGCAGCAGGTGTGGAGGCTGCCATTAAATATCAGAATCGTAAGGATATGGCACTGATCGTAAGTAAGGCACCTTGTACCGTAGCCGGTACTTTTACCTCCAATGTGGTAAAGGCGGCTCCTGTACTGTGGGATAAGCAGATCGTGGAACATTCTGCATTTGCACAGGCAGTGGTAGTCAATTCGGGAATCGCCAATGCCTGCACCGGCAAACAGGGACTGGACTGCTGTGAAGCAGAAGCAAAATGTGCCGGAGAACTGTTGGGTGTGCCCACCGATGCCGTACTGGTTGCATCCACCGGTGTCATCGGTATGCAGATTCCCGTAGACAAGATCACCGCTGGCATCGAGAAACTGGTGGCAGCCAAGGCAGATACTCTGGAGGCTGGCTCCGATGCAGCCCATGCCATTATGACCACCGATACCATTTCCAAAGAGATCGCCATCGAGACACAGATCGGTGGCAAGACTGTGACTCTGGGCGGTATGTGCAAGGGTTCCGGTATGATCCATCCGAATATGTGTACGATGTTAGGTTTTGTAACCACAGATGTGAAAATTTCCAAGGAGATGCTGCAGAAGTGCGTCAGCGCAGATGTAGTGGATTCCTTCAACATGATCTCCGTGGATGGAGATACTTCCACCAATGATACACTGCTGGTGCTGGCCAACGGCATGGCTGGCAACGAGGAGATTACCGCAGAGGGCGAGGATTACGACAACTTCTGCAAGGCACTGCATGAGATCACCACATTCCTGGCAAAGAAAATGGCAGGAGATGGCGAAGGCGCCACAGCACTGTTCGAGACCAAAGTAATAAACGCAGTCAGCAAGGAAGATGCCAGAACTCTGGCAAAATCCGTGATCTGTTCTTCTCTGACCAAGGCAGCTATCTTCGGACATGATGCCAACTGGGGACGTATCCTCTGTGCACTGGGTTATTCCGGGGCCAAATTCGACCCGGAAAATGTGGATCTGTATTTTGAGAGCAAGAGCGGCAAGATTCATATCTTCGGTAATGGTGTGGCATGTGATTACAGCGAGGAAGAGGCCACGAAGATCCTCTCCGATCCGGAAGTCACCGCACTGGTGGATATGCATATGGGTGAGGCAGAAGCTACCGCATGGGGCTGTGATTTAAGCTATGATTATGTGAAGATCAATGCGGACTATCGTTCCTAAAAAAGAACGACCGGAAAGATAAATGACAGGCGGATCACGGTATCTGCGGAAATGAGGATAAAAATGGAAAAAGATATGGAACAGGTAATGAAAAAAGCAGAGGTGCTGATCGAGGCGCTTCCTTACATACAGAAATTCAACCGTAAGATCATCGTGGTAAAATACGGCGGCAGCGCCATGAGCAATGAGGAACTGCAGAAAAACGTCATCAAGGACGTAACGCTGTTGAAACTGGTAGGTTTCAAGCCCATCATCGTTCACGGCGGCGGTAAGGAGATCAGCCGCTGGGTCGGCAAGGTCGGAAAAGAGGCAAAGTTCGTCAACGGTCTGCGTGTCACCGATGAGGAGACCATGGAGATCGCGGAAATGGTACTGAACAAGGTAAATAAGAGCCTTGTGACCATGGTGGAAGAGCTGGGCGTGAAAGCAGTAGGTGTCAGCGGTAAAGACGGCGGCCTGCTTCAGGTGGAGAAAAAATATTCCGACGGTCAGGACATCGGGTATGTGGGTGAGATCACCGGCGTGAATCCGGATATTCTCTTTGACATGCTGGAGAAGGATTACCTGCCCATCATCGCTCCCATTGGACTGGACAAGGATTATCACACCTACAATATCAATGCGGATGATGCGGCCTGCGCTATCGCAAAAGCAGTACATGCGGAGAAACTGGCATTTCTGACGGATATCGAGGGATTGTACAAGGACATCAATGACAAGTCCACATTTATTTCCAGATTGACAGCTTCCGAGGCAGAGGGGCTGATCCACGACGGTTACATCGGCGGTGGTATGCTGCCGAAGCTGAACAACTGTACTTCTGCGATCCGCAACGGTGTAAACCGTGTGCATATTCTGGATGGACGTCTGGCACACTGCCTGTTGTTGGAGATCTTCACCAAGCAGGGTATCGGAACTGCGATCGTATCCGATGAGGAGGAAAAATAAAATGAGCGACACCATGAAAGAATATATTGCAGAGGCGGAAAAAGACCTGCTGCATACCTATAACCGTTATCAGATCGTTCTGGATAAGGGCGAAGGCGTACATCTGTATGACACCGATGGGAAAAAATATCTGGATTTCGTAGCGGGAATCGCTGTATTTGCCCTAGGCTATCAGAACAAGGCATACAACGATGCGCTGAAAGCACAGATCGACAAGGTGATCCACACCTCCAATTATTATTACAACGTGCCTGCCATCGAGGCGGCTCGTAAGATCAAAAAAGTATCCGGCATGGATCGTGTCTTTTTCACCAATTCCGGTGCGGAAGCAGTGGAAGGTGCCATTAAGGCTGCCAGAAAATATGCGTATCTGAAGGATGGCTGTACCGACCATGAGATCATTGCCATGAATCACTCCTTCCACGGCAGAACCATGGGAGCTTTGTCAGTAACGGGCAACCCCAAGTATCGTGAGGCGTTCCAACCCATGATCGGACATATCAAATTTGCAGAACTGAATGATTTCCAGAATGTGCTGGATCAGGTGACAGACAAGACCTGTGCCATCATTATGGAGACTGTACAGGGCGAGGGCGGACTGCGTCCCGCTAATGAAGAGTTCTTAAAACAGGTTCGTGATCTGTGCGATGAGCGGGATATCCTGCTGATTCTGGATGAGATCCAGTGCGGCATGGGACGTACCGGTTACATGTATGCATGGCAGCGTTTCGGCGTGAAGCCGGACATCATGACTTCTGCCAAGGCACTGGGCTGCGGTGTACCGGTAGGTGCATTTATGATGACGGAGAAAGTAGCACAGCATTCTCTGACAGCGGGAGATCACGGAACCACCTACGGCGGTAACCCCTTAGCCTGCGCAGCAGTGGAAAAAGTGCTTGATTTATTCGAAGAGGACCATATAATAGAACATGTGAGAGAGGTGGCTCCCTATCTGGAACAGCGTCTGAACGAACTGGCAGACAAGTATGACTGTATCAAAGAACGCCGTGGTGTGGGACTGATGCAGGGACTGGTATTTGACCATCCGGTAGGAGACATTATTAACAGAGCATTGGAGAAGGGATTAATTCTGATCAATGCCGGTGCGGACATTATCCGCTTCGTACCGCCTCTCGTGATTACCCGGGAAAATGTGGACGAAATGATTGCTATTTTGGACACCTGTATCGAATAAGAGGTTTAGGTGAATTTATGTTTTTGAAAAAAAGAATTATCGCTACAGCAGCTGTGATCGCCATGGCTGCTGCAGCTGTTTACGGAAGTACGCAGGAGATGAGTCAGACACAGGAGAGCGGAAGCGGACTGCAGCTGTTTCGAGGAAAGGAGACAATCTATTGCTGGTATTCCGATGAGGCATTGTCCGGTTATATCAATGCGGCAGCAGTATCCTTCGGAGAACAGAACAATGGAGTCCGTGTGATTCCCGTACTTACTTCTGACAGTGAATATCTGGAAGCTATCAATCAGGAGACCCTGCATTCCGATCAGATACCGGATATCTACCTGTTGAGCAGTGACTCTCTGGAAAAGGCTTATCTGGCAGGACTGGCATCGAAAGTGCCTGACACTGTGGGAATCTGCAATACAGACCATTTTTCCCAGGCGGCTCTGTCTGCGGTAACCTATGATCAGAAGCTGATCGGTTACCCGGTTTATTTTGATACCAGTGCGTTGGTATATAATGAAGATTATCTTCGAACCTGGGCAACCCAGCAGGCGGAGAAGGAACTGGCGGGAAGCAGTGAGAATGATGAACCCATAGGGGAAGGAGAAGAGATCATCGAGGAAGATTCTCTTCCGGAAGACCAGACCACGGAACAGGTGACAGCGGATGAGGCAGCGGTAAATGCGCTGGCAGAGCAGTATTTTGCGGAAGCACTTCCCTCCACAGTGGATGATCTGCTGAATATTGCAGATACCTTTGATGCACCGGAAGGTGTGGAAGGTGTCATGAAATGGGACGTGAACAATATTTTCTACAACTACTGGATCGTAGGCAACTACATGATCGTAGGCGGTGATCCCGGGGATGACAGAAATGATATTGATATCAATAATCCGGAGACCATTCAGTGTCTGGAAGTGTACAAGGCACTGAACCAGTTCTTCTTTATTGAATCCGATACGGTGACTTATGATTCTGTGATCCAGGACTTTATCGATGGCAAGACCATGTTCACCATCGGAACCACGGATGTGGTCAAACGGCTGGAAGAGGCAAAAGCGGACGGCAGCCTTGCATTTAATTACGGAATTGCCCGTATGCCGGATGTCAGCGCCGAACTGCAGAGCAGATCTTTGTCTGTTACGGGAGCGGCAGTCATCAACGGCTATTCGGAACACAAGGAACTGGCGGACTGCTTCGCAGCGTATCTGGCAGAAGGATATGCGGACGGCCTGTATGAACGCTCCGGCAAAATGCCGGCAAGTCTTCAGGCGGCAGAGAATGCAGACAACGGTGCGCTTATGATCTTTGCCGATGAGTATGCGGACAGTGTGTCATTGCCGAAGATGCTAGAGACGGGAAATTTCTGGATGCAGTTGGAAGTACTGTTTTCCAAGGTATGGAACGGTGACGACGTGACTACTCTGGTACAGCAGCTGGACGAGACCATAGCCGGACAGGTAGGTGGTACAGAGAACTAAAACCGTTACAATAAAATATGAATGAACGAACCGGTCACAGGATAGACTACTACTAAAAAGAAAAGGTGGTAGAATCCTATGATCGGTTTTTTGATTGCTTTAGTTTCCGGTGCGCTGATGAGCATCCAGGGAGTGTTCAACACCCAGGTGACGAAATCCACCGGCATCTGGACCGCCAGTGCATTTGTGCAGTTTACAGCATTGCTGGTATGTCTGGGGGCATGGCTGTGTACGGAGCGGACTTCATTCTTGAAGATAGCGCAGGTGGAGCCCAGATATATGCTTTTGGGAGGGGCCATCGGAGCCTTTATCACCTACACTGTGATCCGCAGTATGGATGCCCTGGGACCGGCCAAAGCGGTAATGCTTATTGTGGTCGCTCAGCTTGCTGTAGCATATATTATCGAACTGTTCGGATGGTTCGGTGTGGAGAAGCAGCCCTGGGAGTGGCGGAAAGCCATCGGCATGGCCGTGGCGATTGTGGGTATTGTGATTTTCAAGTGGAAATGATCCAGAGCTATCCGCGTAGCGGCAATTTTACGAAGGGGTTCTGAATCGTTACCACAAATGCGAAAACGGCTTGTAAATTCCGTGCGATTCCAGTACAATGAAAGTTAACAGCATAGAGAGGCAATCCCCTGAAATTTTGTGAAGAAATCAGGAAAATGGAAAGGGGACTATGATGTTTTCGATAAGGTTTTTTAAAACAAAATATGCAGGTTTGATCGGAATGTTTTTCAGTCTGGTGATGTTCATGACCGGCTGTCAGAGGAAGGATGAGGCCATTGTGCTGATTCCATCCGGAGAAGATGTGGCGGAATTTCCCTCACTGGAAGCGGTGGAACAGGCAGCGGAGCCTGCAGGCAGCAGCGTGACAGTGCAGGAACCGGCAAAGGCTGAACCGCAGATGATATATGTCTATGTCTGCGGCGCAGTGCGGGATCCCGGAGTCGTGGAAGTGCCGGAGGGCAGCAGAGCGGAGGAAGCCTTGCGACTGGTCGGAGGTATGACAGCGGAGGCGGATCCTTTTTATGTGAATCTGGCAGAAACGGTGACGGATGGTCAGAAGCTGTATTTTCCAACGTTGGAGGAAGCGGAGACTCTGGAAGCCGAGGTAAAAGCGACGGCGGAGGGACTTGTGAATATCAACACGGCATCTGCGGAGGAATTGTGTGCGCTGCCGGGGATCGGAGCTTCCCGGGCAGCAGATATTGTGCGCTACCGGGAGCAAAACGGAGCCTTTCAGACGAAGGAAGACATTATGAAGGTATCCGGGATCAAACAGAACGCGTATGACAAATTGTGTGATAAGATCACGGTACAATGAGGGCTTATGCCGGGACCGTGAAGAGAAAAGTAAGGGATAGAGAGGTTAAGGAAAGATGGCAGGCAAGAAAGTGCTGGTAGTGGATGATGAGAAGCTGATCGTGAAGGGAATCCGTTTCAGTCTGGAACAGGACAACATGGAAGTGGATTGTGCTTATGACGGTGAGGAAGCATTGCAGATGGCGCATAACAAGGAATATGACATCATATTACTGGACGTCATGCTGCCGAAGCTGACCGGCTTTGAGGTCTGCCAGCAGATCCGCGAATTTTCCAATGTACCGGTGATCATGTTGACCGCCAAGGGTGATGACATGGATAAGATCCTGGGACTGGAATACGGCGCGGACGATTACATAACCAAGCCTTTTAACATTCTGGAAGTGAAAGCCCGGATCAAAGCTATCTTCCGCAGAATGGAGCCGAAAAAAGGAACCACAGAGAACACCGGTATTCTGGAAAGCGGCGATATGAAGCTGGATCGTGACGGCAAAAGAGCCTACATCCAGGGCAGGGAGATCGGACTGACGGCCAAGGAGTTCGAAGTGCTGGAACTTCTGATGCTGAATCCCGACAAGGTATACAGCAGGGAGAATTTGTTGAAACTGGTATGGGGTACGGATTATCCCGGTGATGTGCGTACAGTGGATGTACATATCCGGAGACTGCGTGAGAAGATCGAGTCCAATCCCAGCGAGCCCAGATACGTGCATACCAAATGGGGTGTCGGGTACTACTTTAATAATAAGTGAGACTATGAGAACCGGCAAAGATAAGAGGAAATGATTCGCCATGCTTGCATGTAAGAATCAATTTCTCTTATCTTTGAAGGTGGCTCGAATAGAGCCACCGCCACGCAAATGAACAAAAGTAGCTGCGAAGCAGCGGAGAGCACGATTTATCGTGCGGTTTTGTGAATGGCGTGGAGAGGTTCGGAACTGAGGTTTTTATACTGTGAAAAAATGGAATAAAGAACGTTTTGCAACTATATGGGAAAAGCTGGAGAGCATGATCGCGCTTCGAAGTCTGCGGGCGAGGATCTTCCTGCTGACGCTGGTGATCGGCCTGGTGCCTTGTATTGCCATGCGCCACGGTATCGTGAGCAATTACGAGGATCTGGCGGTGGAACAGCGGACCACAGTGGTACAGAACCAGTTGATGATCCTGGCCAATCATCTGATCAGCAACAATTATTTAAGCAGCCATGGTGTCAGAGAGGACACCGGCAATTCCAGAGAAGTCATCAATGCGGAACTGGAGATGCTGTCCAATCTGTATGAAGGCCGCGTTATGATCATCAACAAGAATTTCAAGGTGGAAAAAGATACCTACGGCATCAGTGAAGGAAAGACCATCATTTCCGAGGAGGTCATCAAATGTTTTCAGGGGGAAAACATTTCCCATTATGACCCGGAGCACGGTTACATAGAAATGACCACTCCCATCATGGATACCACGGCAAACACTACGGACGAAAACGGAAAAAGGAATCCGGATGCCATCCGGGGCGTTATGCTGACCAGCATTTCCAATGACAGTATCGTAAATGCCAAGGAAGTGCTGAATCGTAAGGCGTACATTCTGGAAGTGATCATGATGGTGGCAATCCTGGCACTGGCTATCATACTGTCCAGAGCTTTGACGAGACCTTTCAACAGAGTCACACAGGCCATCAATGCGGTAAAGGAAGGCTTCAGTGATGAGACGATCTCTGTGCCAGATTATGTGGAGACCGTACATATCGTAGATGCGTTCAACCAGCTGTTGAAGCGGATGAAGGCATTGGACGATTCCCGACAGGAATTTGTGGCAAATGTGTCCCACGAGTTGAAAACACCCATGACATCCATCAAGGTATTGTCGGATTCCCTGCTAGCACAGGAAAATGTACCGGCGGAGCTGTATCGAGAATTCATGGAAGACATTGCTTCCGAGATTGACAGAGAGAACCAGATCATTACGGATCTGTTGGCACTGGTAAAAATGGATAAAAAGGTACAGGATCTGAATATTGTATCGTTGAACATCAATGATCTGACGGAACTGATCTTAAAGAGACTGCGGCCCATCGCCCGGAAGAAGGATGTGGAAGTGGTATTTGAAAGCGTCCGTCCTGTGGTGGCAGAGGTGGATGAAGTTAAGATGACCCTGATCATGACGAATCTGGTGGAGAATGCCATCAAATACAATAAGGATCATGGCTGGGTGAAGGTGATACTGGATGCGGATCATCAGTATTTTACCTTTGAAGTCAGTGATTCCGGAATCGGTATCCCGGAGGAGGCTCTGGCACATATCTGCGAGAGATTCTATCGTGTGGACAAGTCTCATTCCAGAGAGATCGGCGGAACGGGACTGGGACTGGCGATCACCAAGAGCGCCGTCCTGATGCACAAGGGATCCCTTACGGTGACGAGTACCGAGGGGCAGGGCTCCTGTTTCCTGGTGAAGATCCCGCTGACATATATCGCCTCTTAGACGGAGCTGTTGTAAGAAAGATTGTGTAGTTATGAAGAGAGTTAAAAAATATGTTTTGACCGGTATGCTTCTGATGTTGCTGGCAGTCCTGACCGGTTGTGGCACGAGAGAGCCGGAGACCGGCAAAAAGATATCGGTGTATTATGTAAATACCGCAGAGACGAAGGTTGAGGTTCATGACCAGTATCTGAACACCAAGACACCGGAGGAACAGTTGGAAGAGACCATGACATTTCTCTCCACAACCCCGGAAAAGCTGGAATATAAGGCGCCTTTTGACATGGGATTTCAGGTTCTGGATTATGATGTGGAAGACGGAAAACTTGTGATCAATGTGGATAAGGCATATTCCGAACTTTCGGTCACCACAGAAGTACTGGTGCGGGCGGCCGTTGTAAGGACACTGACGCAGCTGTCCAATGTGAAATATGTGACGATTACCGTGGAAGGCAGTCAGTTATATGACAATGCAGGGGAATTGGTAGGCTGGATGAATGCCGAGCAGTTCATCAATAATGACGGTAACGAGATCAACACCTATGAACTGGTGAAGGTAAAGCTGTATTTTGCCAATGCAGACGGTGATAAGCTGATCGCGGCCTACAGAGAAAAGCATTATTCCACCAATACTCCGTTGGAGCGATTCGTGGTGGAGGAACTGATCGCGGGACCCAGCGGACAGATTGAGGGTCTGTACCCGGTGATCAATCCGGAGACCAAGATCATCAATATCCTGACCAAAGATGGAATCTGCTATGTGAATCTGGATTCCAGCTTCCTGACCGTGGTGAACAATGTTTCCACGGAGGTAGCAGTTTACTCCATCGTGAATTCCCTGGTGGAACTGGATAATATCAATAAAGTACAGATCCTGGTCAACGGCGAAGTGCCATCTACCTTCAGCAATTCCACTTTTGAACGGAATCTGGATTATGTAACGACTTTGGAACAGTAAATTTTGAATTTATGCGGGACAGGACTGTTTTTGCGTTGGACTGTCGGAACAGTCCTGACTGTGGGCAGGCGGGATTGCCTGCGGAAGGGAGCTTAATGAGACGACCGCTTTTTATGGCGTGTCTGTGTCTCGTGATAGTGCTCGCCATAGGAAGAATACTGACGGGGGCGGACACCGGGGATGCCGGCGTACTGCCGCCTGACGGAAGTCCGGTGAGGATCACGGGACGGATAGACACAAGAACTTCTGAAACGATTATTCTGAAATCAATTTCTATTATTCAAAACGATCTAAAATATTCCTATTCTGGAAAATTACAATGTGAGTTGACAAACACACAGGAGGTACAGAGCCTGAGACTGGGCCAGCATATTGTTCTGGAAGGCGTTTTTTCGCACTTCGATGCTGCGACCAATCACGGGGAATTTGACGTGCGGGCCTATTCTGCGGGAAAGGGCATCGGTGGCAGAGTGCGGAAAGCACAGGTTCTGGCAGCGGAGGAGGACTATAGCTTTTTGAGAGAAAAGTTGTTTGCCTTTCGAAGGAGATTACACGACAGACTGGCAAAGGTATTCCCGGAGAAAGAGGCTTCCGTTATGCAGACATTACTGCTGGGGGAGAAGGAAGAAATGGATGCGGAGGTAAAGGCGCTGTACCAGAGGAATGGGATCGCCCATATCTTAAGCATTTCAGGGCTGCATATTACTTTGCTGGGGATGGGATGCTACCGGCTGCTTAAGAGACTGGGGGCTCCGGTCAGAGTGGCAGCAGCGGGAGGTGCCATGACACTGCTTCTGTACGGTATGATGGTGGGCATGAGTGTATCCGCCAGCCGTGCCATAGGAATGTATCTGCTGCAGATGTTGGGGATATTCGTGGGAAGGACTTACGATATGCTGACCGGTGTGGGGCTGTTGGCGGCATTGCTGGTGTTGCAGCAACCGGAGCGGCTTGGGGATGTGAGCTTTTTGATGTCTTTTGGGGCGGTGCTGGGGATCTGCTTGTTGACACCGGTGTTTGCCGGGGATGGTAGGGAAGATAATGTCGGTGTGGAAACGGCCAGTGGCGTGGTGGCAGGGCTTGAAGAGAAAAAGAGGGCCGACGGGAAGCGCGGACTTGGTGAGGCATTAGGCTTTGCAGAGAAAAAGAGGACTGATGGGAAGAGCGGATTTGGTGAGAGGTCTGACTTTGACACGGAACAGAGGAGACTGGGAAACGGGGGGAACGGTTTTAGAGTACCGGCATGGCTTCTGACCGTGACAGATATTCTGGGTGATTCCGCTTACGAGAGGAACAAGTACCGGGAAGGCTGGCGGAAGGTGGTGTATGAAAGGCTTTGGCGCATGGTGTCAGCACTTAAAAGCGGTTTTGCCGCCAGTGCCGGAGTTATTCTTTTTACGCTGCCCATACAGCTCTGGTTCTTTTATGAGATCCCTGTCTACTCGGTATTATTGAACCTGCTGGTGTTGCCCTTTATGAGTGTGGTGATGGCAGGGGGAATCCTGTCATTGATCCCTGGACTGGGAATTGCAGGGACGGTGGATTGTCTGATCCTGTGGTGGTATGAATGGATCTGCGAACGGTTCGGAGAACTGCCGGGAGCGGTATGGTGCGTGGGCCGCCCGGCAAAGTGGCAGATGGTCGTTTATTATAGTGGGCTATTTGTGTTGATCATTGGCAGGAATTATGCGGAAAAATGGAAGCGGCAAAGACTTTATGCAGCTTATGTGGCGGAAAATAATCATGGAGACGGACACCGCACTGAAAGAGAAAGGCAGCGTCGGGAAACACGCAGAGTGGATGATAGCGGTAGGGGTAGAAAAAGAGAGAGTAACAGAAAAAAGATGCAGCATTCTGACAGGTACTCTGAAATATGTCCCACCAGATGGCGGCATGTTTTAGCAAATTTTTGGTATACATGGCAGGGAGTGATGACATATAGGAACGGAGTTATGTGCCGAATTGTAGCCGCAATGATTTTAGTATTAATAGTTGGTTTACTGACCGGCAATTTTGATCGGGGAAGCCGTGTGACTTTTCTGGACGTGGGACAGGGAGACGGTATCGTGGTGGAGACCGGGCAGGGGGCATATCTTTTTGACTGCGGCAGTACCAGTCGGAGGAAAATCGGTGAATATGTGTTGAAGCCTTATCTCAAGAGCCGGGGAATCCAGTCTCTACGCGGTGTGTTTGTATCGCACCCAGATGAAGACCATATGAATGGCATATTGGAACTGCTGGAGAACGGTGGAGAATGGGGAATTACCGTGGAGCAGATGTTTCTGCCTGCGATTACGGAAGCGGAGCGCAGGGAGGCTTTTGAAAAATTGCTTGTTGCCGCGGAATATGCCGGAGTACCGGTAAGTTACATAAAATGTGGCGATGAGATCAGGGATAGTCGACTCCGGCTGCGGTGTCTGCACCCGGAGGAGAATACGACCCTTGCGGATGCCAATGCCTATTCGGAATGCTTCTACGTGGAGGTATTTGCGAAAGCAGTGAAGTGGGGCGCGGCAGAGGGGATGGAAGCAAGTGGAGAGGGCGGAAGAGCTGCTAGCGAAGTTTACGGTGAGAACGGCAGCTTTGCTGTCGGAGTTACTGGTGAGAGAACCGGTCATGGCGATACCGGTGAAAGGAAAAACTTCGGCGTGGGTGCCGGGAAGCTAAGCATTCTCCTGACAGGGGATGTGGAAGGCGAAGGGGAGCAGCAGCTGACACAGGAATTGCAGACGTTGAAGACGTTACGGGTAGCGCAGGAATCACAGGCTTTGCAGAATGTGCGGAAATTGCAGGAATCGCAGGAACCGCGAGAACAGCAGGAACTGTGGGAATCACGGAGACAAGGGGGCTTCAAGGTAGACATCCTGAAGGTAGCGCATCACGGCTCAGGCTATTCCACCAGTTCTGAGTTCCTTGCCGCCGCCGGCCCCGCTGCCGCCATTATCTCCTGTGGTCGTAACAATTCCTATGGCCATCCCCATGCCGCGACGCTACAGCGCCTGGAAGATGCTAAGGTCCCCTGGTACCTCACCACTGACTATGGAGCCCTGACAGTAACCGTCGACAGTCACGGAAACCGGCTGAAAGGGTATCTGAGAAGAAAATAAGCCGTTGGGGTTCTAGGTAGTTGGGGCATGAGAGGAAGAAAAGTAAGAATAAGCCCCGAGGAAGCCAAGAAGCCGGGGGGTGAGAGAAAGAAAAGTAAGAATAAGTCCCGGGGAAATCGAGAAGCCGGGGCATAGGAGGAAGAAAAGTAAGAATAAGCCCCGGAGAAGTCAAGAAGCCGGGGCGTAGGAGAAAGAAAAGTAAGAATAAGCCCCGGGGAAATCAAGAAGCCGGGGCGTGAGAGAAAGAAAAGTAAGAATAAGCCCCGGAGAAGTCAAGAAGCTGGGGCGTAGGAAAAAGAAAAGTAGAAATAAGCCCCGGAGAAGTCAAGAAGCCGGGGCGTAGGAGGAAGAAAAGTAAGAATAAGCCCCGGAGAAGTCAAGAAGCCAGTGTGCAGAAGGAGGAAAAGTGAAAACTACACGCGAAAATATAAAAAACAGAATAGAAGAAATTAATAAGGAATTAGAAAAGATAACAAAATTGGACAAAAAATTTCCGCAAGGAGAATTGCAATGCTTCAAAAATGAAAACCGCTACAAATGGAAAGTAAAAGAGGAAAATGGAATACGCTATCTTCCGAAAACCGAAAGAAATCAGGCAGAAATACTGGCATTGAAGAAATACTATGAGTATAGAAAAAAGGAATTGGAGAGTGAAGCAGCGGGATGGGAAGCCTACTTGAAGAAGACAGACAAGATGAAAATAAACTCCGAACATCTATTAAATCATCCGGAATATGGAAAATTGCTGGCTAAGAATTTCAGACCATTGGATAAGGAACTGGAGCGGTGGCAGGAAGAACCCTACGAAAAATGTACAAAACACCCGGAAAATTTATTGGTACAAGGAACGCATGGGAAGATGTTGCGGTCTAAATCAGAAGCAATTATTGACAGAATGCTATATCAAAATAAAATACCGTTTCACTATGAAGAAAAACTGGTTTTGGATGGAATAATTTTATATCCAGATTTCGTGATACGACATCCCTTTACGGGACAATATTTCTATTGGGAGCACTTTGGGATGATGGATAATCCGGATTATTGCAATCATGCTTGTGACAAAATAAAGCTATATTGCCGACATGGTATCATTCCTTCGGTAAATCTGATTCTCACCTATGAAACAAAACAGTGTCCTCTGAATGCAGACAAAGTAGAAATGATCTTGCAGGAATATTTTGGTTGTAGCAAATGGGATGCCGTGGTAGGATAAAACATATCAGTAATAGTAAAATAAGGGGGATATGCAAAATGAAGCACCTGATCATTGTAAAATTTAAAGAGAATATATGGAACCGGGAGGATGCGGCGAGCAGGGAGATGCTTGCGGACATCAAGAAGATCTTCAATCGGACGAAGCAGATAGAAGGCGTTCATACGGTGAACATTTATGAAAATGTGACGCCGAGACCGAACCGTCATGACCTGATGATCGAAATGGAGATGGATCAGGAGGCGCTGCCTGTGTACGATGCTTCTGCGACCCATCAGGAATGGAAGGCAAGGTACGGGAAGTATATTCAGACTAAGACCATTTTTGATTACGAATAAAAGTATATAATTTTATGAAATGGTGAAAACCAGAATAAAAGGAAACCAGAATAAAAGAAAATCAGCATGAAAGAATACCAACATCTGATCGGCAGGATAATCATTGTGGCAGCTATTGTGATTGCGGAAGATTGACCGCACATGCGCTGGAGCAGCTGGATGGAAGTATTGGTGCAGGTTTTAATACGATTGCAAGTCAGATCCATTAACAGATGACAGAAGGGCTGGAGGCAGTTATGGAAGAATTTGATATCAGAGAAGCTGCGCCGAAAGATGCAGAGAAGATCATCGCATATTTAGCGCAGGTAGGTGGAGAGACAGATTATCTGTCCTTTGGAAAAGAAGGGCTTCCTATTTCGACAGAAGAGGAAGAGAAATTCATACAGAATATAAATAAGGAGGAACATTCTGTTCTCTATGTAGTATGGAAAAATGGAGAGATCATCGGAGATGCCAGCTTGAGCGGGTTTCCCAGAAGAATGAGCCACCGCGCCGAATTCGGAATCTCTGTGGTCAAGTCGGAATGGGGGCAGGGAATTGGCAGGGCGCTGTTACAAAAATGCATTATGTATGCAAAAGAACATACGATAGAACTGATCAATCTGGAAGTTCGAAGCGATAATATACGAGCTATTCATGTCTATGAGAAATATGGCTTCCGGAAAATCGGGACCTCGCCGGCGTATTTTAAGATCGACGGGGAATACTACGATTTTGATCTGATGGTATTAGACCTTAGAAGGGAAAGACAGTAGCTATCGATATCGCTGCGGTCATCATCGCACAGACCATCGAAGGAGCAGGCGGCAATATCGGAGCAGAACTTCGTACAATGGCAGTACAGATGAATTAACACAGAAATATAGAGGACTACAAAGAGACCCAAAGAGCCCCAAAGAAACCCAAAGCAACCCAAGGTGACCAAAAGAAACCCAGAGGACTACAAAGAAACACAAAGGAGCCATAACACCATGGAATTTTTTGACATCGTAGATGAAAAAGGCATTCCCACAGGGAAGATCATAGAACGCACGGAAGCGCATGAAAAGGGTATCCGTCACAGAACTGCCCATATCTGGATCATAAGAGAACAGGATGGGAAGGCACAGTTGTTATTGCAGAAACGCTCTGCAGAAAAAGACAGCTTTCCGGGGAGGTTCGATACTTCTTCCGCCGGACATATTCAGGCGGGGGACGAGCCGGAGGAATCTGCAATACGGGAACTTTACGAAGAACTGGGAATCCAGGCATCTAAAGAGGAGCTGCAATTCGCCGGATGCTTTGATATTCAATACGAAAAGGAATTTCATGGAAAAATGTTTCGGGACAACGAGGTTGCATTCGTCTATATGTACACTAAGCCGGTAGATGTTGCGAAGCTTATCCTGCAAAAAGAGGAAGTGGAGAGTGTGGAGTGGTTCGATATGGAGGAACTGGATGCCGCATTGCAGCCGCCTAGAGATCAGCGATTCTGCGTTCCCATGGAGGGATTCCAAATCGCGAAACAATGGCTGGAGAGCAGAAAATAAAGGCTGATCACTTCGCATAGATAGTAGAGCCAGAGAAGGAGATCGCTGAGACGCTGATGGAGGCAGAAGAATTCCGACAGGCAGAGAGAAGATAGGTATGCGCAGGTGTACCTGGCAACAGATAAGTAAAGCATATAAGTGGACAATAAAAAAGAACTGTCTTCCTGGGAAGCCAGTTCTTTTTATTGTCAATATAGCTTAATATCTGATGAAATTACTTCACAGTCACGGAAGTGATGTGAGGGTTCACACCTTCGTACCAGTACAGGAAACCTTCCATATCGATGGTGTCACCGATCTTTAAGTTCTTTACAGCGTTGTAAACATCGGTGGTGTTGTCGCACAGATAAGACTCAACGGTGAAGGTATAGGTCTGACCATTCAGAGAAACGTTGAAGTACAGGTCGTTACCGTCTTCACCGGAACCATCGTAGTTGTACAGGAAAGCAACATCATTGCCGGTGGCATCCTGGCTGGCTTCTACAGTCATACCCTTGAAAGCTACGAACTGGTTCTGATAGTTGATCAGATCATCAGTACCTAACAGATCGGTCACATCGGTAACGGGAGCGATGTAGCTGCCCTCTTCGATCTCGAAGGTAGCACCTTCAGCAATCTCTACTTCACCGGACCACTCGGTCTTATAACCGGTTACTTTGATCTTGGTACCGGGTACCAGCTTAGCATAATCCTCTTCGGAACATACGGAATTGTAGATGAAGTAAGCACCATCCTGATCCTGGGTGTACAGGGTAGCCTTATCTTCCCACCAGGACTGTTTAGCCTGAACATAAGCCTCGATCACAACTTCGGAATCGAGATCAGCAGCCATGTACTCTTCGTAGGTCATAACACCCTCGGACTTCTCATCAGCAACAGCTTCAGCAGCCTCGGTAGAAGCTTCCGTAGCAGCGGCTTCGGTAGTAGCGGCTTCGGTAGTAGCAGCCTCGGTGGTGGCAGCAGCGGTAGATTCAGCAGCAACGTCTGCATTGCTGTTTCCACATGCAGCGAGAGACAGAACCAGAGCCATAGCCATGGTTAATGCAAGTGTCTTCTTTTTCATAATAATCCTCCATTCCTGCGCTTGTGGCGCATATGGGTCTGTGCAGATACACAGACATCTCCTCAATTTATCCGGCGCATTCAGACACCGAACAGTTCCATTATACCTGAAATGCAAGATAAATCAAGATTTTTTGCAAAAAGAGCCCCATGCGCAGGATAATACCACCAGATATTATCTTACGAATGGGGCTGAAAAATTACTTCTTTCTACTACAATATATTTATGGTTAATATCCCTTACAGCCAGTAAGGAATTAT
>ERZ1026963.267-NODE-267-length-36610-cov-15.544713_pt1 | contig 36610 bp, 32 predicted proteins | sample MGYA00519566_ERZ1026963 | MGnify/ENA primary metagenome ERZ1026963 (study PRJEB26926, sample SAMN06164512) | human gut metagenome | biome: ENVO:00009003; feature: ENVO:2100002; material: ENVO:00002003 | host: Homo sapiens | place: USA | collected 2012 ... | reverse complement strand
CGGAGACCTTACATCGAGACATGTGTATCGCATGCTCCGGGAGTTCGTGGATTTTATGGCAATCCTACGTTACGAGCCATGCACCCAATTCATAAATGTGTCGCAAAGGGCGCTCCACATTTATTTCATTGACGGCTGTCACCGTATAAAGTCAAAAACAAAAACAGCGACTTGTGAGCAAGCTCCCAGATCGCTGTTTCTGTTTTGACTTTGCATGGTTTGTAACTCTCAATTTACTTCCGATGCTTATTCTCCAGAGCCGCTTCCACGAATCCCTTAAATAACGGATGGGGTCTGTTGGGTCTGGACTTGAGCTCGGGGTGTCCCTGGGTGGCTACGAAGAAGGGATGATCGGTAAGCTCGCACATTTCCACGATACGTCCGTCAGGGGACAGACCGGACAGACGAAGACCGTGTTCGGTGAGGACGGCACGATAATCGTTGTTGACCTCATAACGATGACGATGTCTCTCGGAGATATTCTCCTGTCCGTAGAGCTGATAAGCACGGGAATCCTTATCCAGTACACAAGGGTATGCACCCAGTCTTAAGGTACCGCCGATATCCTCAACACCGTTCTGGTCTGGCATCAGAGCGATCACAGGATGTGTGGTGTTAGGATCCAGTTCCACACTGTGTGCATCCGTATACCCAATGACATTTCTTGCATATTCTACGATCGTCAGCTGCATTCCCAGACACAGTCCCAGGAAGGGAATCCCGTGGGTTCTTGCATACTGAATCGCCAGGATCTTGCCTTCGATACCCCGGGAACCGAAGCCGCCGGGTACCAGGACACCGTTGCAGTCACCTAACAGTTCTTCCACATTTTCAGGCGTTACCGTCTCGGAGTCGATCCATTTGATATGTACCGTAGCATGATTGGTGATGCCGCCATGCTTCAGAGCCTCTACGACACTGATATAGGCATCATGCAGGGAGACATATTTTCCGACCAGAGCGATCTGCACTTCATCGGTGGGATGACGCAGATCCTCTACCATCTTCTTCCAGTCTGCCAGATCCGGTTCCGGACAATCCAGATGCAGACATTCACAGGCTACCTGTGCCAGATGCTCTTTTTCCATAGCTAACGGAGCCTCATACAGATATTCCACATCCAGATTCTGCAATACATGGCTCTGAGGTACGTTACAGAACAGAGCAATCTTGTCCTTGATGGACTGATCCAGAGGATGCTCACTTCTGCAGACGATGATATCCGGCTGGATGCCCATGCCCTGCAGATCCTTAACACTGGCCTGGGTAGGCTTGGTCTTCAGTTCCTGAGAAGCGCTCAGATAAGGAATCAGTGTTACGTGGATCAGAATGGCATTATCATGACCGACCTCATGCTGGAACTGACGAATGGACTCCAGGAAAGGCTGGCTCTCGATATCACCTACGGTACCGCCGACCTCGATGATGGCGATACGGGTCTCATCATCCGTAAAATTGCGGTAGAAACGGCTCTTGATCTCATTGGTTATATGAGGGATGACCTGTACCGTACCTCCGCCGTAATCACCACGACGCTCTTTCTGCAATACGGACCAGTATACCTTACCGGTGGTGACATTGGAATTCTTATCCAGGTTCTCATCGATGAAACGCTCATAATGTCCCAGATCCAGATCGGTCTCTGTACCATCTTCTGTGACGAATACCTCGCCATGCTGGATCGGGTTCATGGTGCCGGGATCAATATTGATATAAGGATCGAATTTCTGCATGGTTACCTTATAACCTCTTGCCTTTAACAGTCTTCCCAGGGAAGCTGCGGTAATTCCTTTTCCGAGGCCGGATACGACTCCTCCGGTCACAAATACGTACTTTACTGCCATAATTTTCTCCTCCTTTTGATATAGTAACTATTCAGTCTCCATTCGCAAAATCGCTCTTTCAGAGCTTTCCTGAATAACATGCTTGCATGTTATTTGCTCATGGTGGTTACTTCGCTTTTTTAATAGTTATGCATATAAAAAGAGCGAAGAACTCCCCTTGGGGAGCGCCTTCGCTCAATAACTGCCATAATTTATAGTAGCATGACAAAATGTTTAGTTGTGATAAAGCTTCTGGTTCTGGTAATGAGGTTCGCATGTCAGATTCACACCTAATTTGCGGAAGGTATTCATGTCAATCTGGGACAGGATCACGCTGGAGTGCACTTCGGAACCTTTCAGGTTCTTCAACTGCTCCACAGCAGCCTTCGCGGTATCATCTGAAGCTGCACAGATGGAAAGGGCGATCAGCGTCTCATCTGTATGAAGTCTGGGATTGCGGTTCCCCAGATAGTTCGTCTTCAGATCCTGGATGGGACCGATGGCGGTAGGTGAGATCAGCTGTACTTCGTCCGGAATGCCTGCCAGAGCTTTCAGCGCATTTAATAATAATGCGGAAGAAGCACCCAGCAGAGTACTGGTCCGTCCGGTGAGGACTCTGCCGTCCGGAAGCTGGATCGCAGCTGCCGGTTCCCCGGTGGTCTCTGCTTTAATATTGGCTGCGCTGACTACTGCACGATCGTCGATGGTGACACCTGCCTGCTTCATCAGAAGCTCAAGCTTTAAGATCTGGTCGTCACTGGCGGTACCCTGGCGCTTCTGGCACAGAGTGTGGTAGTAGCGGCGGATGATTTCCTGTTTGGCGGCGTCGCGGACAGCTTCGTCATCAACAATACCGAAGCCTGCCATATTGACACCCATGTCAGTAGGAGACTTGTAAGGGCAGCTGCCCATGATCTTCTCGAACATAGCACTGACTACGGGGAAGATCTCCACATCGCGATTGTAATTGATCGTGGTCTCACCATAAGCTTCCAGGTGGAAGGGATCGATCATATTGACATCGTTCAAGTCTGCGGTAGCGGCTTCATAAGCCAGGTTTACCGGATGCTTTAACGGAATATTCCAGATTGGAAAGGTCTCATATTTGGCATAACCGGCCTTGATGCCTCTCTTGTATTCATGATACAGCTGGGAGAGACAGGTAGCCATCTTGCCGCTTCCGGGTCCGGGAGCAGTCACCACCACCAGAGAACGGGTGGTTTCAATATAATCGTTCTTACCGTAACCTTCATCACTTACGATGAACGGAATATTGGAAGGATATCCGGGAATGGAATAATGACGATACACCTTCATTCCCAGGGACTCCAGTTTTTTCTGATAAGCAATGGCACTGGGCTGTCCGGCAAAGCGGGTCAGACACACACTGCCTACATACAGACCGTAGCCGCGGAACGCATCGATCAGACGTAACACGTCCAGATCATAGGTGATGCCTAAGTCGGAACGAACCTTGTTTTTCTCAATGTCTGCTGCATTGATGACGATGACGATCTCAGCCTCGTCCTTCAGCTGTGCCAGCATGTTGATTTTACTGTCCGGATGGAAACCGGGCAATACGCGGGATGCATGATAATCGTCGAACAGCTTGCCGCCGAACTCCAGATACAGCTTACCGCCGAATTTTGCGATACGCTCCTTGATCTTCTCAGACTGCATGCTGAGGTATTTGTCATTGTCAAAACCTATCTTGTACATTGCTGACACCTTTCTCTGCGAATCTTTGCAACTAAAATCCCATGATGTTCTATTATAGTTTAGTGTTTCCCAAAAATCTACTGGAAAGTAAAATTTTTTTTGGAAATCATTATTATATCTAACAATTTTAAGCAAATAATCACATAATGAGCAATTTTCAACAAAGAGATCCTTTTCTATAATGAAATTGTAACTATTCAGAACCCCATTCGCAAAACCGCTACTTCGTAGCTTCCTTTTGCTCATGTGGTTACTTCGCCATATAAAATTGCTTATCTGCCTGAATGCAAGCATTCGCAGAACGCAGTTTTGCATGGCTCTGAATAGTTACATGAAATTACAATAAATACAGAACAAAAAAGTTCTGAAAAAGCAAAAAACTATATACGGAAGGGACGCGTTTTGCAATACGGCTATTTCGATAATGAAAAAAGAGAATACGTCATCGACAACGTGGCTCTGCCCTGTTCCTGGACGAACTATCTGGGTGTCGAGGACATGGCGGCGTTCATCAACCATACGGCGGGAGGTTATCTGTTTTACAAAACACCGGAGTATCACAGGATCAGCCGGTTCCGTGGGAATGGGGTACCCATGAACCGCCCGGGATTCTATGTATATATCAGGGATAATGAAAAGAAGGATTACCATTCTATCTCCTGGCAGCCGGTAGCCAAGGATTTATCCAAGGCAAAATACCGTTGCCGCCACGGACTGTCTTACACCGTCTACGAGAGCGAATATGACGGACTGGCATCCTCACAGACCATGGTTATTCCCCGCGGGGAAAATGTACTGTTGTAGGATGTAAAGGTGAAAAATACCACCGATGCAGTCAGAAATCTTTCCTTATTTTTTTACATGGAATTTTCGTTCCATCACATTATGATAGACAACCAGAATTTTCAGATGAGTCTGTATTGTGCCGGTTCTTCCTATGAAGACGGCATCATCGAGGAGGTCTTGTTCTACGAAGAAAAAGGGTATCAGTATCTTACCGCCAACTTCACACCGGACGGCTATGACTGCGTCAGAGAGAAATTCCTGGGAGTCTATGGTACCGAAGATCATCCGGCAGGCCTGGAGAGAGGAACTCTGGAAGGTTCCACAGAACTTGGTGGCAATCACTGCGGCAGCTTGCAGAAGAACTTCAAATTACAGTCCGGCGAAGAAGCCCGTTTTGTGATCATGCTAGGCGAGGGCAATCGTGAAGAGGGCAGACGGATCCGGGTAAAATACAGCGATCTGAAAAGAGTGGACGCAGTCTACACCGATCTGGCAGCCTACTGGAAACAGAAATACGCTGCACTGCAGATCCAGACACCCAACGAAGGTATGAATACCCTGATCAATACCTAGACTTTGTATCAATCGGAGATCAACGTTATGTTTGAAGGGCGTTAGTATATAATGGTTGTTGTGAGTTGTTTGTTGCTGGCGAATGCCCGGAAACTGTAGAAAAACATGGTTTCCGGGTATTCGTTATTTCCGGGAATAGTTCAGAGTTTTTTCATATTTGAGCTATTGATTTATCCACAGGTTATCTCTATAATAGATATGATTGCTCAGATTTCAACTGTGCAGTTGAAATAACAGAAGTGCAATAGCGTATAAAATAGAAAATGGAGATGACATGAGAAAATTAATTGAGTCATATAATAACGGCTATGGCCCCGGCAACAGAGGCAATGGCAACGGAGCTCCCGGCAGCGGTAACAATGGCGGGAACGGCAATAACAGTAACGGAGGCAACGGCAATGGTTCACCGAAGCGCCCCAGCATCCTGATGCTGATCCTGTCGGGACTGATGACAGTGATCGTTGTACTGATGCTGTATAATGCGTTCTTCGGCACCAATACCGGAACGGAAGTATCTTATACCGATTTCCTGAAGGATCTGGAAGCGGACAAGGTTGCTGCGGTGGAGGTAAATAAGGAAAGCGGCATGGTGACGGTACAGCTGAAGCAGGAAGCTGCAGCCACCCCGGCACCGGGCAGTTATGTCAGCTTCTATGGAATTACCCAGAAGGTGACACAGTCCCAGACTGTATATTATACAATGCTGATGGAGGATCTGGATACCCTGACAGCCAGATTGCAGGAGCATGATGTACAGGGGAATCGCGTGACCAGCAATACTTCCAATTTCCTGATGGAGATTCTGGTAACCGTGGTATTGCCGGTGGTACTGATCTGGATCGTGGCAGGTTTTCTGTTCCGCAGAATGGGCGGAAGCGGCGGACCCATGGGCGTGGGCAAGAGCAATGCCAAGGTATATGTACAGAAGGAGACCGGCGTTACATTCAAGGATGTGGCCGGTGAAGACGAAGCAAAGGAATCTCTGGTGGAAGTCGTGGACTTCCTGCATAATCCACAGAAATATTCCAAGATCGGTGCAAAACTGCCCAAGGGAGCATTGCTGGTGGGCCCTCCCGGAACCGGTAAGACTTTGCTGGCCAAGGCAGTGGCAGGAGAAGCACATGTACCGTTCTTCTCTCTGACGGGTTCTGATTTTATTGAGCTGTATGTAGGTGTGGGCGCCAGCCGTGTCCGTGACCTGTTCAAGGAAGCGACCAAGAACGCGCCCTGTATCGTATTTATTGATGAGATCGATGCCATCGGACGAAGCCGTGATTCCAAGTACGGTGGAGGCAATGAAGAGAGAGAGCAGACGCTGAATCAGTTATTATCCGAAATGGATGGCTTCGACAGTTCCAAAGGTATCCTAATCCTGGGGGCAACGAATCGTCCGGAGATCCTGGACAAGGCGCTCTTACGTCCCGGACGTTTTGACCGCCGTATCATCGTAGACAAGCCGGATCTCAAGGGCCGTGTGGAAATCCTGAAAGTACATTCCAAGGATGTGAAGATGGACGAGACCGTAGATCTGGATGCGATTGCACTGGCTACCAGCGGAGCGGTCGGTTCCGATCTGGCCAATATGATCAACGAGGCAGCTATCAATGCTGTCAAGGAAGGCAGAGAATTTGTAAGCCAGAAGGATCTGTTCGCGGCTGTGGAACAGGTGCTGGTAGGTAAGGAAAAGAAAGACCGCATCATGAGCAAAGAAGAACGTCGCATCGTATCCTATCATGAAGTGGGACATGCACTGATCAGCGCTTTACAGAAAAACTCCGAGCCGGTACAGAAAATTACCATTGTTCCCCGTACCATGGGTGCGTTGGGTTATGTGATGCAGGTGCCGGAGGAGGAAAAATACCTCAATACCGAGGCAGAACTTCGGGATATGCTGGTAGGTCTGGTGGGTGGACGTGCCGCTGAGGAAGTAGTATTCGACACTGTGACCACCGGTGCAGCCAATGATATTGAGAAGGCTACATCCATTGCCCGCAACATGATCACCCGCTACGGTATGAGCAAACGTTTCGGTCTTGTGGGTCTGGCTACAGTTGAAAGCCAGTATCTGGAAGGCAGAACGGCACTGAACTGTAGCGATGAGACGGCGGCAGCCATTGATGAAGAAGTAGTTGCCATGATCAAAGAAAGTTACGATCAGGCATTGCAGATGCTCCGCGAGAATAGAGATCTGATGGATAAGCTGGCAGCGTTCCTGATCGAGCGCGAGACCATTACCGGTAAGGAGTTCATGGAGATCTTCCGTCGGGAGAAGGGACTGCCCGATCCAGAGGAAGAGAAAAAGAATGCCTCCGAAAACGAGACAAAGACCGTTACAGATCCACAGAGTACAGACAGCACTGTAAAGGGCAGCAATGTGGATGTAACCATCGGTGAACAGGTCATGACTTCCACCGCTCCGACTTTTCAGTCCCTGACTTTCGAAGACAGCCTGCAGGAAGCGAAAGAGCAGACTGCAGCAGTGCAGGATGCTGCAAAGGAGCCTGCAGAATCCGCAAAAGAAGAGACTTCCACACAGGAGAAGCATGAACAGGAATCCACAGAGCAGAAAAGCGATGCTGCCGAGGAGTCGAAGGATCCTAAGGATCCTCCTCAGGGACCGGTAGGACTGTTCTCCCATGGAACATTATAGATGTCGAGAACTTTTGAACCCGACACCTATAAAATAGAGTAATTAGCAAAGAGCATTAGTCAAATGACTGATGCTCTTTTAAAAGGTGCGATATTATCACAATTTTTAAAAAACCTCGCAGAGGCGGTTTTGCAAATGGGGTTCAGAATAGTTACTTTAATTTTTATGTTCAAATGCGAACTCCGGGTTGATTATTTTGTAATAATGCTTTATCATAATAAAGTGTCGGGAGATTCCCGGACAGACTGCACAGGCAGTCAGATCGCAATGAGGAGGTAATATCAGAATGTTAAAACAGCTATCCATTTACGCTGAAAATAAAAAGGGAGCCCTGCAGGCTATGACCAATGCGCTGTATGAAGCAGGCATCAATATCTGGGGTTCCGTTACCAACGACGGCGCGGAGTACGGCATCAACCGCATGGTGGTATCCGATCCCGATAAGGCAAAAGAGGTTCTGACAGAGAAAGGTTATCTCTGCCGTTTTGTGGATGTTCTGGCTGTGGAGATCGAGGATAAGCCCGGTGCACTGAATACCCTGCTGACAGCTCTCTTAGACAGCAATGTCAATGTGGACTATACCTACCTATCCTTCAACCGTGATTCTTCCACACCTGTCATGATCCTGCACACCGCAGATCCTGAGGAAGTGGAAATCTGCCTGAGAGCAAAGGGATTCAAGATGGTATAGCACCAGAGCCTTTTGTTAAAAATTGAGAGTTAGTTAAATACATTGGCAAAATCCACGAACTCCCGGAGCATGCGATACACATGTCTCGATGTAAGGTCTCCGGATGTGAATTTTCTACGAAAAGTGATGAGTAGTTCTCGTCATGACGGGGCCGCCTACAGTCGACATCCATGTCGACAATCGGCTGACGCGGACATCGTGTCCGCTTTCCCCCTGCCTTTCAGCACTTTTCTAGAAAATATCAACATCCTCCGACAAACATCTTCGACATGGCACCGCATACGCCGGGAGTTCTGCGTTTTGGAAAGTTTAAAAAAACAGTAGCCCCGGCTGGGTATAAGAATAAGCAGTGCCGTAAGCAGACGTCGGTACTTAGCGGTCGTACTGTGACCGCTTATGTACCGCTACGCTCTGCGACAGAGCGCAAGCGTGCCGCGTTTCTTATACCCTGCCAAGGGCTACGGGGATATTTCGCTAACTCTCAAGTTACAATATTAAATCCCTTATTGTATTTTTCCCCAGAATCGGTATGATAGAAGCATGCGAGGAAATATTTATGTTTAATTTTGAAGAAGAATTAAAAAAGCTCCCCCGCAAGCCGGGAGTGTATATCATGCGGGATGACAAGGATGTCATTTTGTATGTGGGAAAAGCCATCAACCTGCACAATCGTGTAAGGTCTTATTTTCGTGAAAATATCGGCAGAGGTCCTGCCATTGACCAGATGGTATCATTGATCGCGCGTTTTGAATATATCGTGACGGACTCCGAACTGGAGGCACTGGTACTGGAGAACAATCTGATCAAAGAGAATTCTCCGAAATACAACACTCTGCTGAAGGATGACAAGACGTACCCTTATATCAAGGTGACGGTGGGGGAGGATTATCCCAGAATCCTGTTTTCCCGTACCATGAAGAAGGATAAGTCCCGCTATTTCGGTCCTTATACCAGTGCTGCGGCGGTCAAAGATACCATTGAGCTGCTGAACAAGCTGTACCAGCTGCGTACCTGCAACCGGGTGCTGCCGAGAGACACCGGACTGGAGCGCCCCTGCCTGAATTATCATATTAAACAGTGCCTGGCTCCCTGTCAGGGCTATGTGAGCAAGGAGGAGTATAGACAGCAGGTGGCGGGAGCACTGGAATTTCTAAACGGCAATTACAGCCCGATTCTGAAGGATCTGGAAGAGAAGATGAACAAGGCAGCGGAGGAACTGGAATTTGAAGAAGCTGCCAGATACAGAGATCTGTTATCCAGTGTCCGCCAGGTGTCCCAGAAACAGAAGATCACAGAGGGCGTGGGTGAAGATAAAGATATCCTGGCGCTGTATCAGGATGAGACGGAAGCGGTGGTACAGGTGTTTTTCGTCCGGGATGGCAAGCTGATCGGCAGGGAACATTACTATATGACACATGTGCCGGAAAATAACAAACCAGCGATCTTACAGGATTTTGTAAAGCAGTTCTATGCGGGGACCCCATTTATTCCCAGAGAACTGATGCTGCAATATGAAATCGAGGATGCGGAACTGATCGAGAAATGGCTGTCGGAGCGAAAAGGCAGCAGGGTCTATCTGAAGGTGCCTAAGATCGGCAGTAAGGAAAAACTGGTGGAGCTGGCAGCGCAGAACGCAAAACTGGTACTGTCCCAGGACAGAGAAAAATTAAAACGCGAAGAAGGACGAACCATCGGTGCGGTGAAAGAAATCTCGGATCTGCTGCAACTGCCGTTAACTGGCACAGCCCGGATGGAAGCCTATGATATTTCCAATATCAACGGTTTTGAAAATGTAGGATCTATGGTGGTCTACGAAAAAGGAAAACCGAAACGCAGCGATTACCGTAAGTTCAAGATCAAAAGCGTCTCCGGTCCGGATGACTATGCCTGCATGCGGGAAGTGTTGACGAGGCGGTTCCGCCACGGCATGGAAGAGAGCAAAGAGCTGGAAGAACAGGAGATGGATCAGGAGTACGGAAGCTTCACGAAGTTCCCGGATCTGATTCTGATGGACGGCGGTCGCGGACAGGTGAATATTGCGCTGTCCGTACTGGAAGAACTGGGAATCAACATTCCGGTCTGTGGCATGGTCAAGGATGACAACCATCGTACCAGAGGCTTATATTATCATAATATTGAGCTTCCCATTGATACCCATTCCGAAGGTTTTAAGCTGATCACCAGAATTCAGGATGAGGCCCACCGTTTTGCTATCGAATATCACAGATCCCTGCGCAGCAAGACTCAGGTGAAGTCCGTACTGGATGATATCCCGGGAGTGGGGCCGGCCCGGAGAAAGGCCCTGATGAGGCACTTTAAGTCACTGGAGGAGATCCGGCAGGCATCGGTGGAAGAATTGATGGAAATTCCCGAAATGAATGAGCGTACGGCAGAGGAAATCGTGACCTTTTTTGCTTCACAGACAGGACAACCTGTGGTACACTAAAAGATAATGAAAAGGGCGGGGAACCGGGGCGGTTTTTTCGCGGAAAGGTATGGAGATTAGTATGGCAAGTGTAAGTTTAACCCGTGTTATCGAAAAAATGAAACTGGAAAATCTCACACCGGAGATCGATGTGAAACATGTGAAGATCACGCAGCCGGATATCAACCGTCCGGCACTGCAGTTAGCCGGATATTTTGAGCATTTCGATGCCACCAGACTGCAGATTATCGGATTTGTGGAATATACTTATATGGAGGGGCTGACAGATGAGACCCGCAGGGAGGCGTATGAGAAGCTGATGGCTTATGACATCCCTTGTATCGTGTTCAGCCGTGACCTGAAACCGGACCCTATATTCCTGGAAACTGCGATCAGACATCAGATCCCGGTATTATCTACGAAAAAGTCCACTTCTGATTTTATGTCTGAGATCATCCGGTGGTTAAATGTCAAACTGGCCCCCTGCATCTCCGTACACGGTGTACTGGTGGATGTCTATGGTGAAGGCGTCCTGATCACCGGTGAGAGCGGCATCGGTAAGTCCGAGGCAGCCCTGGAGCTGATCCGAAGAGGACATCGTCTGGTAACCGATGATGTGGTAGAACTGCGTAAAGTCAGTGATGATACGCTGGTAGGTTCTGCACCGGATATCACAAAACACTTTATTGAATTGCGTGGTATCGGCATCGTGGATGTCAAGGCACTGTTTGGTGCATTGTCCGTAAAAGATACCCAGACCATTGACCTGGTCATCCGTCTGGAAGATTGGGATAAGGACAAAGAGTACGACAGACTGGGACTGGAAGAGAATTATACCGAATATCTGGGCAATAAGGTGGTATGCCACAACATTCCGATTCGTCCCGGACGTAACCTGGCAGTTATCTGCGAGACGGCAGCTATCAACCACCGTCAGAAGAAGATGGGATACAACGCAGCAAAAGAGCTATACACCCGTGTACAGAACTCTCTGGCAAAAAGACGTGAGGAGGACGAGGACGATGAGTAAATATGCATTTGGGGTAGACGTTGGTGGAACCACAGTGAAATTAGGACTGTTCAATGACGAAGGACAGGTGTTGGACAAATGGGAGATCCCTACGGTCAAGGATAACGGCGGAGAGAAAGTTCTGCCGGATATCGCAGCATCCATCAAAAATAAAATGCAGGAAAAGAACATCACCGCAGCAGACCTGGTGGGCGTGGGAATCGGCGCCCCCGGTGCGGTAAATGCCGAAGGCTTCATGGTCAACGGTGCTGTTAATATCGGCTGGGGATCTTTTGATCTTGCTGAAACGCTGAAAAAAGAACTGGATCTGCCTGTTACCGTGAAGGCAGGCAACGATGCCAATGTAGCAGCCCTGGGCGAAATGTGGCAGGGCGGTGGTAAAGGCTATTCCAATCTGGTAGCCGTTACTCTGGGAACCGGTGTCGGCGGAGGTATCATCATCGACGGCAGGATACTGACCGGTACCAACGGTGCCGGCGGTGAAATCGGACATATCCATATTGAAGATGCTGAGACAGAGACTTGCGGCTGTAAGAACAAGGGTTGTCTGGAACAGTATGCATCTGCTACCGGAGTTACCCGTCTGGCCAACAGACGTCTGGCCAAAGACGATGCTCCCAGCGTGCTCAGAGGTGGTGAAATCTCTGCGAAGACCGTATTTGATGCGGTGAAAGCCGGAGATAAAGTAGCAATCGAGATCGCAGAACAGTTCGGCGAGTATCTTGGCAAGGGACTGGCAGTAGTAGCCAATGTGGTAGACCCGCAGATCTTCGTTATCGGTGGCGGTGTATCCAAAGCCGGAGATATCTTATTCAAATACATAGAGCCTTCTTATAAGAAATGTGCTTTCGGCCCTTGCAAACAGGCAAAATTTGCACTGGCAACGCTGGGCAATGACGCCGGAATCTACGGCGCGGCGGCACTGGTATTAAAGTAGGCTTTCGCGGCATAATTATAACAAAAAGAAAGAGCAGCCTGACAACATGATAAGTGCAGCAGTGATAGAAGCATTAAAAGAAATTGTACCGGCAGATAAAGTTCTGTTACAGGAACCGATGAAATTGCATACCACCTTCCGGATCGGTGGCCCGGCAGATTGCCTGGTCTATCTGGAAAACGAAGAGCAGCTCTGTAAGATCCAGAAATACCTTCGGCTGGTGGATGTTCCCTATACCGTGATCGGCAACGGAAGCAATCTGTTGGTCAGCGACCAGGGATATGCAGGAATTGTTCTGGTGGTTGGTAAGCATATGAGCCGGATCGAAGTAAAAGACTGCTATCTGGAAGCAGAGGCAGGGGCCCTGATGAGCCAGGTGGCAAAAGCAGCGAAAGAGCATGGCCTGACAGGCCTGGAGTTCGCCGCGGGAATCCCCGGTACCATCGGTGGCGGAGCCGTAATGAATGCCGGAGCCTACGGCGGAGAGATGAGCCAGGTGGTGACCACTGTTACGGTAGTCAACCGTAATGGAGAGATCATGGAACTGGACAACAGTACCATGGAGTACGGCTATCGTACCAGTGTGATCCAGAACCAGTCGTTTGTCGTGACGAAAGTGACTTTCCGGCTACAGCCCGGAGATCCGGAGCAGATCGCAGCCAAAATGGAGGAACTGGCAATTCGCCGCAGAGAAAAACAACCTTTGGAATATCCCAGTGCCGGCAGTACTTTCAAACGTCCCGAGGGATATTTCGCCGGGCAGCTGATCATGGAAGCCGGTCTGCGGGGATACTCCGTAGGAGGCGCAAAGGTATCGGAAAAGCATTGCGGATTTATTATCAACACCGGCAATGCCACTGCAGAAGATGTAAAAGATGTGATCTGGGAAGTACAGAGAAGAGTGAAAGAACGTTTTCACGTGGAGCTGGAACCCGAGATCAAATTCCTGTAACTATTCAGAGCCATGTAAATTTGTTTTCTGCGGATGCTTGCATCTTCGCAGAATCGCAAATTTATATGGCGAAGTAACCACATGAGCAGAGAACAGGAAGACCTGTTCTCCAAGGAAGCCTCGAAGAGGTGATTTTGCGAATGGGATTCTGAATAGTTACGATAGAATAACGAGGTGCATATGAGATTTGTAGTAGTAACAGGCATGAGTGGCGGAGGAAAGAGAACCGCATTAAAGCTTTTGGAAGATGCTGGATTTTACTGCGTGGATAATCTGCCGGTATCTCTGGTGGAGAAGTTCGTGGAACTGATTGCCATGCCGGGCAGTGAGATCAGCAAGGTGGCCCTGGGACTGGATGTCCGGGCAGACCAGAATTTCATGGATGCGACCCGGATTTTGGAGCAATTAAAGGAAAAAGGCTACAAATTCGAGATTTTGTTTATGGACTCCGACGATGCTGCTCTGATAAAACGGTATAAGGAGACCAGACGTGTGCACCCTCTTGCAGCAGACGGCAGAGTGGAGGACGGTATTCACAAGGAGCGGAAGATTCTGGAGACAATCCGCAAAAATTCGGATTACGTTATCGATACCTCCAATCTGTTAGTCAGAGAACTGAAGGAAGAGTTGGATCGTATTTTTGTACAGAACGAAGAATACAATAGTCTTATGGTAACGGTCATGTCCTTCGGGTTCAAGCATGGAATCCCCGCAGACGCCGATCTGGTCTTTGATGTAAGATTCCTGCCAAACCCTTATTATATCGAGGAACTGAAGCCCCAGACCGGTAATGATAAAGGAGTGCAGGATTATGTGATGAGTTTTCCGGAGACCGGAATATTCCTGGACAAGCTGACCGACATGATTCAGTTTCTGATCCCGAATTATATTAAAGAAGGCAAATACCGTCTGGTTATTGCAATCGGCTGCACCGGCGGTAAGCACCGAAGCGTTACTTTAGCAAATAAATTGTACGAACGTATGAAGGCGGAAGGTCATTATGGTATCAAGCTGTACCACCGTGATGTACCCAGAGAAGGAATCTGACATGTCATTTTCGAGTGAAGTAAAGGAAGAACTGGCAAAACACATCAGCCCGGCAAGACATTGCCAGATCGCTGAGCTGGCCGCACTCATGAACTTCAGTGGACAATACGGACGCTCCGCAGAAGGAGATTTCATGATCGGTTTCCAGACGGAAAACGAGGCGGTTGTCAGAAAAGGCTTTACATTATTGAAAAAAACATATAATATAGATACTGATGTTAAAATCAGCGAGGAACAGATGCGGAGTGTGATCGATAAGATCGGGGATCTGTCTGAGCCTGTGAGCCCCTTGTTGATTAAAAATTCCTGCTGTCAAAGAGCATTTTTAAGAGGAGCTTTTCTCTGCATTGGTTCTATGAGCGATCCGCAGAAAAGTTATCACCTGGAATTTGTATGCACCGATGAGGATAAAGCGAGACAACTACAGAGTGTGATACAGGGATTTGACATAGAAGCCAAGATTGTGCTTCGGAAGAAGTATTACGTGGTCTATCTGAAGGAAGGATCCGGTATTGTGGATCTTCTCAATGTGTGCGAAGCACCCATTGCCCTGATGAAGCTGGAAAACCTGAGGATTGTGAAAGAAATGCGCAATTCTGTGAATCGGAGAGTGAACTGTGAGACCGCCAATATTACCAAAACGGTAACTGCGGCGACTAGACAGATAGAGGATATTATTTATATCCGGGATCACTACGGACTGGAGAATCTGCCCGAGCCCTTAAGCCAGATGGCAGAGGTCAGGCTGGAGAATCCGGACGCTCCGCTGAAGGAACTGGGAGAGTATCTGGATCCGCCGGTGGGAAAATCCGGTGTGAACCATAGATTACGTAAACTCAGCGAACTGGCAGATAGAATCCGGACGTAAAAGAGGAGGAAAATTATGACAAAGAGGAGTATTACGGTCAGACTGGAAGATGGCCTGGACGCAAGACCGGTGGCACTGTTAGTACAGGAAGCCAGCAAGTACGAAAGCAACATTTATTTTGAAGTAGACGATAAGCGGATCAATGCCAAGAGTATTATGGGTATGATGAGCCTGGGACTTTGTGCAGGCGAAGAGCTTACAGTAACTGCAGAGGGTGCAGATGAGCAGACCGCTGTGGACAACATTGAAAAGTTTTTGAGCGGTCAGGTGGCTTAAGAACATAACATGAGAAGAAGCGGGGCTGATGGAGAATTCTGTTAGTCCCGTTTGTTGTATCTTGAGGGCAGTATTATGAAGAAGATGTTATTTATCTATAATCCCAAAGCTGGAAAGGCACAAATCCGCAACAAACTGGCGGATATTCTGGATGTATTCACCAAGGGCGGTTATGAGATTACCGTATATCCCACGCAGAGAAGTGAGGATGCCATGGAGAAGACCGAGAAGCGCAGCAAAGAATATGATATCGTGGTCTGCAGCGGCGGAGACGGAACGCTGGATGAGGTGGTCACCGGCATGATCCGCAGTGGCTTCCGTACGCCTATTGGCTATATCCCGGCCGGGAGCACCAATGATTTCGGAGGAAGCCTCGGGCTGCCGAAGAATATGGTGAGAGCTGCGGAAAATATTGTAAATGGGAATGATTTCGCCTGTGATGTGGGATCCTTTAATGAGGATGTGTTCGTCTATATCGCAGCTTTCGGACTATTCACGGATGTCTCTTATGAGACCGGACAGGATATGAAAAATGTGCTGGGGCATATGGCATATCTGCTGGAAGGAATGAAGCGGCTGTCCGCGATCCGTTCCTATCCCATGCGGATTACTTATGACGATACTACGATCGTGGATGATTTTATCTTCGGAATGGTGACCAATTCCGCATCGGTAGGAGGATTTAAGCGGATCACCGGCAAAAACGTCAGGCTGGATGACGGCGTTTTCGAAGTAACGCTGATCAAACGTCCGAAGAACCCGATTGAACTGAATAACATTATGGTATCCCTGCTGAACCGGGATATCGATACCGATGCTATGTACTGCTTCCGGACGTCAAAGGTGGAGATCACTTCCGCAGAGCCTCTTTCCTGGACTCTGGATGGAGAATATGGCGGAACCCATACAAAAGTAGTGATTGAGAACATCTGCCGGGGCGTAGACATCCGGGTGGAACAGAAGGAATCTTAAAATTTGGTAAAAATTTAACAATAAGCTGTTCCATTTTTGAAAAGAATGTGTTATAGTTTGGATAGTCACAAAGTGATTATTCGAAATGTGTTTTTCGTGCTTTTACGAATGTATAACATTTCGTATATCGTAACAAGAATGAGTATATAAAATGGAGGTATTAAAATGTTAGTATCCGCAACAGAAATGCTCAAAAAAGCGAAAGCAGGCCACTATGCAGTAGGTCAGTTCAACATCAACAACCTGGAGTGGACAAAGTCCATCCTTCTCACCGCTAAAGAACTTCGTTCCCCTGTTATTCTGGGTGTATCCGAGGGTGCCGGCAAGTACATGGGCGGTTATGATGTAGTCGTTGGCATGGTCAACGGACTGTTAAAGGATCTGGACATTGATGTTCCCGTTGCGCTGCATCTGGATCATGGCTCTTTTGAAGGCTGCTACAAGTGCATCGAAGCTGGTTTCTCTTCCATCATGTTTGATGGTTCTCACTATCCTATCGCTGAGAATGTAGAGAAGACCACTGAGCTGGTTAAGGCTGCTCACAGCAAGGGACTTTCTATCGAGGCAGAAGTTGGTTCCATCGGTGGTGAGGAAGACGGCGTTATCGGTATGGGCGAGTGCGCTGATCCTAAGGAGTGTAAGTCTATCGCTGATCTGGGTGTTGACTTCCTGGCAGCAGGTATCGGTAACATCCATGGTAAATACCCCGCTAACTGGAAGGGCTTAAGCTTCGAAACTCTGGCAGCTGTACAGGAGCTGACCGGTGAGCTTCCTCTGGTTCTGCACGGTGGTACCGGAATCCCTGCAGATCAGATCAAGAAAGCAATTGACCTTGGCGTATCCAAGATCAACGTTAACACCGAGTGCCAGCTGGCATTTGCTGATGCTACCCGTAAGTACATCGAGGCTGGTAAGGATCTGGAAGGCAAGGGATTTGACCCTCGTAAGCTTCTGGCTCCCGGCGCAGAAGCTATCAAGGCTACTGTTAAGGAGAAGATGGAACTGTTCGGATCTGTTGGCAAGGCTGAATAATTCTGGAATAAAAATGCAAAAGTCTCTCGCAGCGATGCGGGAGACTTTTTTAATTCATAGGAAATTTCTTCCTATGAATTAAAAAAGCTCCGCGGGGATCGCACTGCGGCGGTTATGAAGTATGTCGCAAAAGCAACCCGCCGCAGGCGGAGAATCTCGCAAGCGAGATTCTTGTTTATTCCGATTCCGACCATTAAGGCAAAAAAATAACTATTCAGAACTTCATTCGCAAAATAGCATCTGTGATAGTTGAAAAAACCCCTAGAAAGGGAGGATGCCAAGGATCAGGATCCTTGGCATTTATTATGAAAAAGTTTTTAAACAAGAAACTGTTGTGTGCTTAAGTTTTTGTTTTGTTTGTTTCTATGGTTATAGTATATGAAACAGAAATGTCCAAAACGTGTTATGGAATTGAAGATTCCTTGAAGGATTTGTAAACAAAATATGAACAGCTATTCAGAGGCAAACAAATATGTTCCACTGTACGTCGAATACTTGTATTCGTAAGAACAGCGGAACATATTTGTTTGACGAAGTAACCACATGAGCAAAAGGAAAGCATCGTAGATGCGATTTTGCGAATGGGGTTTTTAATAGCGGCAGCCCTACGGTTCCAGCATTGACTTTACATAATCTTTTGGTGACAGCTTTGTATATTTCTTGAAGATCTGGCTGAAATACTGGGGATTATTGCCGAAACCGACCATTTCCGCTACCGCATAGGGAGATTCTTCTGAGTGCTCCAGTAAAAGTTTTTTCGCCTCCTGAATGCGGAGCTCTGTTACATAGGCGGAAAATTTGCTGCCAGTCTGTTTGACGAACATTTTGCTGACATAATCCGGATTCATAAAAAGATAATTTTCCGAGATCCATTTCAGTGACAGGTTGCTGTCACTCAGATGCTCTCCGATGTACTTTATGACCTTTTCCACACAGTCCGTGTATTTGTGCTGCGGTTCCACAGAGAAGATCGAGGTCATGATCTGCTCCGCAGATGGAATCAGGTCATTCATGGTGACACAGACGTTGACTGCCATGAGACTGTCTGTGGTCTGCAGTTTGCTGAGCGGGTAATATTCCTTCTTGGAGGCCTCCATTACCAGACGGATCATCTGGGTCTTGGCCAGATCCACATCCTGTTCCCCGGATAATTCTGTGAAAAATCTTCTCTGCAAAAGTTTTTCCGGTGGCATTTCCGTGAGGAACAGCTGTGTCAGCAGGGAATCTACCCGGGAAGCAGTCTTGCTTTTACAAGTTTCCACACAGGATACGATGACCTGCGTGATCTCTGTTTCATTAGAAGGCTTTAACAGATAGTGTTTCACACCATAGCGCATGGCGGTCCGTGCAAATTCAAATTCACCATATCCTGAGAGGATGATAAACTCTGTGTTCAACTGGGCAGCACGGACCTTTTCAATCAGATCCAGCCCGGATAAACCGGGCATCTTGATATCGGTCATGACAATATCCGGGTATTCATCCAGAATACAGTCAAAGGCTTCAATACCGTCTTTGCAGACAGCAGCCACATCAATTCCCAGAGAATTCCAGTCGATCAGGGAATGGATCGTTTCACGTATGATCTTCTCATCATCCACGATAATCATCTTTAACATAAGGTATCTCCATTTTTACTACAGCAAAATCATTTTCGTTATAGAAGTGCAGCCCGTATTGCTGGCCGAACATCAGCTGGATGCGTTCTTCAATATTTAACAACGCAATGCCCAGACCCTGTTCCCGGATCTTATGTGTCCGGAGATTCTCCAATAAATCATCGGGGAATTCAGATCCGCTGTTTTTCACATAAATCTGCATCAGCCCTTGGGAATACACACAGGTGAGATTGATGATACATTCATCCGTGATCTGCTCCAGCGCATAGTGTACGGCATTTTCCAACAACGGCTGAATGGAAAGTTTGGGAACCTGTGCATCCAGACAAGCATCCGGAATGCTTTCCGTAAAATTCAGACGGTTGTCAAAACGAAGCTGCTGTATAGTCATATAATAATGTATAATATCAAGTTCCTGCTTCAACGTAAAGCGTTCTTTTTTGTTCAGCGTCATCCGCAGAAAATGACCCAGGGAGTCTGCAATCTGTGATATTTCCGGCTCTCCGATGGCCTTGGCCCGCCAGTTGATGGCATCCAGCGTGTTATACAGAAAATGCGGATTCATCTGGGATTCCAGACTTTTTAACTGCGCATCTTTAGCCAGCAGCTGTTGACGGTAATTTTCAACAACCAGTGTCTGGATCCGCTCTGCCATATGTGTAAATTGCCTGTGCAGAATACCAATCTCATCGGTACGATCATTATAATCATAAGGAATCTCTGCCAGTACGGTGGAGTCTTCACCGAACCGCTGCATACGGTAGAGCAGCAGATCAAAATGTCTGGTGATCTTACGTACGATCAGGTGGACGATCAAAATGGAGCACAGGAAACCGCAGAACAGGATTAATACATATAGAAATGCAGTCATCTGCTGGGATTTTGCCACTTCGTCATAAGAGATCAGATGCAGATAATTCCATTCATTGATGTCCATGGTGCCGCGGATGGCAAAATATTTTCTGCCATTCAGGGTGACAACAGCATAACTTTTGATTTTATCATTGATTTTCTGTACTTCCTCTGTATCCAATTCCGGAGAAGAGAACAGCAGCTGATCTTTCTCATAGATGATCCAGTAGGAACCTTTATATTCATTGCTGATCTTGGACATTTCCGTTACCAGATCTCCCAGATTTACATTGATGATCAATGTTCCGAGATTATCCAGTCGTAAGTTCTTGATCTTTTTGATCTCCCGGACAAGAAATATACCGTGGTCTTCCGCATGGGAAGTTACCCATACCGGGGAGCCTTCCCCGGCCTCTGCCAGAGCTATCAGTTCTTTAGTCAGATCCGCATCCGGCCGACAGGCAATATTTTCATTGGTATAAGTGATGAATCTGGGGCAGGAAATTGCCGCCATTTTCAGGTAGGGCTGGCGGTATTCCAGGTAGTGTTTCTGTAAAGCAGAATAAATATCAGAGTAATAATGTACAGCATAGTCTTCCTGGGGCTGGTAGATTTCATCCAGTGTTGATTGGACTGTAGAATCTGAACGGACGATATTGGTCATGGTCACCAGATCCTCCAGCCGGTTAGTAAATTCATAGGAGACTAACGACGAGGAAGACTGCATGGACTGATACAGCAGCTTATGATAACGCGATGTAATAATGGAAAAGGCAGCTACCAGGAAAAAGAACAGAAAGAGAAGGTCAATCCCTATGGTAGAGAGCAGTAACTTGGTTTCTAACTTCTGATTTGCTATTTTTCTCGAGATATTCTTATTAAAAAATGACATCATATACAAGCCTCCATCAGTTCTTTATTGATTATATACACAACATGCACATGTTTTCAACAATGATATCGGTTTTTTGGTGCAAATAGACGGAAAAGTATATTCCTGGAAAAAATAAGAATTGTTATAATTAGAACATCAAAAAGAAGTAAATCCATAGCGGATTTACCTTTCGATACCAAAAGGAGGGTTATATTAATGAAAAAGAGAGTTTTATCCCTGTTAATGGCATCCGCCATGATCGTCGGACTGACTGCATGTGGTTCTTCCAATGAACCCGCAGCTACCGCTTCCACCGACAGCGGTAATACCGCAACCACGACTGCTGACAACAGCGGAAGTGCAGCAGCCGGAAATGTATCCATGACATTCACCTGGTGGGGCAACCAGACCAGAAATGAACGTACACAGGCAGCCCTGGATCTGTATTCTGAGCAGAATCCCGGTGTAACCTTTGATACACAGCCTGCAGAGTGGAATGATTACTGGACCAAACTGTCCACCCTGGCAGCAGGTAATTCCCTTCCCGAGTGCCTGCAGATGGACTATTCCTATCTGGCACAGTATGTAGCAGCAGATCTGCTGGTAGACCTGACACCTTATGTAGAAGATGGTACGCTGGATGTATCTAATGTATCTCAGAGTATTCTGGATGCGGGTTCCATTGACGGTAAGTTATATGCAATCTGTGCAGGAATGAATGCACCTTCCCTGTTCTACAACAAGACCTTGCTGGATAGCCTGGGAATCACTGTAAAAGATAACATGACAATTGATGAGTTCGAGGCAGTGGCACGTGAGGTTTATGAGAAGTCCGGTGTTAAGACTGATCTTCCTTACAGTGCAGGTGACAACTATCTGCCCTATGCAATGCGTTCTCACGATGTGGTGAAGCTGTTTAATGAGGATTCCCTCAATGTAACAGATGCAGCAAGTCTGGTACCGGGCTTCCAGATTTATGAAGATGGTGTCGAGGACGGATGGATCATCGGCGCAGATGTTCACGCTGAACTGACTTCCAACTCTGTAGAGCAGAGTCCTCTGGTATACTTCTCTTCCGAAGCAACCCAGTCCTGGTGCGGATTCTTCTGGTCCAACCAGCTGTCCGCTATGGTAGCGGCCGCTCCCGAAGGCATGGAGATCGGTATCACCACATGGCCTTCCGAGAACCCTCAGAAGTCTAACTTCTTAAAGCCCAGCCAGTTCTTTGCAGTATCCAGAGATGCCGGCGAGAATGAGGCTGAAGCTGTTAAGGTTGTAAATTATCTGCTGAACTCTGAAGATGCTAACAAGATTCTTCTTGGTGAGAGAGGTGTGCCTGCTTCTTCCGTAGTAGCATCCGCTATCGCTCCTCTGCAGGATGAGACTGCACAGGTGGTTACCAAGTATGTAAATGACGTAGTAACTCCCAACTGCTCCGCTATCAGCCCTGCGATCCCTGATGGAGCAAATGAAGTATATGATTACTACAACCAGTTGGTTGATAAGATCCTCTATGGTCAGATGACCGCACAGGAGGCAGCAGAAGATCTGTTCAAGATGGGCAACCAGATCATGTCCAGATAAGCTGTCAGGGCTTACATAAGCAGTAGCACAGTATAAGTATTACAACATTTTTAGAAAGACCAAATGGGTACTGTGGAAGATCCCACAGTACCCATTCTGAAAAAAAGGCTGCTTCTATGAATGCTGCAGCAACGGAGGTAACGTTATGAAGACAACAAAGCATATGACTATCCGTCAGAAGCTGAATACGGAAAAGGCTGCAGGTATCGTATGTACTATGCCATTTATCGTTGGATTTCTGGCGTTTATGATTATTCCCATGTGTATATCGCTGTACTATTCCTTCTGCGATTACAACATTTTACAGCCCCCTACATTTACAGGCTGGGCGAACTTTAAGAGAATGTTTTCCGATGCAACGTTTTATCAGTCGCTGGTGGTAACTTTCAAATTTGCCATCATTTCGGTTCCGTTACGACTGATCTTCGCATTGATCGTTGCGCTGCTTTTATTTAAGAGTACGAAAATGACAGGCGTTTACCGTGCACTGTATTATCTGCCTTCCATCATCGGCGGATCTGTAGCAGTAGCAATCCTCTGGAAGAGACTGTTTGCGGTAGACGGACTTGTAAATAAACTTTTGATGGTGTTCGGAATGAAAGAGCCGGTAGCCTGGCTGGGAGATACCAGAACCGCAATCTGGACTCTGATCATTCTGGCAGTATGGCAGTTCGGTTCTTCCATGCTGATCTTCCTGTCTGCATTGAAACAGATTCCTGTCAGCCTTTATGAAGCGGCAAGAGTGGATGGTGCCAACGGATGGCAGCAGTTCTGGAAGATCACACTGAAGCTTCTGACCCCCACGATCCATTTTAACCTGGTAATGCAGATGATCAACGGCTTCCTGGCATTCACACAGTGCCTGATCATCACACAGGGTAAACCCATGAACTCTACTCTGTTTTACACGGTATACATGTACCAGCAGTCCTTCCTCTTCGGAAGTACCGGTTACGGCGCAGCACTGGCATGGATCATGCTGGCATTGATCGCATTTATTACATGGATCCTGTTTGCAACCAAAAAACTGTGGGTATACGATGGCGGTTTATAGAATCGGAAAGGTACGCCGCAATGCGTAAGTGGGTGTTATTATGAAAAGAAAAAAGACAATCAGTAATATTATATATCATGTTTTAGTATGTGCTTTCGGACTGGTAATGATTTACCCTCTGGTATGGATGGTAATGAGCTCCTTTAAGGATACGAACACCATCTTCACTACGGCCACCAGTCTGATCCCGGAGAAGTTCACGTTACAGAACTATGTGAACGGCTGGAAGGGATTTGCCAAGGTAGGATTCGGCACCTTCTTTAAGAACTCCCTGTTTATCTCCATTACCGCCACCATTGGAACTGTACTGTCTTCCTCTGTGGTAGCCTATGGATTTGCCAGATGCAAATTCCCCGGCAGAAAGCTTCTCTTCGCAGCAATGCTGGCATCTATGATGCTGCCCGCACAGGTGCTGATGATCCCTCAGTATCTCTGGTATCAGAAGCTGAACTGGGTTGGAACCAATCTGCCGCTGATCGTGCCTTATTGCTTTGCTATTCAGGGTTTCTTCGTTTATATGATGACAAACTTTATTGAAGGCATTCCCAGAGAACTGGATGAGGCAGCAAAGATTGATGGCTGCTCCTATTATACTATTTTCACCAAGATCATCTTCCCGCTGATGGTTCCTACCATGATCACCGGATGTATCTTCTCCTTTATGTGGAGATGGGATGATTTCCTTGGAGCATTATTGTATGTCAACAAGACAGAGAAATATCCTGTCAGCCTGGCACTGAAAATGTTCTGTGACCCCAGTTCTTCTTCCGACTACGGTGCTATGTTCGCTATGGCAACCTTGTCTATTCTGCCTGCAGTATTGATCTTCTTCTGCCTGCAGAGATATCTGGTAGAAGGAATTTCCACTTCCGGCCTGAAGGGCTAAGAGAGGAGCAGAGAGATGATATACGATGTATTGGAATACGGTGCAAAAGGTGATGGCGTGACGAATGACGCTGCAGCCATCCAGAAGGCGATTGATGCCTGCAGCCAGGCTGGCGGCGGTAAGGTCCTGTTACAGGGAGGACATGTCTTCCGGAGCGGAACCATTTTTCTGAAATCAAATGTGGAATTTCATCTGGAGATGGGGGCTGTCCTGAAAGCCAGTGACCATCTGGAAGATTTCGATATGTTGAAAGTGGGAACCCCACAGATCAGCAAGGTAGACACTCCGACTTACAATGCCTGTGATTACAATGGAAAACCGACGCTGAATTTTGTATACAGCAAGGATGCCGAGAATGTGGCTATCACCGGATTTGGCAAGATTGACGGCAACGAGGAGATATTCTATGGAAAAGTGACCAAATGGCATATTGACGGATATTTTTATCCCAGAGTACCGTTGCTGTTCCTGGAAAATGTAAGGCATCTGACCATCCAGCAGGTAACCCTGACCGGCAGTGCATTCTGGACCACTCATCTGGTGGGATGTAAGGAAGTATTGATTGAGGGAATCCGTATTATCAATAATCTGCGTCTGGCTAACTGCGATGGCATTGATCCGGATCACTGCAGCAATGTGAGAATCTCCAACTGTCATATTGAATGCGCAGATGACTGTATTGTATTTAAGAATACGGCGGCTGCCATGGAATATGGTCCCTGCGAAAATATTGTAGTGGATAACTGTACCATGATCTCCACCAGTGCCGCTATCAAGTTCGGCACGGAGAGTGAAGCACCTTTCAGGAATATTTCCGTGACCAACTGTAGTATCCAGCGCACCAACCGTGCTATTTCCCTGCAGTTACGTGATAAAGGCTGTATAGAAAATGTCACATTCTCCAATCTGAATATTGATACCCGCCTGTTCTCCAAGGTACATTGGTGGGGCGAGGCAGAACCCATTACCATCACTGCGGTGAAGAGAAATGCACAGACGAATGTGGGATATATCCGGAATGTCCGTTTCCAGAATATCAACTGTGTCGGAGAGAATGGCATCCTGATCTATGGTGACGATTCGAAAAATATCCGGGATATCACATTTGACGGTATTCATGTCCAACTGGAGAAGAAGACGGACTGGCCGAAGAATTGCCATGATCTGCGTCCCAATGAGGGGAATGTGATCCTGGAGGATTCTCTCAGAGTGCTGTATGCCCGCAATGCGGAAAATATCCATTTCCGGAATTTCTCCTATGAGATTACTGAGGACATGAAGGGCGAAGTGCAAGATCCTATTTTTATTGAAAACTGTGAAAATGTGGAATACTGATCCATAGATATGAAAGCTATGGACATAAAAAGACCTCCGGAGATCAGAGAACATCTGATTTCCGGAGGTTATTTCTTGAAATCTTATCGATCCAGCTTGTTGGGTTCGGGATAGGTCTCGCCGAAGGTATCTACGGTAACACTTTCCATTACCTGGTCCTCCAGGGGACGATCGCTGTAATCGGTAGGGGTCTCAGCAATCTTATTTACCACATCCATACCCTCAATGACTTTACCGAAAGCGGCATAAGAGCCATCCAGATGAGGACTTGTCTTGTGCATGATGAAGAACTGGCTGCCTGCGGAATCGGGATGCATAGCTCTTGCCATAGACAGAACGCCTTCGGTATGTTTCAGATCATTGGCCACGCCGTTAGCAGCGAATTCACCCTTGATGCTGTAGCCGGGGCCGCCCATACCGGTGCCATCGGGACATCCGCCCTGGATCATGAAACCGCGGATGACACGGTGGAAGATCAGACCATCGTAAAAATGCTTGTTGATCAGATTGATGAAATTGTTAACGGATTCGGGTGCAACTTCGGGATAAAGCTCGCATTTGATCACACCGCCATCCTTCATGGTAATAGTAACAATAGGATTCTTTGCCATAATAATTTCCTTTCTTTCTTGACAGAAATAGAATAAAATGATGTCGGGGTCAAAAGCCCCCGACTTTGATGCCTACGAATTGCTTCGTGCTACGCACTCTCACAATTATACCCAATATTCGCATATCGGAGCGGGTCCTAAGGTCTTTCACCCACCTATGAGCAAGCTCATGTGGGCTTAGACCTTTTGACCCTGGCATCATAAAATATAAATATTATTGTAATGGATTCCCAGGAAAACGTAAAGAGGAGAATTGCTGCAGATGGATTTTTTGAAGCAGGTGTCAATAGAAATATATCCGGAAGGTGCATCGGACGAGGAACGAAAAAGCTACAGTAAAAAATATGGTGCGCAGATGCACGCCCTGCTGGATGCGATTCGCAGACAGAGGCAGGAAAGAGAATTTTCCCAACAAAGAAACGGGTCGGGAAAAGAGTGCTTCGAAGAGAAAAGCGTCCGGGATAGCATGATGTCCGGGTATGAAAGCGGGCAGGGAAAACTCTGGATCGTAGATAACGGAAAACGTGCACAGGAACTCTTGGAACAGGGCTGCCCGGTGCTTGTCTGGCTCCATGAGGACAACAGGGATCAGGATTTTAGCGGTGTCCGTTATGCCTGCGAAAATATCAGTGAACTGGATTTTGATTATCTGGAGAAGGTCTATCGCAGATACGTGGGCATTCCCTGGGAGATTCTGACCACGGAGAGGTGTCTCATCCGGGAGACCGGTGCGGAGGATCTGGATGCCCTTTATGAGATTTATGCGGATCCTTCTGTGACGAAGTACACAGAAGGACTCTATCCGGAGCGGGCGAAAGAAGAGGCCTATCTGAAGGATTATACGGAAAATATGTATTATTTTTATAATTACGGCGTCTGGACGATCTGTGACCGGATGACCGGACAGGTGATCGGCAGAGCGGGATTCTCCAACCGCGAGGGTTGCGAGGATCCGGAGCTGGGCTTCGTCATCGGTGTCCCGTGGCAGCGGCAGGGGTATGCCACGGAAGTATGCAAGGCATTATTAAAATACGGGAAAGAAGAATTGGGATTTGAGCGAGTGCAGATGTTAGTGATGCCAGAGAACGAAATATCCCTGCACCTTGCGGAAAGACTGGGATTTTCCCAACTGGATCAGGTCACCTGGGAAGGAACTTGCTATGAGCGACTTCTTATGGAACTGTAAAAATATAAAGAAAATATAAAAAACATGTTGACACTCTAAAACCACGGTGCTATACTCTCAACATAGCAAAGGCGCTACAGAATAAAACTGTAGCGCCCTTTTTGTTATGGCGACGAGGAAAGTGAACATCGTGCTGGCACGAATGGTCACTTGACGACCGCTAATCATACCGGGATGTATATCCCGGGTATTGTCTGGCAGTATCACAACGCGCGTGGCCGGACAAAAATAGCGTAAGGGTATGTGGAAAACAGTTTAACTGCTATACCCTAAGGATGCGATGCAATGGGGCTTCGAAGGATGAGACCATAGTATCGCATATTTTTTTACACCGGTGAAATATTGTGGAAGATATTTCACGAAGAGTGAGGAGGAAAATGTTATGACAGAAGAAATCTTAAGCGCAGTAGATGGTCAATTATTTGCAGTCTGGTTTCTGATCGGTGCGGCCCTGGTGTTCTGGATGCAGGCAGGATTCGCAATGGTGGAGACCGGATTTACCAGAGCCAAAAATGCCGGTAATATTCTGATGAAGAATCTGATGGATTTCTGTATCGGTACTGTAGTATTTATTTTGATTGGCTTTGGATTGTTACTTGGTGAAGATGTAGTAGGTCTGATCGGCAAGCCGGGACTGGACATCTTTACTGCCTATGAGAATTTTGATTATTCCAATTTTGTATTTAATCTGGTGTTCTGTGCTACCACAGCTACCATCGTATCCGGCGCTATGGCAGAGAGAACCAAGTTCTTATCCTATTGTATTTATTCCGGTGTGATCTCCGCATTGATCTATCCCATTGAAGCTCACTGGATCTGGGGCGGCGGCTGGCTTTCACAGCTTGGCTTCCATGATTTCGCAGGTTCCTGTGCAATTCACATGGTAGGTGGTATTTCCGCACTGATCGGAGCAAAACTGTTAGGACCCCGTATCGGTAAGTTTGATAAGGATAAGAGTGGTAAGATCGTAAAAGTAAATGCATTTCCCGGACATAACCTTCCGATTGGATGCCTTGGTGTATTTATCCTGTGGCTTGGCTGGTACGGATTCAATGGTGCTGCTTGTACTTCTGTAGAGCAGTTAGGTTCTGTATTCCTTACCACTACCGTAGCTCCCGCAATCGCAACTGTAGTATGTATGGTATTTACCTGGATCAAATATGGCAAACCTGATGTATCCATGTGTTTGAATGCATCTCTGGCAGGTCTGGTAGCGATTACCGCTCCTTGTGATGTGACGGATTGCTTCGGTGCTATCGTGATCGGTGCAGTAGCAGGACTTCTGGTAGTATTTGGTGTATGGCTTCTGGATTATAAGCTTCATATTGACGACCCTGTAGGTGCTGTTGCAGTACATTGCATGAATGGTATCTGGGGTACTATCGCAACCGGTTTATTTGCAACCACTTCCGCACCCGGCAATGACAGTGTGGTAGGCCTGTTCTATGGCGGTGGCTTCAGGCAGCTTGGTTTGCAACTGTTAGGTTTTGTAAGTGTGGCGGCATGGACTGCAGTAACTATTACCATTGCTTTCCTGATCATCAAGGCTACCGTAGGCTTACGTGTATCTGAGGAAGAAGAGATTGTTGGTCTGGACTCCTGTGAGCATGGTCTTCCTTCCGCATATGCAGGCTTCAGCATTATGGATATTTCCAACACTATGACCATGGAGGTAAATGAAAATACCAGCCTTGGCGTAAGTGATTATGACACAGCTTCCGCAGCCATGAAGGAAGCGGCAGTAAAGGTAGAGACAGCTCCGGCAGCAATTCCTGCAACCGGAATCTACAAAGTAGTGGTTATTGCAAAGCTTGCCCGGTTCGAGGTACTGAAGAAGGCTCTGAACGATCTGGGTGTAACCGGTATGACCATGACACAGGTCATGGGCTGTGGCGTACAGAAGGGTGCCGGCGAGATGTATCGTGGTGTTGAAATGGATGCGACCCTGCTGCCTAAGGTGAAGGTAGAAGTTATTGTCAGCAAGATTCCCGTAAGCGCAGTCATCGATGCTGCCAAGAAGGCTCTGTACACCGGACATATCGGCGATGGCAAGATCTTCGTATACAACGTTGACAAAGTAGTAAAGGTTCGTACCGGCGAAGAAGACTTCGCAGCTCTGCAAGACGTGGAGTAATAATGCCAGGGTTATAATCCCTAAGACACGACGTGCCTGCACGGGAGTGGCTTAAGGGATTTATAACCCGATTACGACATGAGCATAAAAGCGGAGCGTAAGCTTTGCGATATGCGAATGGAGTAAATAACTTAGCTTTTATCTAATCCCTCAATTTGGTATATACAGAGTGCTGTGCCCGGATGCTGCGACTCATCCGGGTGCAGACAGGATCCCCGGGTGCTTCCACCACCCGGGGTTTTTCCTGACTTCCGATGTGGATAAGATTACCCTCTTGAAAAGGTTTTGTGGAAATGATACTATCATCGTAGAAGTATAGATTTTCAAAGGGCATATTAATATGGAAGCAAATACAGAGAAAACACAAAAGCAGACAGAAAATGTTATAGAGAAAGAGAACAAGATCGTAACGGGAGTCATCTGGCAGCAGCTGCTCCTGTTCTTTTTCCCTATTTTGTTCGGGACCTTTTTTCAACAATTATATAATGCTGCAGATGCGGTGATCGTAGGGCGCTTTGTCGGAAAAGAAGCTCTGTCGGCGGTAGGTGGGGGCACCGGTACGCTGATCCAGCTGTTGGTGGGATTTTTCGTGGGATTGTCCAGCGGTGCCACAGTCATTATTTCCCAATATTATGGGGCAAAACGTGCCGAGATGGTAGGCTATGCCGTGCATACCTCCATTGCGTTCAGTCTGGTGGCGGGAGTCGGCATGATGATCGTGGGTATTACGGCGGCACCATGGGCACTGCGCGCGATGTCTACACCTGAGGATATTTTGGGACCGTCGACAACCTATATCCGAATCTATTTTCTGGGCGTTATCGGGAATCTGATCTACAATATGGGCGCAGGTATCCTGCGGGCTGTGGGGGATTCCAAGAGACCGCTATATTTCCTGATCGTCAGCTGCCTGACGAATATTGTGCTGGATATTGCATTTGTCATCGGACTGCATAGGGGTGTGGCTGGAGCCGCACTGGCGACCATTCTGTCGCAGGCACTCAGTGCGGTACTGGTATTGTGGGTGCTGATGCGGACGAAGGATATGCATCGTCTGGAACTGAGAAAGATCCGTTTTGATGGAAGAATGTTCCGCAGGATCATCCGGATCGGACTTCCGGCGGGATTGCAGTCGGTGATGTATACATCGTCCAATATTCTGATCCAGTCCAGCGTTAACGAACTGGGAACGGATACGGTAGCGGCATGGACAGCCTACAGCAAGATTGACAGCCTGTTCTGGATGATCGTCAATGCCTTTGGCATATCGATCACTACCTTTGTGGGGCAGAATTATGGTGCGGGGAAAATGGATCGTGTACACAAGGGAGTCCGTACCTGTATGGGGATTACAGCCGGGGCAACCGTACTGTTGTCCGTGATCCTCTATAATTATGCATCGATCTGTTATCAACTGTTTACCACAGATGCACAGGTGGTAGTGATCGGAGAACAGATTCTGCATTTTTTGGTACCTACATATTTTACCTATATTGCCATTGAGATTTTGTCCGGTACTCTGCGCGGTATCGGCGACAGCTGGCTTCCCATGATCATATGCTGCCTGGGGATCTGCGCACTGCGCGTGGTATGGATCCTGACAGCCGTACCTCTGAAAAATGACATTCTCACCATTGTATTCAGCTATCCGCTGACCTGGACGGTGACCAGTATTGCTTTTATTGTGTATTACCTGTTTTTCAGCCGGCTGAAGATCGTGGGACGTAAGAGATAATTCGTAAGATATTGCACTTTATTCTATAAAATTCGCATAGAAACGGGATGAAAATAAATTTATAATAATGTGTAACTATTCAGAGCCATGCAAAACTGTGTTCTGCGAATGCTTGCATTCAGGCAGATAAGCAGTTTTATATGGCGAAGTAACCTCATGAGCAAAAAGGAAGCCTCGCAGAGGCGGTTTTGCGAATGGGGTCTGAATAGTTACAATAATGTCAATAATTTTCTTTCGGAAAAAGGAGGTATTTAAATGTATCAGGCAGATGAAAAAAGATATGAAGAAATGAAATACAACCGCTGCGGCGCCAGTGGATTGCAGCTTCCGGCAGTCTCTCTGGGATTATGGCACAATTTCGGCTCCAATGGGAATTTTGATAATATGCAGGACATGTGCCACACAGCATTTGACCATGGCATTACACATTTTGATCTGGCAAACAATTATGGACCTGTACCGGGCAGTGCGGAGGAAAATTTTGGACGGATCCTTGCAAAAGGACTGGGAAGGTATCGAGATGAACTGATCATTTCCACGAAAGCCGGTTATGATATGTGGCCCGGACCTTACGGCAACTGGGGCAGCAAAAAGTATCTCGTGGCCAGCCTGGATCAGAGCCTGAAGCGCATGGGACTGGATTATGTGGATATCTTCTACCATCACAGACCGGATCCAAATACACCGTTGGAGGAGACCGTTCGTGCACTGGATGGCATTGTCAGATCCGGTAAGGCATTGTATGTGGGAATTTCCAACTACAATAAGGAGCAGACCATTGCGGCAGCAGAACTGTTCAAGGAGCTGGGGACACCGTTTATTATCAACCAGAGAAAATATTCCATGTTTGTAAGAGATATTGAGAAGGACGGATTGAAGGATTATGCGGCTGCCCATGGCATCGGCATCATTACGTTCAGCCCGCTGGCACAGGGACTTCTGACCGACCGTTATCTCCACGGTATTCCTGAGGACAGCCGTGTCCGTACCGACGGCAGATTCTTGAAAGAAGCGGCGATCGTGGAAGAGACATTGAAGAAGGTACGTGCACTGAACGATCTGGCAGCCCAGAGAGGACAGACCCTGGCACAGATGGCACTTTCGTGGATCTTAAGGGATGGGGATATTACCAGTGTTCTGATCGGAGCATCTAAGCCATCACAGATCCTGGATAATATCGGTATTGTACATGCAACCGCATTCAGTGAAGAAGAGAGACGCAGAATTGAGGAGATTCTGGCATAAAAAAGCCGGTGCCTGCAAGAATATTGCAGACACCGGCCTTTATGTTATCTTCCGTAGAAAATCTGCGCGATCGGGGAATCCGGAGACAGGATCACCGTCTTATTATCGCCGGTCATGGAAGCCTTCAGTGCATCCAGGCTTCTGACGAAGGAATAGAAATCCTGTTTGGATTCATCGGAATAGGCTTCTGATAGAATTCTCATGTATTCCGCTTCGCCCTCGGCAATGAGAATCTCCGCATTTTTATTGGCCTCCGACAGGAGAACATTGACTTCCTTATCTGTGGTATTGCGGATTTTCTGTGCCTCAGAGCTTCCCTCTGCGGTATAGGTTGCGGAGATGTTTTCACGTTCGGAGATCATACGCTCGTACACAGCGGCTTTGTTGTCACTGGGCAGATCCAGCTGTTTGGTTTCGAAGGAGAGCAATTCAATACCGTATTGCTCAGTGGTGTTCCCAATGTTTTTCATAATGGCTGCAGCCAGCTCTCCGTCACGCCCGGAGATGACGTCGTTCTGGGTCGTACTGCTTATGATATTTTTCGTAGAGTTATATACGATGGTGTCCAGACGGCTCTCTGCGTTGGAGATGGAGGAGTTCAGGGTCTGGGCAAATTTCAGAGGATCATTGATCTGCCATAAAATGTAACTGTCACAGATCATGGTCTTCTTGTCACTGGTGATGACATCGGAGGAAGACAGATCATAGAGCAGGATCTCCTTCGGAAGCTTATCGACGCTCTGTACAAAAGGAATCTTAAAGGTAACACCTGCAGAACTCACTACATGGTCTACTTTACCGAACTGTCGGATCAGACTGTATTCGTTTTCGTTGGTAACGACAATGCTGGAGGATCCGATGATCAACAATGCCAGTACTAATAGAATCAGAGATATATTTTTCACTTTTTTCATATTTATAAAACTGCCTTTCTGTAGACAATGGTTATTGTGCAGCTTCAGAGGTGCTGCTCTCCGAAGAAGCGGAAGCGGTACCTGTGAAGGATTCCAAAGGATAGAAGGTCTGTGTATTGCCGTTGGGGCTTTCGATGACAACCTTAAGGTCAGGCAGTACTTCTTCCATGGTCTCGTAGAACATACGCTGTTTGGTGACGGTCGGGTTCTTGATATATTCCTCGTACATAGCGTTAAAACGCGCAACCTGTGCAGTAGCCTCATTGATGCGCTCGGCCTTTTGCGCCTCAGCGTCTTTGATGATACCGTCGGCCTGTGCCTGCGCCAGAGGAAGCTGTTCATTGCGGTACTTATTGGCATTGTTCAGGGCAGTTTCTTTTCCCTGCTTGGCGGTTTCCACGGCCTTGAAAGCTTCCATGACTTCGGAGGTAGGCGGCTCGGAATCCTGGATTGTGATATTTACCAGTTGGATACCGATATCCTGTTCGCTCAGACGCTCCAGAATCATTTCTTTAATAGCGGCCTGAATCTCATTTTTTCCGGTAGTCAGGACATCGTCCACCGGATAACTGCCGATCACGGTACGGATACAGCTCTGGCTGATGTTACGCAGGATCAGTACGGGATCCTTGGATGCATAGACAGCTTTTACCGGGTCACTGAAACGATACTCTACGAAGAAATCGACGTTGACAAAATTATAGTCGGAAGTGATCATGAGAGAATCATCGGTTTCCGAAGAATTGGAATCTACATCATATCCCAGGGAAAATCCCTGAATGGTGGTATTTACTTTACGAACCTGCTGGATGAATGGTATCTTAAAATGAAGTCCGGGATCCGTTACCGCTTTGGCCTGGCCTAAAGTGATCAGAACCGCCTGCTCCTGTTCACGGATCTGGTAAGTGGAATTAAAAGCAAAAATAGCGATTACCAGAATCACAAGAATGATGCCGGGGACTTTCCACCAGCTTTTTTTCGTTTTTGCTGCTTCCGCGGTGCCGGAACCTAAATCTTCAAAGCCGTTCTGGCGATTACGGAAGGAGTTGAATTTTTTCATAAATATGCTCCCTTCTCATTGTAATTCGTTTATTGGTTGTATATTTTACTATATTAAAGGATGAATGAAAGGAAGGCAATGGAAAATTCTGCACGATAAAGAGGGTTAATGCCGGATTCTTATCAGTTGCAAAATTGTTCCAGTCGTAATATGATGAAAACATGTGGGATGAAAATTATCATATTTTAAAACCACAACAGAAATTACAGTAGAAAAGGATGGAAAAGATGAAAGTATATACTTGTTTTCCCGGCGGAAAAGCCAAAGCTCTGACCATGAGTTATGATGATGGTAAGTTACAGGATAAGCGGCTGATCGGTATTTTTAATAAATACGGGATCAAGGCAACCTTCAACCTGAATTACGGACAGGTCGGAGAGCGGCCCCGTATGACCTTCGAGGAAATGGAAGGATTATACGACGGTCATGAGATCGCAACTCATACCATGACCCATCCCACCATTGAGAGATGCCCACTGGTGGAAGTCGCAGAGGAACTGTTGGAAGACCGGAAAGGTCTGGAGAAATGGACCGGCCGGATCATCAGAGGACATGCATATCCCAACGGTTCTTACAGTGAAGAGATCAAACAGCTGTACCGTCAGTTGGGCGTGGCTTATGCCAGAGTGGTAGAGACGGTTCCGGATTTTGCACTGCCAAAGGATCCGTTGGAGTGGCATGCTACCTGCCATCATAATGATCCGAAGCTGATGGAGTACGCGGAATTTTTCGCCGATTTCAAGAAGAGCCAGTACCTGAAGCTGATGTATGTCTGGGGGCACAGCTACGAGTTCGATAATAATGACAACTGGGATGTGATCGAGAACTTCTGTAAATACATGGGCGGCAGAGACGACATCTGGTACGCCACCAACATCGAGATCATTGATTATATGGATGCAGCGAAACGTTTACAGTTCTCTGCGGATTACGAAAAGGTATATAACCCCAATGCCTGCAGCGTATGGCTGCAGTTAAACAGTGACAAGTGCGTGGAGATCGAGGGCGGAACCCTGGTGGATCTGAATACATTGCTGTAAAAAGTTAAGCCGGATAGCGATGACTGTCCGGCAGGTGTGCTGGAGAATACACTGATGAAAACCATAAAACTTGCGGACAGACAGTAAGAAAGATAGGATAGTAAAGACCGGATGGTGAGCTTATTTTTTGATAAGTTGTCGTGCAATTTATTAGAATGGAATTTTTGAAAGAGCCAGCACCTTGAATGGGCTGACTCTTTCAATGTCACCTGTAATTGACAAACTGGAATTGTTCTACTTCTTTATCTTTTTAATATCCTGATACAGCCCATATCCCAGAAACAGGATTCCAATAATAAACGCAATACCAGCCGCTATTGCTAAAAAAGGACCTACATATTCAAGACCTGCTGCAAATAAAGTGGCATTCCACGAAGCTACTCCACTCATAAATATCGCAGCAGAAATATATCGTGCAGAAATTAAAACTGCTGACATGAAACAGAAAATCTCGGTTTCTGATTTCTCTCACCTTTAAAATGCTCCGTCATAACGTCCGTCTGCTCCAAAATCTGACGTGCATATGAAAGCAATGTTTCTCCGTCCCTTGTAAGCTCTACGCCCTTATTGGAACGAATGAATGCCGTTATTCCCATTTCTTCTTCAATATTGTGAATTGCAGAGGTAAGGCTCGGCTGTGCTATAAATAACTTTTCAGCCGCCTCCGTTATATTACCGCACTCTGCTACCGTTACTATGT
>ERZ1026963.222-NODE-222-length-41083-cov-11.665472_pt1 | contig 41083 bp, 28 predicted proteins | sample MGYA00519566_ERZ1026963 | MGnify/ENA primary metagenome ERZ1026963 (study PRJEB26926, sample SAMN06164512) | human gut metagenome | biome: ENVO:00009003; feature: ENVO:2100002; material: ENVO:00002003 | host: Homo sapiens | place: USA | collected 2012 ... | reverse complement strand
TGGGCTCGGAGATGTGTATAAGAGACAGATTGACGGCTTCTTCAATCCGAAATCTTCACCAAGCAGAATGTGTGACGGCAAGTATCTTTTCTTGATAACGCTGGTAACGGCTGCTACGATAATAGTTGGTGCGTTCTTGTTGTAATTATCTGCCTGTATTACAAGCACCGGTCTTTCTCCGCTTTGAATTGAGCCGGTTCTGTTTCCGAAATCGTAGTAAAATAAATCTCCACGGCAAATTGTTCTTTCTTTCATATGTAAAACCTCACATTTTTTAGTTTTGAAGTGTCATTCGTGTCCGGAATTAAATAACCCCTTCACTCATTTGGACAAAGGGGGCCGAAATGCACACCCATTTCCGAGCTTTTTCTCGAAAATTTTTTGAGAAAAAATTTTACCCTTCACTTATTTGGAATTACAAAGCCAAATGACACCCTATTTCACAGAAAAAATGAGAAAATATTTTTTCGGTTGCAGGTGCTTTATTCTGCTTGCCAAAAAAGTCCCTTCACTTATTCCCACTGAGAACGGCCAAATGCACCCCCTAATCTCAAAAAAATTTATCCCTTCACTTATTTGGAATTGAGAAGTCGAAACGCAACCTGTTTCAGAGAAAAATTTTTGAAAAAGAACAAAAAAATTTGCCCGCCGGAAGTGGCGGGCGTTTTTGTGTTTGCATGGAATCGACAACACGACTTGTTTATAATAAATCGTTAAGAAGATTCATGCACTTCACTTTCTGTTGGAGATTTGCGCTCCCATAGACATTCAAAGTAAACGACACATTCTTGTGACCAAGGATTTCAGAGAGCGACTTGATGTCGAACTCCGGTATCTCGATTGCTCGTACTGCAAAGGTGTGACGGATCTCATGAAACTTTACCTTTTGCAGCCCATTACGCTTGAGAAAGCGAGCGAAAAACTGCCGGTATGTACGAGGCTCAGTTGGTTTCGTCTTACCTGTCAGGAAGTAGTGATTCGGATTCTCCGTATAAAACTTCTTGATGATGTTCATGAGTAGTGACGGAACTGGGATTGTTCTGGCAGATGTTTTTGTCTTTGGCGGGCCTATGTGAAGATAGGATTTACCCTTTCGCTTGTCATAGATACGCTGGACAGTCTTGTTGATATTGATTGTTTTCTCCGTAAGGGAAATATCCTTCATCTGGAGTCCGCAAAGTTCACCAATTCGAACGCCGGTAAACAGCGCAATTAGAATTCCAGCCGTTTTCCTGCTCAAATTCATATAAATGCACTGAATAAGTGCTTGCTCTTGATCTTTGGAAAGCGAGTTGACTTTTTTGATACCCAGTTCTTTGGGGTACTCAATCAAGTCCCAATTCAGCAATGGAATTGCCCGTTCTTTGTAGGCATATTCCATTGCAAGCCTGAGAACGAGGATTACATCCCGTATGGTCTTTACGGTTAGCCCTCCCGTGTTATCCAGCCGACCGGCATTGTAGAGATACGAAATGTAGCTCTGAATGTCCGTTTCGGTGATGCTGCCAATTTTACGCTTGCCGAAGTATGGGATTAAGTGATTTTCGGCAATCAGCGTGAAGCTGGCGTGGGTTGACGGCGTAATCATTGGCTTTTTCTGATTTAGCCAAGTGTTCAACAGCGTCTTAAATTGTGTATTGTTAGTCATATTGACCACCTCCATGAACATTATCTGACGGAGGGATAATCAAGGCATTATAAACCTCAAGTAACGGTCTCGAAAAGCGCCCAGCATTATCGTTTAGAGATGATTGCGGAGCGGAATTTCCAAGCTGGCAGCGTACTTCCCTCGGTACAATTATTGAGCCATATTCAGAGAAAGTTCATGGAGAACATGACTTTGAAGTCCTTACATCTTCTCGTGAGGGACTTCAAAGACAAATAGATCATTTTGGCTCTCAACAAAGGCACGATACAGACGGCTATAACATTATACCTCTTGGCTTTTGCACATACAGAAATAGAAGCGATGACGGAAGGTTTACCTTCAACATTAACAAAATCAGCGACAAGGCTATTGTAAGTAAATTCTATCCGGTCTTTCGATTCAAAAATGCGAACAGCACTTTTATGACAGAATATCTCAACTCGTCAGCCCGAGCACGAAAAAAGCTGTCAGTGCTTGCTGTCGGAACAAGTCAAGTTGTTCTTTCGTTCGAAGCGTTAAAATCTGCAAAGTTTGATCTTCCTTGTAAAGAAGAACAAGATAAAATCGCTTCTCTGTTAGAATGCTTGAACGAACGAATTGATCTTCAGCGTTCCTTTGTCGATGCCCTCAAGAAGTATAAAAGAGGATTGGTTTTTAGTGTATTCCATTCTGATAATCCATACGGAATAAAAGTTGAGGCTACGCCATTAACCTACCTTCTAAAAGAATATAGAAATAGAGAGACTGCAAATCTTCGTGTATGCTCAGTTGCAGTTACAAAAAGTGTTGTAGATCAATTAGAACATCTCGGTCGCAGGTTTTCAGCATCAGACACTTCCCATTATGGGCGCGTAAAACCCGGAGATGTAGTATATACAAAAAGTCCAACCGGTGATTTTCCCTACGGTATAGTCAAACAGAGCTGGCTACAAGAAGATGTAGCAGTTTCGCCGCTTTACGGTGTTTACACACCTTTATCCTATGAGACAGGATATTTGATACACACTTACTTTGAGCAGAGCAATAATGCAAATAATTATCTAAGAACACTTGCACAAAAGGGGGCAAAAAACACTATCAATATAACTACGACACATTTTTTAGACAAAAGCATCCCGTTTCCAAGCAGTCAAGCAGATGTAAAACTATTGGTTGGTTTATTTACAAGAATCACCGATCGTATTGAAAGTGGGGAATGCAAACTTAGCCTACTCATGCAACAGCGGAAAACCCTTATGCAGCAACTTTTTATATAAAAAGTTGCTGCAATAAAGCCTTCTTCGTTACGAGAAGAATATCCAGATTACGAATTGCTCGTTTGATATGTAGGTCAAAGGTACTGAGCAACTCTGCTATATGCTCCTGCTCTTCCAAAGTTGGAATGTCCATTACCATTGATTTTATAGTATCTCCTGTGACCCCTTTGATGGATGTTCCTTGTGTCTTGATGGCTTCAATTTTCATTTTGAATGCAATTTGATAGGCCATATAGTGTGTATTCCCTGTTATGGAGGTTATATTAGTAAAGTCTTGACTCGTGCAGAGGCTTTCGGGCATGACTGCGACTTTCCCTACCCCTACTCGTGAAACGATAGCGATTGTTCCTTTTGGACATATCTTAGTGGCCGAATTGTCAATCGCTGAGTTAGTAATTCTTCGTGTCACAGATATATCATCTATCCACTCATCTTGTATGTCAGACGATGAAATCCAGCCAATATTTCCGTTCCAATATGATGATATATCTTTTGAGGGTGTTCCACCCCCGCAAAATGAAGCTATATTTTTGAGTGCTGCCTTTTCCCAAGACGCCTTACGGTTTTTGAGAAAAACAAACTCATGTAGTCCTCTTTTATACTTCTTGAGGCTGCCTATAAGAAGTTGCTGAGAGGTGATTCGTCGTTCAATAGTGTTTAGAAAAGCGGCGATTTTCTTTTGCTCTATTGCAGATGGAAAACGAATTGGCATGGAAAAGAAATCGGCATCTTTTATACTTACTCTGTCATGCCGTGCGCCACTATCGCCGGTCATATAGATATAACGATGCCATGCAGATGAATGGAAATACCACTCAAAAAAGTTCGTGTCTACATTTCCTTTGGCTCGAAAACAGAGATAGAGCGGCGAAACGATCCCTGCGTCTGAATAAGCATAACGACTTATAGGTCCGTATGGCGCATCGGATGACTTCCTTGGATTGTAAACAAAGTCATCATGCTCAATTATGTAGTAGCCGTTGGTATTATCGCTGTTTGCAATGTCCTTATCGAAGTAATCACGCTGAGGAATAAGTCCCATCTTTGCGGAGTTACAAATTACATTGGAAATACTCCCATCCGCATTTTTCTTTATGTTCTTTGCAAAACACGCTGATAACGGTGTTTCATTCCACGGCTCATCAAAGCCCGGGAAGCGCAGTTTCGGGCGCTTTTCGAGACCGTTACTTGAGGTTTATTTTTGCAGTCAAAATCAATGCAGTATCATAGCAAAATCCCTTGCAGTAGCAGAGGTAAATCCGCTATTGCAAGGGATTTCGGCGTTTATAGATCGTTTCTGCATACTTGAACAGAAGTATAAAAGAGGTGCAGTAGACGGGATTCTATCAAGAAAACTCAAAATTCACAAGACTACTCCTTGGAGCGAGATGAAAATATCCGAGCTATTCTCACCGATTAGTGACAAGGGACATGAAGAACTCACCGTTCTTACCATCGTACAAGGTATCGGTACTCAACCCCGTAACAGCGTGGATCGTAGAATAGCCTATGATAAGTCAACGACGAACACATATAAACGAGTATGTGAAAATGATTTTATACTTCACTTACGCTCTTTTGAAGGCGGTTTGGAAATTGCAAACAGCGAGGGAATAGTTAGTCCGGCATATACCATTCTTCGAGCGAAAAGGGAGATAGTCCCAATGTTCTACTATGCCTATTTCCGTTCCTATTGGTTTATAAGTAATAAGCTTCGAATCGCTGTTGAAGGCATAAGGGACGGAAAATCAATCAATATGGGCACTTTTTGGAATATAACGGTTCCATGTCCCTCTATTGAAGAACAACTCCACATAGCAGAACATCTGCGACGATTAGATGCAAAAATAAGTAAAGAAGAAGCATTGCTCACCAGATTGCAAGCGATTAGAGGTGGGCTTATGCAGCAACTCTTTATATAAAGAGCTGCTGTATAAAAGAGGATTTCATATCTTTTAGCCGGGTCAGCTTTTCATCCGAAAGAAAGCAGATGCTATCAAGGCTCTCCATGACTTCAACAATTTTGTTTTGCTCATCAAGAGATGGGCACCAAAACCCGACATTCAATATTCTGTTTCCTGATAAGTTAATACGGGATATGCCTTGTCCCTCTTTCATGATTTGATTGCGAACGGACTTTGAACGCATAACATAGCCCAAGTATTTTGGATTTAATTGTTTCAGCGAATTAGGACGAAGTGCCATACAGAATGAATTAAGGTACGGCTTGGAATTATGTAACCATACTGACGATAAGCCAACTTCTTCAACTGTTTCGGATGATTGTGTAAAGAGAATATCTCCATACTGAATACGATTTTGCCTTTCGTCTGATCCAATACTAACCGGCATTATTCCGTCTGCCGTGGCGAAAGCATTTTTGTAAACATTCATGTATGTGATAAATCTATCTGATCCGTGACCAAAATCGTCCTTAGTCTTTCCAGACAGTCCTCCCAAAAACTCGCCTATTTCTGATATAGTTGTCCATTTCCAATCAGCGAATGAAGTACCTCTGTTTGTGAAGCGTATTTTCTTCGCAAGAAATGCTTCGAAGACACCTCTTTTATACTTCTTGAGGTTGTCTACTAACGACTGCTGTGCGTCGATCCTGTGATCTAAAGCAATTATGAAATCGGCAATCTTCCGCTGCTCATTAAGGTTCTGCGGCAGATAGTGTTTGGTCTCAAAGAACTCGTCTGTTGGAACATTGAGTAAGCCGTGATTTCGGGCACCTTCCGCTGAAATCATATAGATTTCCCTATACCATTTGAGTGAATCAAAATAAGCTTTGATAAAATCGCTATAATGCTTTTTAAGGGCAAAACAAATGTAGAGCGTCGATAAAGCACCCATTGGGTAGCGATCCAGACGCTTGATGGAGCCGAAGTCATATCCCACGGAATAACTTTTGTTGTATGCGTACTCCCCATTAAGAAGCAGATAGTACCCGCTCATATCTTTGCTGGCGACTGTCTTATTAAAATAGCTCACCTGATCCACTAAGCCGTCTTTTGATGAGATTGTAAGCGGCAGGTCAGTTTGATTCTGGCTATTCTTTCGTGTTACACGGTCTGCGAAGTCAGATAACCTTTCAACTCTCCACGGCTCGTCAAAGCCCGGAAAGCGCAGTTTCGGGCGCTTTTCGAGACCGTTACTTGAGGATACATTTGCCATGATTATTTGCCCTCCACATCAAACGGGAAATCCAATCCCAACTCATCAAAATATGGTTTCAACTCTGCGTCGATATCCTTGATTTCACTTTGGAGCTTGCGGATTTCCGCAGCTACTTCGTTCAGATCAATTTCCTCTTCCGGCTCAAAGGTGTCAACATAGCGGGGAATGTTGAGGTTAAAACCGTTCTCTTCAATTTCCTGCATCGTCGCCACATGAGCGTACTTGTCCACGTCTTCACGATGCTCATAAGTCTCTACGATTTTGTCGATGTCGCACTCACGGAGGATGTTCTGATTCTTTCCAGCTTCAAAGTCTTTGGAAGCGTCAATGAACAAGATGTTATCCGCATTGCCGTTGCGCTCCCTTTTGAGAACGAGAACACAGACAGGAATTCCGGTGCCGAAGAAAAGGTTTGCCGGAAGCCCGATAACAGCATCCAGCACATTCAGTTTTTGAATGAGGTGTTTGCGGATCACCTCTTCAGCCGCTCCACGGAATAGAACGCCGTGAGGCAGCAGCACGACAGCTCGTCCATCTTCATCCATGTGATAAACCATGTGCTGCACGAATGCAAAGTCTGCCTTACTCTTCGGGGCGAGTTTGCCATACTCATTGAAACGAGGATCTTCCATAAACCGCATGTCGGCTGACCAATGCGCTGAATAGGGTGGATTTGCTACCTGAACACGGAATTTTTTATCGCCAAAGTAGTCATGCTCCAAGGTGTCACCGTTGTAGATATTGAAATTGCGATAGGGAATACCACGCAGAATCATGTTCATTCTGGCAAGATTATAGGTAGTAGAGGTAAGCTCCTGACCATAGTAGTTGCGTACATTAGCATAGTTTTTGAGGCGTAGCAGAAGAGAACCGGAGCCGCAAGTCGGATCAGCAGCATCCTTAACATTCGACAGCCCAAGACAAGCAATCCGGCAAAGCAGTTCAGCAGGGCCCGAAGGCGTGTAGAACTCACCAGCCTTTTTACCGGCTGTGGCGGCAAATTGGCCGATCAGGTATTCATAAGCGTTTCCAAGCACATCAATCTTCGTATCTTCCACACCAAAATTGATTTCATCAAGAGATGAAATAATTTTGGACATAACTGCGCTTCTGTCCTTGACGGTATGTCCAAGCTTCGTAGAATCGAGCTGCATATCCGAGAACAGGCCATCAAAATCTTCCTGAGAATCATTGCCTATGGTGGACTCCATGAGGGAGTTGATGGCTTTCTGCAAAAACTCAATATCAAATGAACGGTTTTCCACCATCTTAACCATCTTGCGGAAAAGAAACTGAGGTTCAATCACAAATCCCAAGTCACGCAAAGCTTCCTCCACGACGGCTTCCTTGTACTCAGGATCAGCCCACGCCTCTTCATACCCAATTCCATCATCTTTCAAAAGATTTACCATGTACTTCTCAGTTTTGTCTGAAAGATAGTAGTAGAAAATCATGCCCAAGATGTAATTTTTGAACTCATAGGCTTCCATATTACCTCTGAGGGCATTGGCCATTGCCCAAAGCTTGTTGCAAAGCTCTTTTTGATGAGCTTGAATGGTGTTGTCCATTTTTCACTTTCTCCTTATTGATATTTTTCGGTATGCTTCCTGATAAATTCCACAATACGATTGACCAATGACCGTTTTTTCAAAAGCGGCATGGGTTTTGTTAGCCGGTCACGGATATTTCCGGCATCCATCGTACCGGAAAATTCATATTCCGAGATGAAGTCGGTAAGTATCTTAGCGTTGATGTCCTCCTGATGGGCAAAAGCTTCAATTTCTTTTTGCTTTTCAGCGTTCTCGAAGTCGTTGTAGGCAGCGTCAATTTCATCTGCGCTGTTAAGGCCAGCGACAACCGTGTCCAAGAACGATTGTAGAATCTCAACCTTTTTGAGCAACTGCGGGTTGTCCGTTCTGCCCAGCTCGTCCTTAATATGTTTGATGTCATAATCCTTCTGCTTTGCATCATCGAAGTGGATGTTGCGGATAAGGTTCATGATGTAGGCGACATTGATTCGGTCGCTTTCCATTAGCTCAATGCAGAAGTCCACATCATTCAGCACCGAAACAACTTCACGATCTGTTTTCTGCCTTGAATAGAGCATCAGATATTTACTCTTGTAATCCTGATACTCCTGTTCAGACATCGTGAGTGCATTTTGGTCAAAGCTAAACTCGATAAAGGTATGCAGAGATTGCAGATACTTCGTAAGCTCACGAAAAGTCACAACAAACTGCTTTTGATCTTCCTCGCTCTGCATGGTATCTACCGTAGCGGGAGTATCGGCGATTTCCTTCAGTTTAATGACCATTTCGTTGAATTTCTCGACGAAGTAATCATAGTCTGGAACAATAATGCCCGACGTGTCCTGTGCCTTTGAGAACAGTGTAAGCGCATCATCTGTCTGCTTTTTGAGATTACGGTAGCAGATGACTATACCAAACGGCTTTGTTTCCTTTTCCACACGGTTTGTACGGGAATAGGCTTGCAACAGATCGTGATACTTCAAATCTTTGTCCACATAAAGGACAGAGAGCGTTTTGCTGTCGAAGCCGGTGAGAAACATATTGACCACGAGAAGGATGTCCAGCGGCTTCGTCTTCTTACCCTTTACACGATCCGAAATGTCCTTGTGATAGGCGGCGAAAGTATCAGTCGAGAAGTTTGTACTATACATCTCATTATAATCTTTGATGATCCGCTCCAACGCATCACGGCTATGCTCGTCTTTTCCCTCCGCATCTTCATTCTGTCCATAAGAAAAGATACCGGAAATATTTAGGTCGTGTTTGATGCTCTTGAAGATGTCGTAATACTTGACCAGCGCCTCAATCGACGAAACTGCGAATATGGCAGTATACTGCCTATTCCGTGTTTTTGCCTTATGGTTCTGAATGATGTGATTGGCAATCAAGGACATTCGCTCTTCGGATAGGTAAAGTTCATTCACATCGATGGCATTTGCCAATGTGGGATCGTCCCAATCAAAATCTCCCTCCATCGTCTTTATGTACTCCACATGGAAGCCGAGGACATTGTTATCGAAAATAGCGTCTTTAATCAGGTAGTTATGGACGCACTCTCCGAACAGCATTTCTGTAGTCTGCGTGATTTTTCCTTCGACTTTTCCGTTGACCTCAAAACGAGGCGTTCCAGTAAAGCCAAAGAACTGTGCTTTCTGGAAATGCCGCACAATATCTTTGTGCATATCGCCGAACTGACTTCTATGGCATTCGTCGATGATGAAAACGACTTTTTCATCTTTATATGCATCCATAATCCTTGCATACTGAGGACGTTTCACAGCGTTCGCCATTTTCTGCATGGTGGTAACAATGAGCTGCCGGTTCTTATCTTGCATTTGTTGAACGAGAACATCGGTGCGGTCGGTTGCATCCACCGATCCGTTTTCAAACTTGTTGAATTCTTCCGTAGTCTGAGAGTCCAAGTCTTTGCGGTCAACAAGGAAGATGACTTTCTTGATATTTGGATTGGCTGCCAGAATCTGAGCCGTCTTAAAAGAGGTCAGAGTCTTACCGGCGCCGGTTGTATGCCAGACGTAAGCATTGCGGTTTGTCAGCGTTGCTTGCCGAACAAGCGCTTCAACAGCATAAACCTGATAAGGACGCATAACCATCAGCAACTTGTCCGTATCATTCAAAATCATATACCGTGTCAACATTTTGATGATATGGTCACGGGCAAGGAAAGCTATCGAAAAATCCTTCAAATTCGTAAGACGAACATTATCAAAGTCCGTCCAAAAGAATGCGAGGCTATGTAGCATCTCCCGATCCGAGTTTGCAAAATACTTTGTATCTACGCCATTAGAAATAATAAAGATTTGAATGAAGTGGTAAAGCCCATTGTAAGAATGCTTTTTATACCGCATCACCTGATTGACTGCTTCACGGATGTCAATGCCTCTACGCTTCAACTCCACTTGAATCAGTGGAAGTCCGTTGACGAGAATGGTTACATCGTAACGGTTGACATACTTCCCGACAACAGTAGTCTGGTGCGTTACCTGAAAAATGTTCTTTGTGTGATCGCTGTCAAAAAACGAAAGATAAACCTTCGATCCATCCTCACGTTCCAAGACAAACTTGTCTCTGAGTATTTTTGCACTCTGGAACACAGATTTGCCGAGCATCAGGTTGAGAATGCGTTCCCATTCTTTATCTGTGAGCGGTTTGTCCAGCTTACTCGCATTGAACGCCTCGAATTGCACCTTGAAATTCTCGACCAGTGCGTCATAGTCAGGAATTGAAATGGTATCATAACCTTGTTTGTATAACTGATCTATAAATTGCAGTTCAAGCTCTGCTTCACTTTGATATGCCATATCTTCATCTCCATTACTTGAGGATCATTTATAAATTGTCTTTAATGTGAGGGCACTTTATTTCATTTGCTCACCATATCTTCATAACTCACCAGTGTCACATTCCCCATCTCACTTGCCCGGTCGGTGCAGCCTTTAGTGAAGCCGATTTTGGCAAAGAGGTAGTAGTGGACATTTTTATAGGGGAACAGTTCACTGCGCTTTACGAGGGTTTCCAAAACGCCGAGATCTACTTTCTCATTCGTCCATTTACACTCGCCGAAAAGGGCGGTGTTTTTATCCTGCTCGGCAAGGATATCAATTTCAGTCTGCCGTTTTTCTTTGGGATCGTTGCCCCACCAGCGGCCCAGAGAGGAAAACTCCACCGGGCATTCACCGGAAAGCAGCTGTTTCCAGAGATACTGCTTGCAAATCTCCTCAAACACCTTGCCCATATAGTCGGACAGATGCGGCTCAATGCGTTTGTATGCCAGATCGGCAGCGCCACGGGCGATAATCGAATTGTTTTCCGGTACAAAACGATACCAAAAGCGGAACATATTATCCGCAATAGAGTAAATCGCTTTTCGGGACGCTTTTTCACCGTATGGCGTCTCTTTTTCGATAATGCCGAGGGAGATCAGGTTTTTCACATAGGCGGAGCAAATATTTGTGCTTTCCCCGACTTTTCCGGAAATCTCCGACATACGGGAAGCGCCGGTCGCAATCGCCGTGATGATAGCATTATATAATGCCGGTTCCCGCACCTCCTGCTTGAGCAGATTTTCCGGCTCTTCAAACAGAGCGGAGTTGGGATTCAAAAATGTATTTTTAATATTGTCCTCAATGCTCAGTTTATCGCTCATCTGAAGCAGATACTGCGGCGTGCCGCCGACGATTCCGTACACATAGGCTTTCTCTTCACCTGTAAAATTTTTGAAATAATGGCAAGTCTCCTCGAAGTCAAAGGGAAGAATTTTCATCTGCGCCGTCCGTCTGCCGTAAAGGGGCGCTTTGTAGGCGAGAACATGGTCTTCCATATAGGACATAGACGAGCCGCAGAGGATCAGCATCAGCTTGGAAGTATCTTTGTATTGGTCAATCAAAAGTTGTATGGTGGAAGCGAGGCTTTTCGATGAGCGGGCAACATAGGGGTATTCGTCGATGGCAAGAATAATCCGTTCCTTTTCGGACAGCTTGAACACATATTCCAAAGCCGCTTGAAAGGATAGAAAAGAAGTTTCTGCATCCATTCCGGTGTGATAGCTGAGAATACTCTTGCTGAAATTTTCAAGATTCTGCTTGGCGTTGCTCTCAACGCCCATAAAATAGATGGCGTTTTTGTCATCAATAAACTGGCTGATCAGCGCCGTTTTACCGACACGGCGGCGGCCATATATTACTACAAATTCAAACTTGTCCGATGCGTATAACTTATTCAGCGTCGCAAGTTCACGCTCTCTGCCGATAAACATGATTTCACCCTTTCAAACGATCTTTTTCTAGTTAGATAGATATTTCACAGAGAAAATAAATTCCCTGTTCAACACGTTTTTTCACCTGCAATAAATTCTGATAGCTGTATCTCCCTGCTGGACCGTGTGTCCCATCACTCAATACATGAAATAACTCTAAAATGTTTGTTATATCTGCTTCAGCAAAAGAAATAACACTTTCATCCATATTAGAGTTTCTCATCATATACTTAATTTTTTCTCGCCGAGTAGCATTCCCTTGATTTGTTTTCTGACAATTAGGGTTATATTGAAAAACTGCTTCGTCCGGTGCTTTTAATTCTATAAATTCTGTGAATATTTCTCTTGCGCTTGTACAAAAATGTCTTGCTGCATCTGGATTTTGCGGGTTAATCGCAAAGACCGCACCCTTCCAGCGATTATTCAGATCATCAGAGACATGTTGCAATTTGGCACCAATTTCTATATCGTCAGTATTTTCTGCGGGGAAATCGTTATTTTCTACGATATTTGCAGTAATTAGCCCGTTAGCCTGCTCCTGTTCAATTAAATTTAAAATATATTCTTGCTGCGGTGTAAGCGACTCGTTCTGATATACATTGCCAATAGTTACATAATGCTTTTGCATTGCATCTAATGAAATAGTATACGAACTACGAATAGTCATAGTTGAATGCGTTTGCAACTTTTTAAGTTCTCTCAGAACAATTTGTCGATTATGTTGCATTTTTGAATTATAATTGTGAATTTCTCTATTTATATCCCTTTCGATTTTTCGAGAGGCTTGATTAAGTTCATTTTTTAATTGACGTTCTGCTTTACGTTGCGCTTGCCGAATTTGTGATTTAAAATGTGAGGCGCTAAATTTTGCCATATTTCTTTATCTCCTTATACATCATGAATACTCTAAAAAATTCAATATTACTGTGTAGGTTATCCAAGCCACTGAATATAGTATAACACAAAATTAAAATTAGTCAAGTACGATTAGGTAAATTACAATTGACTAATTTGTTCCTATAAGCTTAGAAAATAAAACAGGTGCAAGAATCCAAATTCCTGCACCCGCTTGTCAATTCAATGATTTCTATGTGAAAATCATCTCTGCATTTACAACTTCGTTGACACGTTCTCGAATGTTATTCATCCTCCTTACCCATTCCATTTGGTCCTCCGCCTTAAGCTGTTCAGTGACACCTTCTCTTTCAGCATACTCTTTTACCAACCGAAGAAAGAGTGTCTGTGCTTCTTCCTCTACATCAGCAAGATGGGAATGGAGTTTGCCGGAAGTGAGCAGGTTGTAGTAGAGAATCTTATGGTGCTGCTTTAGGTATCGCAACCGACGCTGCGCCCACACGCCGGTGGGCCGTTCTTCTTCGGCGGGTAATGTAAGATCCGGCAGGTAATAATCGCCCTGCATGGTGTATGTGCCGTCCATTTGTTCGAATATTGTTTTAGCCATAATAGATAACCTCCTTTGATACCGTCATTGTACCAAAGGAGGTTTCTGCTTGCGAATGTGCGATTTTGATTGTCGTAAGTTGTACATTGAAAAATTAGTCAGCTACAATTTAGTCAATCGTAATTGACTAAATTTCGCTTCGGCAGACCTTTCAGTCTTTCAGGTAGCTTTCAAAAGGAGCGTCATCGCTGCAAAAGGTATCAAAGATCATTTTTGCGCCGAGGCGGAAGCCGACGAGGAAGGAATCGAGGCCGGTTTCGCCCATCAGCTCCCCGTATGCGTTGCAGAAATCGAGGAACAGCACCTTGTCTTCGCCGCTTAAGCGCTTGGTCAGCTTTTCTTCCAGCTCGTTGATGTTTTTTGAAATCTTAAGATTATGACTGCCCTTTCGGTATCCTCTCGCCTGCGGATCAACATTTCCGTAATACAGCTCTTCCAGAAAATTTTCCATTACTCCGCACCTCCTTCAACCTCTGCCGTGTGCAGGTCACGGATTTTCCGCCAACTTGAAAAGCCTTGCAGGGTGCGGATGTGCCACGGTGATTTGCGGGTGATGGTGCGAAAGTAAGTGGAGCAAAAGAACTCCACCAAATAGACCTTCGGAATGTGGTTGACGTTGTTTTTCCGGAAAGACTTGATGTGCCCCTGATTGCACCAGTTGTTGATAGCGGTTTTTCCGTAGCCGGTGATTTTGGAAACCGCCTGCGTAGTCAACACATCGGGATAGTCGGAGAGCAGCTCGGTATAATACAGTTGCAAATGCTCCCGTACAATTGGGGGAATCTGTTCCTCCATCTGGACAGTATAATCGCCTTTGTACCAGCCCGCCGGGGCAGAGTAGCTTTCGGGGAACACCTTGCGGTTTTCCAGATAGGCAATCACATCCTCCTTTTTGATTTTGTAGCAGCGTGTTTTCCTGCCCGTGTACTCGCAGGGGATTTTCCCGCTTTGGAGCAGGTACAAGGCGGTAGATTTGCTGATGTGGCAAATGCGATACAGCTGATCCTTCGTGATCATATCGGGAACGGCATCCCAGTTGATTGCGTTTTCTTTCATGACAATACACCTCATATCTTGATAAGCTTTGTCGGCATTCGAACTGTCCGTGTATTGCCTTTTCATTTTTGTTCTTTCCGTTCTTTCCGCAGTTCTTTCCAAAAGCGGAAAAATCGTTGATTGGAACCGATGGGCGATTTCTTAGCATTTACGGGCGATTGCTTCAAAAAATCCAGATTTCATGCGGGGTTGCGGGCGTACAAGGCTGGCTGAAACTGACAGGAGAAACCATGTATGTAACAGACGGCGGGAAAACTCGAAATGCGTTAGCCCTTCTCGGGCACGTGGGTTCAAATCCCACCGTCTCCGCACATAAAAAGCCGGTAATCTGTCAAAACAGACTATCGGCTTTTCGTTTTAGAAAAATGTGCAAAAACGTGTTTATTTTCCAGAAAAATGTGTTATGCCTCCCGCAGAATCTGCATGATCGTATCATAATGCTCCGGATCATGCGGGAAGGTGCAGCCCGAGCAATCCTTGATCCGTCTGCCATTTTTCTCGAAATACCTGGGATTCCCGGGGCAGTGCTCCAAGCGGTACATGGGGCAGTAGCAGAACAGGCAGTTGAAATCTGCAAGTCCCTTGTGGCAGGGGAAATATTTACAATCTTTATTCTCAAAAAAACGATAGGAATTTTCCATTTGCAACACTCACATCCTTCCATAACCTGCAAAGTTTGCGCATTGGCGCAAATTTGCGTGTGAAACATAGAACTTCTTCGCGAAAGAGCCTTTGCTCTGAGTAATTAGAAGTTCTTTTCACACTTTACACTACACTTCTTCCGCCATACACATTCCATGGGCAATACCCTGCTCCTTCAGCTGTTCCTCCAGCTGGTTCAAGGCATCATCTTCATCTTCTGCAAACACCATCGCCTGATAGACTTCCTCCGGTCCTTCCGGTGCCAGTGCTGTCACCTCATACATCTGCATGGCAATTACCTCTTTCTTCCTCAAAATACACGTTCACCCTTCTCTTTATTTTATACCCGTTTCCCCGTTTTTTTGCAAGCGAAAAGCGCCACTCCGGGGAAGAGTGCCGCTTTTCAGGAGAGATTTATGTATTGAATGTTGCTGGCGAAATATTAACCCTTGACGCTTCCCATTGCCACGCCCTGGACAATGTACTTGGAAAGGAACAGGTATACGATGATAACAGGGAAGATAGAGAATGCAATCGTTACATACACCTGACCCATATCAAACTTCAGGAAGTCTGCGGAACGCAGCTGAGCGATCAGGATAGGTAATGTCTTCATCTTGTCATCATGCAGAACCAGTGCCGGTGTGAAGTAGTTATTCCAGTTCGCTACGAAAGTGAAGATCGCCTGCACTGCGATTGCCGGCTTCATCAGCGGCAATACGATGGAATTAAATGTACGGAACTCACCGGAACCATCGATTCTGGCTGCCTCTACCAGAGACAGGGGCAATGCACTTTCCATGTACTGCTTCATATAGAAGAAAGTAGCAGGTGCTGCGATTGCCGGGATGATCAGGGGGATAAAGTTATCCTCCAGCTTCATATCAGCTACCAACTGGATAAATCCGAGTGCGGTAACCTGGGTAGGAATGGTCATGATTGCCAGGATAAAGGTAAACATGAACTTCTTTAACTTAAAATCATATACATGGATCGCATATGCGGTCATGGTAGAGAAGTAGGTACACAGCACTGCACTGCAGGTTGCTACTACAAGGCTGTTGATCATACCTCTGACTACCGGCAGGGTTCCTGCCATGACACCCTTCCAGTTCTGGATCAGATGTGTGCTGGGCAGCAGGGTAAATCCCTGTGTCAGCTCGCCTTTGGATCTGGTTGCATTTACAAACAGTATATAGAACCAAAACAGGCAGAGAAAACTCATAATAACCAGTACGATATATGCAAGTGCTCTTCTGGCATGAATGCCCAGACCTTTTTTTGTCTCGTTTGTTTCTACGCTCAACATTTCTGCCACCTCCTACTTATCCTGTTTGCCGTTCGAGAACTTAAATACGATCAAGCTCAGGATACCTGTGATAATGAACAACATTACAGACAACGCACCACTCATTCCGTAGTTCTTACTGTACAAATGGTTGTTCAGGTACATGATCAGGGTCATGCTGGATCTCATAGGATCGCCCTTACCGTTGGTCAGAATCTGAGGTACATCGAACATCTGCAGACCACCGATCAGGGATGTGATCATTACGTAGATCAGAATCGGCTTCAACAAAGGTAATGTAATCTTGAAGAATACCTGGGTAGAGGTTGCTCCGTCTACCTCGGCTGCCTCGAAGAGGGAAGTATCGATACCCATCATACCTGCCATCAGGAGGATCGTTGTATTACCAAACCACATCAGGAAGTTCATCAATGCTACCAGACCTCTGGTACTCCATACGTTTGTAAGGAACTGATATGGCTCTTTTAAGACTCCGATCTGCATCAGCATTTCATTGATAGGACCACCATCAGAGAACAGCGTGAAGAACAACATTGCAAATGCGGAAGCCATGATCAGGTTCGGCAGATAGATAACTGTCTTGAAGAATCTCTGTCCCTTTAATCTAAGGCTGGGATCCGAGAACCATGCACCCAGAAGCAGAGATATGATGATCTGCGGTACAAATCCCAGTACCCACATGATCAATGTATTCTTGGTGTACATCCACAGGTCCGGATTGGCCAACAGCTTTGCATAGTTACCAAATCCGATGAAATTCGGTCCGATCTGTGTCAGTCCGGAACGGTAATTTTCAAAAAAGCTGTAATAAAATGTCCTGAATAACGGGATCAACTGGAATAATACATACACTACTACAAAGGGGATCAGGAAAATATAACCCCACTTATTATAGCGTACCACCTTTCCGCGTTTTACCTTTGCCATAATGATTCCTCCCTTTTGCCGTCATGCTCTCTTAGCGACTTTACGTTTTTCGTGCCTTTCTTTGTTTCCGATCAGGCTCGCAGCAGCTCTCTTCTTTTTGTTCTTAATTATCTTCTTCTGAAAAAAGCTTCTGCCAACCGGGAATTTTGAGAGAAAAACCGTGCCTACCTGACCAGCCAGGCAGGCACGGTTCTCAATTCCTTATTGTTTCGCTATTCGCCTATCATTTCGGATTAGTGAGTAAGCTCAGGATACTTCTCTTCTACACCCTTGTAGAACAGATCCAGTGCATCATCCAGAGAAGCCTTGCCATCGAAGTAGTTCTTCATAGCATGCTGGAACTCTTCGTTACATCCCTGATCGTATGCAGACAGGTTGCTCAGATCGATCTTCTCAGCGCCTGCGCAGAACATAGCCAGAGGGTTCTGTCCGCCCAATACCTTGCTCTGATAAGAGGTATCTGCTGCCATAGCTTCCATAGCGGGTTTGTTGTTTACGAAATCATCATCAGCTACAACGATCTCTTTCATGATGTCTTCATCAGTGGTCATCTTCAGGATGATATCCTTAACCAGAGAAGCGTTGTCGGTTCCGGTAGCACCGCAGATCCAAGTACCGCCCCAGAAAAAGCCCTGAGGTCCTTCAGTAGCGCCCCAGCCACCCTGATTTGCGATAGATCCATCGGTATCAGCTGCCATGGAGAAGTTGATCAGCCAAGCGGGTCCAAAGTAGCAGAATACTTTGCCATCGGGATAGAAGCCTTTGCTCCAGTCATCAGACCACAGGTCGAAGGTACCGGTCTCCTTAGCGTCAACCATCTTCTTGGAGTCATCAACCCACTTCATCAGGTTGTCATCGATTACGATCTTGCCATCCTGTACCCATTTGCTGGATACGTTGTTGGAGTATACACGATAAGTATCGTTTACGGAAGATACCATGTTGTAACCGGCTGCTTTCATCTTCTCAGCGGTTGCGGTGAAGGTATCCCAATCAGATACAGACTTCTGAACCTCTGCAGGATCATCGGTTCCCAGAACAGCCTTAGCAGCCTCACGGTTGTAAATCAGAACGCCGGGGCAGCCCTGCCATGAAACACCCTTCAGATTGCCGTTGGAGTCGGTAACAACATCCTTGGTGTACTGATACTGGTTAGCCAGATCTGCATCGGTGATGCCCAGATCCTTAACAGGCATTGTGTAGTCGGTATCAACATATTTCAATGCGTAGTCAGCCTCAATCAGGAACAGGTCGATCTTGTCATCAGCTGCTGCATCAGCCTGCTTTAACAGTGTTTCATCCAGATTGTTCTGATAAGCGTTGTCATCAGAAGGAGTGATGTTCCACTTTACAGTGATGTCGCCGATCTTACCGGTGGTTCCGTCTACTTCTTCATATCCGGGATAATGATCTGTCAGACGGCTCTTGAACTCCTCGTTCCAGCAGTAGATGTTGAAGACTTTGCCTTCCTCTGCTGCTGCAGGCTCTGCTGCCTCGGTGGATGCAGGCGCCTCGGTCTTAGCTTCGGTGGAAGCTGCGGGTGCCGCATCGGTGGATGCTGCAGGAGCTTCATTGCTGCTGCCACAACCTACCAGCATGCTGGCAAGCATAGCAGTTGTAAGTAAAGCACTAAGTACTTTTTTCTTCATGTTTGTTTCCTCCCATTTTTTGTTGAATGTTTGTTGTAAGTGTTTGTTGCATTTATATTCATATGTCGGCGGTTGCGTCGCTTCCATATAAATGCCTGATTAATTGTCTGTCGGAATTCTGGCCACCGACTTGCCTTCAGCAACTTTCCCGGGTACGATGACCTGTTCTATGATGGTGGTCTTGGGTCTCTCAATGAGACTGATCAGTTCTCTGGCTGCCAGGCAGCCGATCTGTTCTGTGTCCTGTTGGACTGTGGTCAGTCTGGGCTCCAACTGCCTTGCTGCCTGTATGCCATCATAGCCTGCTACCGAGATATCTTCAGGGATCTGTAATCCTCTCTGTCTGATAGCGTTGATGCCTCCGAAAGAAGCAAAGTCATCCGGATAGATGATGCATGTCGGTGGATTCGGGAGATCCAGCAGTTCATTGGTCACACGATAGGTTGTTGTTGTGTCTCTGTAAGCTGCTTCTCTGATATACTCGTCCGGAATCTCCAGTCCCAGACGTTCCGCCGTCCGGTAGAAGCTGGACAACCGTCCCGAGGTAACCGCTGACATTGCTCCGTGAATATAAGCAATTTTCCTATGTCCTCTACTATATATGTACTCCAGCAGTTCTTTCATTCCCGCAACATTGTCCGACATGATTGCGATACGATTGTTGAACAGGTAGTCAATGGTGACTACCGGGATGGAACTCTGTACCAGTTCGATGACTTCGGGATCTCCGAAATCAATACAGGCGAGCACCACTCCGTCAAAGCCTCTGTACCTACTGTGTTCCAGGTAGGACATCCGATCCGGCCGGTTCTTGCAGCTATTAATGAATGTAATGTCGTAACCGCTCTTCTCTGCCGTCCTCTTGAAACTGTCCAGCACACTGGAAAAGTAATCGTGGGTAAGACCGCTTCTGGCTTCATCTGCAAAGAGGACTCCGATGCCGTAGGTCCTGTTCGTCTTCAAAGCTCTTGCGGAAAGGTTCGGGGAATATCCCATTTCCTTTGCGACCCTTTTGATAGTTGCTTTTGTTTCTTCTCCAATGTCCTTGTGGTCGTTCAGTGCCTTGCTGACAGTTGCAACGGAGACTCCACAAATCTTGGAAATGTCTTTCAGTGATGCCATATCTTTCTCCTGTTCCATGTCTTCGTCATTCCGTCCGACCTGTTTTGTAACTTAATCGTTTTCGTAGTTTTAATATATAACATCTTTGAGCATTTTGCAATACTTTTTTGCAGTTTTTTTCAAAAAAGTATCCACTTTGTCTATAATTAACAATTTCAGATAGGCTGTTTTGTACATTTGGCTTGTACATAGATTGTGTTTCTTCTATATAAAGGCAAAGTGTGCGATAACGTTTGCTATTATTTTGTTTCGTAAAACCGGTGTTTCGAAGGTTCTTTCATTTTGTATCTTCTGCCCATGTTTCCCCACTGTTTTTGTATACATTGCGCATTTTACGGGCTTTTTCAAGATTCGTATTGCATTTTTCCCTTTGCTTCTGTATAATACAAATCAGAAATCCGGAGCACTTAATCGTTTACTTAACATTAAGCACTCCGCAGCGAAAAAACAAACACTCAACATACAACAACATGAAAGAAGGAGATTTTCTTATGAAGTATGGTCATTTTGATGATGTGCATCAGGAATATGTCATCACCACTCCCAAGACTCCGCTTCCCTGGATCAACTACCTGGGCTGCAATGAGTTTTTCAGTCTGATATCCAACACCTGCGGCGGATATACTTTCTATAAAGATGCAAAGCTGCTGCGTCTGACCCGTTATCGTTATAATAACGTACCGGCCGACATCAACGGTAAATATCTGTACATTAAGGACGGAGATACCGTATGGAACCCCGGCTGGCAGCCTACGAAGACTGAACTGGACTCCTACGAGTGCCGCCACGGTATCGGTTACAGCCGCTTCACCTCTTCCAAGAACGGTGTCAAGGCTTCCGTGCTCTCCTTCGTTCCTCTGAACGATAATTGCGAGATCTCCCAGCTGACCCTGACCAACGGTAGCTCCGAGGACAAGAAGCTGTCCGTATTCTCTTATGTAGAGTGGTGTCTGTGGAACGCTGACGATGATATGAAGAATTTCCAGCGTAACTTAAGCACCGGTGAGGTCGAGGTACAGGATTCCACCATTTATCACAAGACCGAGTACCGTGAGCGTCGTAATCATTATGCGATCTATTCCGTAAATACGAAGATTGACGGTTTCGATACCAGCAGAGATGCTTTCCTGGGTGCTTACAGGGGGGCTGATTCTCCCGAAGCTGTAGAGAACGGCAAGTGCACGAATTCCATGGCAAGCGGCTGGTCTCCCATCGCTTCCCATCAGATCAATGTGGATCTGGCAGCCGGTGAGACCAAGACCTTTATCTTCGTTCTGGGCTACATCGAGAACCCCGAAGACGAGAAATGGGAATCCTACGGTGTGATCAACAAGACCCGTGCCAAAGAAATGCTGGCAAAATACCAGACCGATGCACAGGTAGATGAGGCTTTTGCAGCATTACAGGCTTACTGGAAACAGCTGCTGGCACGCTACACGGTAGATTCCGCTGACGAGAAAGTCAACCGTATGGTCAACACCTGGAACCAGTATCAGTGTATGGTTACTTTCAACATGTCCCGTTCCGCTTCCTATTACGAATCCGGAATCGGCCGTGGTATGGGTTTCCGTGATTCCTGTCAGGATCTGCTCGGTTTCGTACATCTGATTCCGGACCGTGCAAGAGAGCGTATCATTGATATCGCTTCCACCCAGTTCCAGGACGGCAGTGCTTACCATCAGTACCAGCCTCTGACCAAGAAAGGCAACTCCGATATCGGCAGTGGCTTCAATGATGATCCTCTGTGGCTCATTGCAGGTACCAGTGCTTATGTAAGAGAGACCGGCGATACCTCCATCCTGACCCAGATGGTTCCTTTTGACAACGATATGAGCGTAGCTGCTCCTCTAATGGATCACTTAAAACGCTCCTTAGACTATATCATCAACCACAAAGGCCCTCACAATCTGCCTCTGATCGGCCGTGCCGACTGGAATGACTGTCTGAACCTGAACTGCTTCTCCGCTCATCCCGGAGAATCTTTCCAGACCTTCGGTCCCAGTGAAGGACCCGTTGCAGAATCCGTATTCATTGCCGGTATGTTCGTAAAATACGGCGAAGAATATGCTCAGCTGTGCGAGCTGATGGGTGACGATGCCGAAGCAGCCCGCGCACGCAAGGAAGTACAGGCAATGTACGATGCGATCCTGAAGGATGGTTGGGACGGCGATTGGTTCGTACGTGCTTACGATGCTTACAGCCACAAAGTAGGTTCCAGGGAATGCCGCGAAGGTCAGATCTACATCGAGCCTCAAGGCTTCTGCGTACTGGCCGGTGTCGGTGTGAAGGAAGGACTTGCCGAAAAGGCATTGAATTCTGTAAAAGAGAGACTGGATACCAAGTATGGTGTCATGATCTTACAACCTGCATACACGGAGTATCACCTCGAACTTGGTGAAGTATCCTCTTATCCCCCCGGATATAAGGAGAATGCCGGTATCTTCTGCCACAACAATCCCTGGGTATCCATCGCAGAGACCGTTCTGGGCAGAGGTGACAGAGCTTTCGAGATCTACCGCAAGACCTGTCCCGCATACATTGAGGATATCAGTGAGATCCATCGTACCGAGCCTTATGTATATTCCCAGATGGTAGCCGGTAAGGATGCAAAATTTTACGGTGAGGCAAAGAACAGCTGGCTGACCGGTACTGCTGCATGGACTTTCGTAAATATCTCCCAATACATACTGGGTGTATATCCCACTCATCAGGGATTGTCCGTAGATCCTTGTATTCCCAAGGGCTTCGGTGATTTCTCCATCACCCGTAAGTTCCGTGAGGGCATCTATCACATTCAGGTGAAGAACCCTCAGAACGTGGAAAAGGGTGTCGTATCCATGACCGTGGACGGCAAGGCAGTAGACGGACACATCATTCCTTACGAAAAGGGCAAAGAAGAGTACAACGTAGTTATTACCATGGGTTAATAAACCTGATGTACATAGTTTAAAACGATTTCTATCCTCCTTAAAACCCCGGCAGTTATTGTAGCTGCCGGGGTTTTGCATTGGATATTCGTAGTTTGCGCTACAACATCTACACCATAAGGACAAGCAGGCCGTAAGCAGACGTCGGTACTTATTGACCGTATTGGGGTCAATTATGTACCGCTACGTTCTGCGCCAGAGCGAGAGCGTGCCTGCGGTTCTTATGGTGTAGATGTTGTGGACGTTTTTGCGGCTTCCTTCCGGGACTCGATCACGTGTCGGATGGCTGTCAAATGATATTATTTTCTCCATTTTTCTGAAGCAGCTTCCGGTATGTGGCATCCATTCCCAGTGCTCCCAGCGGGGCTGTGATAAGGATGGCCAGCACAGCCACGGACAGAACGATCTTGCCGCAGGACAATCCCATCGATAACGGCACAGAGCCGATAGCAGCCTGCACTGTGGCCTTCGGCAGATAGGCTATCACGCAAAACGTCCTCTCCTTCTTATTGAGATCCGTTCCTAACAGGCACAGTGCTACACCGGCGGAACGGAACAGCAGCGCCAGCAGGATCATCCCCACCGCTGCCAGTCCAGCTTCCATAGTATAGCGGATATCCACTGCCGCGCCCACCAGCACGAACAGCACTACCTCCGCTGCCAGCCACAGTTTACCGAATTTAGCAGACAGTCTGCCGGTGACTTCCCTAGGTGCCCGTATTTTCAGCGCGCAGGCCATGCTCACCACCGCCAACAGGCCGGAGAACGCCACGATCCCCTTTAACAGGGTTTCCAAAGCCATTAACAAGAAGGACAAACCCATGATGATAATAACTTTCATGCTGTTGCGCACATAACTGCCCTTTCGGTACAACAGTTCAAAAAGCTGCCCAAGCAGCCAACCCACCAATGCACCGAACAACACACCCGTCAGGATCGATACCGGGATATTCACAAAATCCAGGGCATTGACCTGTCCACCCTGTGCCATTCCAACAAAAGTGGAAAACAATACTATGACATAGATGTCATCACAGGATGCCCCAGCCAGAATCATCTGCGGAATGCTTTTCTCCATACCATAGCCACTTTCCATAAGATGTACCATCCGCGGCACCACAACCGCAGGTGACACTGCTGCCAGAACTGCTCCCATGACCGCTGCATCCACTCTGCTGATGTTAAGGATCATGGGTGCAAATATCACAAAAGCCAGCAGTTCGCAAGTGGCAGGAACACAAGCCAGCATGACTGCGGAGCGGCCCACTTTTTTCAGATCCTTCAGATCCAATGATAATCCGGCCTTCAATAAAATGATGATCAGCGCGATCTGCCGCAGTTCCGATGAGATATTCAGGATTGACACATCCAGCAGATCCAACACATAAGGCCCCAGAATAATACCCGTAAGCAGCATCCCGATAATACGGGGCAGGTGAATCCTCTGGCAGACCGCCGCCATGAGTAATCCCAGTAAAAAGATCAGTCCCAGTGATGTAAGCATAAAAATTCCTCCGTTTTCTCGCAGCAGGACATTTTGAATTCCAACAAAAAGGCTGGTGTCCCCTGCATATTCTGCAGAAGTCATCAGCCAAATCGAATTCGTATGTTCAAATTCCGGCGGTTCGAAGCCTGTGCTTCCGGGAGAACCTCATTCCAGATGTACTTATTATATACACGGTGCCCGCCCATGTAAAGTCCTATATTTTGCAAATATACCCGCCAGCATCCTGTACTCCATTAAAAAATATCTGCTGTGAGATCATCCCCGAAGTCTGCTGCCGGAATCTCAAAGTCAACAATTCCAACTGCATAGGACTGTAATACATACTGGCCGGATTCAAATACAAAGCCATCCTCTGTAATGTAGAATGTAGGGTCTGCGGGGCCATTATCCGTACCTGCAATGTCCGGCCCATAAATTTCCTGATAGATAGCATTCAAATCTTCCGTACCATCCAACACCACCAGTTTGATACTCTTCTCGTAATCGTTAAAGAAGCAGTCCTCTTTTGCCTGCATTTCCGCTGCCTTTGCTGTCACCAGTTCCAGTGCTTTGTCGCGGAATCCGCTCCCCAGACTGTCAAAAGTAATTCTCTCTCCGGTCTGCGTATAATAGTTCATATAGTACAAAGTATACCATCCATGAGCCCCCTGATCATACCCTTCCAGCCCCCACGACAGGCTGATCACCTTATCATCCGCGCGGATCACATGGAAAGTAAGATCCTCATAGCTCTGCTCATACACCGGCATATCCTCATAAAGTGTACCAAACTCCCCGTTCTTGATTCCTTCTACAAAACTGTCTACATATTCATCCAGCTCTTTCTGAATCTTCATCTGCACCGTCTCATTGCCCGGAATCGTCACTGTAACTGTTGGATAGTAATAGGTATAACTTCTGGTCTTGTCTTCGGGATCACTGCTACCCTCGTGATCCTCTGTGGTAAACTGCACCCATTCACTTCCCTGTATTTCACTCTGGCCTTCTGTCGGTTCCGTCTGTGTGGACACTTCCGCAGTCTCCTCAGTCCCGGCCGTCGTCTCTTCCGTCGTCTGACCGCTCTGTGTCTCCTTGATGCTGTCTATAACCGTCTCCATCTCCGGATCCGTCTCCATCTCCCGGTTTCCGCAGGATGTAAAACCTAACAGTGCTCCTGCAAATACTGCTGCAAAAAATATTTTTTTCATAATCCTCGCCTCCTGATGCCAGTATATCTGCCGATTGCATCATATCTGCATCATTTTTATAATTTTTCTCGATTTCACTTTTTAAATATGATAGACAATTCCCATATTTTGAGCTATAGTAAAGCCAAATCTGGGTATGATTAAAAATAACGATACACATACTATAAAAACCAACCCGAGGAGGACTGTTATGAAAATATTATTTTATGATACCAAAAGCTATGATAAAGAATCTTTCGAGGCAACTCTGAAAAAATATCCCGGTATCCAGATCGAATACATCCGACCGGATCTGGATCCCCGCACTGCTGCTCTGGCCGACGGTTTCGATGCCGTCTGTGCTTTCGTCAGCTCCAATGTGAGCGAAGCCACATTAAAAATTCTCCACGAAAAAGGTGTCCGTCTGGTCCTGCTGCGTTGCGCAGGATACAACAACGTGGATCTGGAAAAGGCAGCTGCATATGACATATGTGTCATGCGTGTCCCCGGTTATTCTCCGGAAGCTGTCGCAGAGCATGCCATGGCTCTGGCTCTGGCCTGCAACCGCCGCTTATACAAAGCCTATAACAAGGTCCGGGAAAATGATTTCAGCCTCGCCGGACTCATGGGCTTCAATTTCTATGGTAAGATTGCCGGAATCATCGGAACCGGCCGGATCGGTGCAGCTATGTGCCGGATCTGTAACGGTTTCGGCATGAAAGTCATCGCCTACGATGTCTACGAGAACCCGGATCTGAAAGATTTCGTCACCTATGTGACCTTAGACGAATTACTGGCGCAAAGTGATCTGATCTCCCTTCACTGCCCGCTGATGGATTCCACCTACCACCTGATCCAGCTTGACACCATCAAGAAAATGAAGGATGGCGTCATTCTGGTAAACACTTCCCGGGGTGCTCTGGTCAAGACCGAGGATCTTATCGAGGGCATCCGCCTGCACAAGTTCGCCGGGGTCGGTCTGGATGTCTATGAAGAAGAGACGAAAAACGTCTTCGAGGATCGTTCCGATGAGATTCTGGAGCATTCTACCACCGCAAGGCTTTTGTCCTTCCCCAATGTCATGATAACATCCCATCAGGGATTTTTCACAAAAGAAGCACTGGAAGCCATTGCAGAGACTACCTTGCAGAATGCTCTGGATTTCGAAAGTGGAAAGAAGAACCCCAATCAAGTGCAATAAAATATTTCCAATCGAGTAGGCTGACTCATCGTATACACAAAAAACGGATGGCCCTCCCAAGCCATCCGTTTTCTCGTTTTTCAGTTTCCCGTCTTGTCCTTTTTCTCTATCTCTTACAGTTTTTACGATCAGTCCAGATTCAGTTTCTGACCAACTCTGATCACATTCTGGTTTGTAATCTGTACATTTCTGCGAAGCAATTGTGCCAGAGTCATGTGATTTCTCTTAGCGATCTTGGAAAGCGTATCACCACTCTTTACCGTATAACCGCCCTCTGTATACCAGATGCTCTCGGAAGGTCTGCGGTCAGTAACAGTTACCAGATAATTGCCGCCGCGCTTCAATGCGAACATGGACTGTCCGGTGGAAGTTACGGTAAAGGATCCGCAATACTCCAGGCGTCCCTTCTCTGTATTATAGCGATACAGGTTTGCACTCTTGCCGGAATTGTCCTTGCCTACATTTACATGAATGTTGACATTCACTCCGAAGCTGCCGGTATCTCGGATACCCAGCTGTCTGTTCACGGTTCCGGACTTTGCGGATACCACATTTGCCGGGATTGTGTTGCTCGTCTGGCCTACTGTCAGATCAATATTCTGAATCTTTGACAGATCTTTATTCTTCAGATCCTGTCCACTGATGCTCAGTGCCACACCGTTTCCGCTGTGGAATGCCACCGTCAGCTTCGTACCTTTAATGGTATTCAGTACATTCTGAGGCACCTTGACTTCACCGCTGCATACAAAGTTCATGTTGACACTTGCAATAGCAGGATTTTTCATCATCTCTGCCACCTTATCCTGCACAGAGTTGCTTACATCCGTCCAGTCTACTGCAGGTGCTGCAGAGGAACCGCTGTTGTCATCATCATCGTCATCGTCATCATCGTTGTTCACCACATCTGCCGCTACCGTAAATACAGCAGAAGGGGTTCCGGTCATTCTGGTTCCAACACCTGCTGGTACTGCGGAAGTCACTGCCAGGAAACCGTTCATATTGATGGTACCGTCCGTATTTCTGCGAATGCCTCCGTGGATTGCACTGTTCATATCCATGTTCTGGAACCATTCTGCTGTAGCTGCTATTCCTTCACTGTTGGTAGAGTTTTCGCCTCTCCAATAATAGTTCATTGCATTTTCGTAGGCACTGGTCTCCTGAGTTCCTTTCGGTTTGAACTGTTCTGCAACCGTCTGCCCTGCTGCATTGCTGCTATCCTTAAAGGACAGGATTCCTTTTGCTATAAATGCAGTATTCTTTGCGTCATTTGTATAGAATGCCACGTTAAAGGACTCATTGTTATAACTGGTAGAAGAATATGCCTCAATATCCGGACAGCTGTTGGAATCAATACCCTTTGCCTTATTGCCGAATGATACACTGTTGCGCAAAATATGATGTCCGCTGATGCTGGAACCACCCATCTTGAAGCCGTTACCGTTACCCGCATCTACTTCCTGTCCATTCTCATCCAGTACATAACCGTTCTTAAATGCCACACTGTTCTGAATCGTTACCTGTCCGATGGCACCGGTCTCTACCTTTGCGAACAGATCCCAACCGTCATCGGCATTGTATGCTGCGATACATCCGTCAAATACGTTGCCGTCTGCTACCGTCAGTTTAGCCGCAAATCCATCCGCATCCTCATATCCCGCATCTGCATTCAGATAAGAAGTACAGTTCAGGATCAGGTTGTGGGACGGCCAGTCTTCCCAGTTATCTGTGCTCTTATATCTGCTGATCTGAAGACCGGTATTACCATTTTTGTAGGTCATTACGTTGTCCACAGTGTTGTAGCTTCCGGATACCTGAATACCCTTCTGCGCATTTGCGGATCTCGTAACATCAAATCCCTGGAAATACCAATAATCGCCTGCCAGGATCATACCTGCACATCTTCCCTGGAAATCCAGTACCGGGCGTGTGGCAGCTTCCGGATCTGCGATCATGTAAATCTTCGCATCTGCGGTTCCGTTAACACCTCTTTCTACAATGACTGTCTTGTCCAGTGCATAAATTCCGCCCTTTAACAGGATCGTCCGTCCGGGAGCAGCACTCTTCACTGCGGTATAAATATCTACAGGATCATCCTTTGCACCGCTTCCATAGCTTCTGCCGTCGGGACTTACATAAATATAACTTCTGTCTTTTACATTATAGGTTACGTTGAAATCAAATTTCACAGTATCATAACTGCTTAAAAGAGAATACTTTGCAGGCTTGTAATCTGCATCCGGTGTGAACTCCACTGCAAAAGTATTGCTGCCCTGCTCCAGAACCGTATTGACACGGAACTTGGTCTTGGCATCCACATGCTGTCCGGATACCACTGCCTCCCCCTTGCTGTTCGTAATACTCAGAACGCCATCGGCATTGCCGTAGTATACCATCTCATAGTTTGCATTGTTGGCAACCTTGGCAGACTCAATGCTGAAGTTCGGGGTTACATAAGTAATCGGTCTTGCTTCTGCAGGTGCATCGTTTTCCGGAGCCACTGTGGTCAGGCTCATATTGCTGAAGCTTACCTTAGCACTTCTGGAAGCATAGAAGCCTACATAAATATTGTTTTCATCCAGTCTGGTCAGTTCATCACCGTTGTCACCGTGGTAATATTTGTTGGTCACGGTCTCTCCGGTAGCTGCATTGGTATAGCTTAAGAAATATCCGGTATTGTTTCTCTGGATCGTCATATGGAAGGTTGTCTGTGGATTGACATCTGTGATATCCTTTAATGCTGCCTCATATCCGCCTACCATATTATAAGTTCCGGCACCCTGCCCACTTGCTACGGCACTGGTCTCAAGTGTTCTCATGGCCGTCTGGAAATCATCTACTACAGTGTCTGCCGCAAGATTCTCCGGTGTTACACCGATTTTCTCCTGAGATCCGACACCCAGCTTCATGGTGTACTTATCTCCGGCATCAGATACCTGACCGGCCTCTGCATCCCAGAAATATTCCACCTTGGTCGCACTTACCATATAAGAGTTGTTCCAGAAAGAATTACCGGAACCGTTCTCTCCCACACGGTCTGCTGCCATCAGGCCGAAGCCTTCCTGACCATTGGTAAACTTCCAACTATCTACGGTTACATCTGCGGACAGCGTAAAGTTCTCTGTCTCAGGATCAATGGTGGTATAGTAGAATGCCACACCATCGGTGGAGTTCGGTACCAGCTTACCCTTGCTGTTCATACTCCATACTTTCAGATCCTGGGTATCATAACTTCCGCTGAAACCATTGTTCTTGCCGCCTTCTGACATCGTATCTACGCTGGAACCGAATGCGGAATAATTCCAGGTCTTTACTGCATCTTCTGTTATCGTTAATTTCACCTCTGCCGGTTTGGAAATATCATTTCCTCTGACTGCCGCAACTCCGAAAGTATATTCCTGTCCTACGGTCAGTCCTGAAATTTTCTGTAATAACTTTGTCACACCCTCTGCATATACCTTGCCATCCACATATACTGTGTAGTTCTCCGCTTCCGGAACAGCCCGCCAGGTCAGCTTCACGTTGCCATGGCCTTTGTTCTCGGCGTTTAAGCCTGCGGGAGTTGCCATAGGAAGGACAAAGTTAACGCTGGTTGTCGTATTACTTACCTTAGAAGCTTCGCCGGTACGGATCAACTCTGCTTTAAAGCTGTAAGTACCGGATGCTGCCGGTGTAAATTCTGCTACTCCGGATTCTCCTTCGGCAGTTATAGACTGTTTATTTACCGCCTTACCATTTGCATCGTACATAGTCACATCCAAGGTCTCTGCATAAATTCCACCTACCTGTGCAGTGTATGGAACAGAAATTGTTCCTCCCTTTACAGAAGGAGTTCCAAGTACGGGAGTCTCGATTTTGTTCCAATCCAGAGACGTTCTGTAATCTACGGTAATTCCATACATCTTGATTTTGGATCCGTGTGTATATAAATAATAAGTTTTTCCTGCTTCTACCGGAAGAATCAGAACCTTTCCACCAGTTTGTGTATTTGTTGTATTATCAAATTTCAATACTTCCTTGGGACCGTTTGCAGTCTCTTCCAGGAAATAGTAAACTTTGCTTACAAGGGATACTGTAACCTTCAGCTTACCCGCCTTTTCTGCAACCAGTTTCACCGCAGCACCGGTAGTAGGGATTGCTCCATTATTTGGTGAAGGATTCTCTTTCGGGGTCTGTACGGTTCCCTCATATAAAACACCACATGCCTCTAACGTATTCGATGTATAAGGCATATCTGCCAGAACAGAAATACCGCCTTCATAAGTCTGTCCTTTTAACAGTCCACCGCTCAGATCCAGTTCATGCAAATCTGCATCTTTTGCACTTATAACCACATTTGCATTTGTAGTTTCTCTTGACGCTTTGTATATTGTACTGTTATTGATCTTAATAATTGCGTTGTTTACTGCGCAGCTTACTTTATATACCTCTCCAATCGTCAGAGATACTGCTTCTCCACTCTTAAAGCTATGTACGTCGGCAGTATCTTTCATATTGGTCAATGTCACCGCTCCATCACCCAGCAGACCATCTGCATCTTTCACAGTGATCGTTGTCGCTACCTGTGTGGATTCTATAGAAATGATCAGCTCTGTAGTTTCTTCTGTAACAGTAACCGTTTTTTCACCATTTACTTTCGCATCAGCTAATGCCATACTCGTAGAAATCTCGTAGGTTGCACCTACCTTAAGGGGTACTGTTCCATTAGGTGTCAGCTGAACAGTATCACCAGCATCTGCTGTATTGATCAATGTTAAAGTCGCACCATTCTCCAGTTCAGAACCTTCTGCCAGTTTTACCAGTGCTTCTACTTTTGCCTTACCTAAGGTAATGGTAGTGCTAAAAGCTTCCGTACCGGTGGTAATGGTGGTCTTACCGTCTTCTGCAACAGCGCGGACATTCTCGTTCGGAGCAACGATGTTGTACTTAGTTCCGGCACTCAAGGTAATATCCTCATTTTCAACTCCTACAGCTAACTCTACTGTATCTTTGTTCTCTGCTGCGGTCAGGCTAACCTTTTGGCCTTCCTGCACCAATCCGTTCGTGTTATCTACAACTGCAATGTTACCAGAAACGGTTGCACCTGCGGGAACATCCTGCGATGTCTCTGTTACCTTAATACTTATGATTCGAACGCTTCTCTCCGTAAATCCTTCTGCACTAATGATTGAGTAAGTACCTGTAGCAAGGTTCGAGTAAGTTACTGTTTCACCAGTTGTTCCTGTAGCTTCCTTCACAGAATCTGCTATCTGTGTTCCATCTTTTTTTAATGCCAGTTTCGAGGTTTTTCCACCACCAGTACTACTAAATTTCACTTCCAAGGTTGCCGTTCCACTAACCGTAAAATTTATGGCAGATTTTCCTTCCTTATTTGACAGTTCAACAGCTTTTACTTTTGTTGCTTCACTGTTTAATCTACACATTGCACTTCCAACAAGTGCATAATAGCTGTCTGCCATCATATCATTTGTAAATGGATCCGTATCTTTTTTTCCTTCTACAGGTAGCTTTGTAAAGTTCACCTCATGGACCGTCTCCGCAGCCTTCACACTGGCAATACCGCCCAGCAGATCCACCGGCATGACACCCAGCAACATAGCCACGGTCAACATAAATGCCAGAAATCTTTTTCTCTTACATCGACTCATACAATCCTCCCATTTTTTTACGGTAGCGCTCTAATCTCCGTAATTTTTTGCACTGTTTTCTGTTCTTGCGCTTTGTTGTAAACGATTACATTTGTAAGTGCTTACAACACTATGAACTATATATTAGCACTATCGCTTCACATTAGTAAACTGTTTTTGTGTATTTTGAATATTTTTGGAAGTTATTCATATATTTTTTGAGCAAATTTTAGCTATTATTTTTGTGCAAGCCTGTACTTTTCTCAAAAATGCACAATTCCGCCATTCCGTGTTCATTTCTATCAAGTAAGTGCTTCCATTATCATAACGTTCTCTATCCATTTTATTTTGACTATTGAAGGCGTCTTGTGCTTGGCAAAAGTTATATAAAGTTATATAATAGGTACAAAGTTATATACACTTATATAAAGTTATATACACTTATATAAAGTTATATAAGATTTTAAAAGTTATATAAACTTATATAAGAAAAGGAGGTTTTCATTATGAGTACCAATCCGTTTACGTTATCTTTTGGAAAAAAACCGTTGCAATATATCTCCCGTCTCACGGAAACAAACCAAATTCTGGAAAGCTTTTGTGCCGAGATTCCATCCAATCAGATCTACATGATCACCGGTGTCCGTGGCTCTGGCAAGACTGTAATGATGACAAATATTGCTTCGGAATTACGAAAAAGAGAAGACTGGATCGTTGTGGAACTGAATCCTACCAGAGATTTACTGCAAAGTCTTGCTGCAAAAATCTACAGCATTCCCGAATTACACACGCTGTTTATTAATGCAAAACTTGACTTTTCTGCTTTTGGTCTGGGAGTATCCATTGAAAACGCTGCTCCGGTCACGGATATCGAAAACGCTCTGGAACTCATGTTGAAATATATCCAGAAAAGTGAAAAAAGGTTGCTGATCAGCGTTGATGAAGTGACGAATTCCAAATATATCCGAATCTTTGCAAGCTCCTTTCAGATTTTTTTACGAAACGACTATCCCATCTTTTTACTGATGACGGGATTATATGAAAATATTTATAATCTTCAAAATGATAAAGTACTGACCTTTTTATACCGTGCACCCAAATTAATCCTGGAGCCACTCAATTATACCGCTATCCGCAAACAATATATGGATATCTTTTCTCTGGATATAGATGCTGCCGGAGAACTGGCTTCACTGACCAAAGGCTATCCTTTTGCCTTTCAGGTACTTGGTTATCTCTACTGGGAAAATCGCGATAAAAAGACTTTGGAACAGATTTTGCCGGAATATGACCAATATCTGGATGAATATGTATACAGTAAAATATGGTCGGAATTATCCGATCTGGATAAAAAAATCGTAACTGAAATGTCTCTCAGCGGAGAGACTCAGGTAAAAGCTCTCCGTGAGCGATTAGATATGAAATCTGAACTTTTCTCTGTCTATCGTGAGCGTTTAAAGAGAAAAGGTGTCATTATTTCCAAAGAATACGGGAAAGTCACGCTGGCCTTACCTCGCTTTGATGAGTTTGTAAAAATACAACAGCTTATGTAGCTGGGAGGCACAGCGTCTATTCCACGCCCCGCAGGATAACTTTCCCCACATATTTCCGGGCCAGTTCCTCCATCTGTTCCAGTTCCTCTCTGGAAAATGCGCCGAACGGATCTACTCCGCCCGGTTTCACATCGTCACATTCCTCTGTCTGTATCATCCGGTACAGGCAGTTTTCATTCTCTTCGTAATTCTGAAGATAATACGCAGGGCATCCCGCAATCCATTTACCGATTTTCTCAAATTCCGCCACGGTATGAATTCCCTTTACCACGGTAGTGCGGAATTCATAGGGGATGCCACTGCTTTTCAGGATGCCGATACTCTCCTCGATGCGGGAGATATCTATATGCGGCAGTCCCGCCGCCCGGGCATAATTATCCCTGGAAGCCTTAATATCCATCGCCACATAATCAATCAGGTGCTCCTGCAACAATTCCCACAATACCCCCGGCATATACCCGTTGGTATCCAGCTTAATGGGATACTCCAGCTCCTTGATCTTTTGCAGGAACGCCCGAAGGTCCCGCTGCAGGGTCGGCTCTCCTCCGGTGACGCAGACGCCCTGGAGAATCCCCTGCCTTTTTTTCAGGTAAGAGAGTACTTCTTCCTCCGGAATGAGCGGCTGGCAGCCGGGATCCAGCACCAGTTCCCCGTTGTGACAAAACGGACAGCGAAAATTGCAGCCCCCTGTAAAAACAGTGGCTGCAATATGTTCCGGATAATCTAATAAAGTTGTCTTGTTAAAACCATGTATTTCCATACAGCATTCCCTTCGTCCCCACAGGGACTGTATGACTCTTTCTTACACCCTCGGCATGGTGGAATCCCGCACCACCAGTTCTCCGTCGAACACGCAGTGCTGGTGCTTCGCCTTTTTCCCAATGATGTCGAACAGGATCCGGGCCGTCTCTCTCGCCATGCTGTCTATCGGCTGCTTTAAAGTCGTCAAGGACGGGATAACATATTTCCCGATTTCCACACCATCAAAGCCTGCCAGAGAAATATCCTCCGGCACCTTGTATCCGGCATCAGACAAGGCTTTCCCGGCACCGATTGCCAGCATATCGGAGATTGCGAAGATCGCCGTGCACGGAATCTGCTTCTCGAGGAATTCCTTCGTCACCATATAGCCATTCTCCAGGGAGTAATCTTCCAAATCACTCCTCATAGGCAGGATCAGTTCTTCTCTTACTTCTATTCCGTTATCCTTCAACGCCTTTTTATAGCCCTCCAGACGCAGCTTACCGATGGAAGCATCCGTTTTGCGGGCACAGAGGATTGCAATATCCTTATGTCCGTTCTTGCACAGATAGTCCACCATCTTGTAGCTTTCCTTGGTATCATCCACCGCTACGGAGGAATAGGTGTTGCGGCTGAAGCCCTTGGGCAGCATTCCCGTGGTACTTAAGATAAACGGCACATGAAGCTGTGCCAGCTTTTCCTCACTGTGCACCAGATAACCGCCAAGGAAGATAATGCCGCGAAGTCTTTTTTCCTTGACCAGCTTCAGTGCCACTTCCACTTCGTCCTCGTCATAGTCTACATGCTGCAATACCATGGCGTAAGATTTTTCCTTGATCTCTTCTTCCAATACCTTGATCATCTGGCTGAAGAAAGAGTTGTTAATACCTTTGACCAGTACTGCAATTGCCTTGGCATCCTGACGTTTCAGGTTTCTGGCACTGTTGTTGGGTACGTAGTTATTCTCTTTGATCACCCGCATGATCATTTCCTTGGTCTCAGGATTGATGTCCGGGTGGTTATTTATGGCACGGGATACCGTGCTGACACCGACACCGCAGATTCTTGCGATGTCTTTGATCGTGATTTCCTCCATGGAGCACAAACCTTTCCAAGCCTACGGACCTATCTGCCGTACAGCTTCGTCATACTGCGGATCCGTCCTGCAAGCTCCTTTGTAAAATCTCCGTTCCCCATTCTCCACTTCCAGTTGATGCCCAGTGTGGAAGGAATGTTGATGCGGGCCTCCGATCCCAGTCCAAGATAATCCTGCATGGGAATGATCGCCAGATCCGCTACGCTGGACATTGCGGCACGCACAAATTCCCAGGGAAGCTGCTCTCTGGGAATCGGCTCTCCGTCCGCATTTTTCAGACGCAGATAGTCGTCACAGAGCTTTTTGTCAGCTCCCTTCAAGGTGTCATACCACCCCATCACAGTATCATTATCATGAGTTCCCGTATATACCACGCAATTATGTGTATAATTATGCGGCAGATAATCACTTTCCTCACGGGAATCAAATGCAAACTGCAAAATTTTCATACCTGGATAACCGGATTTCTTCACTAATTCTATCACAGATGGTGTTAAAAAGCCAAGATCTTCTGCAATAACTTCTTTTTCTCCCAATTTTTCCTTCATGGAACGGAAAATATCATATCCCGGGCCCTGTTCCCAGTGGCCGTGCTCCGCAGTGGGTTCCCCATAGGGAATCGCATAATAAGCATCGAATCCACGAAAATGATCGATACGTACCACATCATAGCGTTCAAAGCAGGCTGCCAGCCGCTGCATCCACCAGGCATAACCGGTCTCCTTGTGATGTTCCCAGTTATACAGAGGATTGCCCCACAGCTGTCCGGTGGCGGAAAACGCATCGGGAGGGCATCCCGCCACTGCTACCGGCTCACAATTCTCATCGAACTGGAACAGCTCCGGATTCGCCCAGGCATCTGAGCTGTCAAATGCCACATAAATGGGAATATCCCCAATAATCTTGATGCCGTTATCGTTGGCATAGGTCTTTAGTTTCTCCCACTGTACCTGGAACAGATACTGCTGGAACTGGTAAAACATAATCTCTTTCGCATATTTTCTGCGATATTTGTCCATGGCAGCCGGGGTTCTTAGCTTGATATCCTCTTCCCAGGCAGCCCAGCAGATGCCGCGGAAACCATCCTTGATGGCCATATAAAGTGCATAATCCTCCAGCCAGTACGCATTCTTCTGTACAAACTCCTGAAATCTCGCATCTTCTTCAATATGACTGTTATCAAACGCTTCCTTCAACAGGCGGAAACGGCTCTTATAGATTTTGCCGTAATCCACGGAATGGATATCCGTGCCGAAGTCATAGGTATTGCACTGCTCTGCGGTCACATAGCCTCTCGCCACCAGATCCTCGGGATCAATAAAGTAGGGATTACCCGCAAAAGTGGAAAAAGACTGGTACGGAGAATCTCCATAGCTGGTTGGTCCTAATGGCAGAATCTGCCAGTAGGCCTGACCGGCTTCTTTTAATCTGTCAATAAATTTATATGCTTCCTTGGAAAAGCAGCCGATTCCGTAGCGGGACGGCAGGCTGCTCACCGGCAGTAATATTCCGCTTTTTCTCATATTAATAACCACATCTTTCTATTTTTTAGCCCTTAACTGCACCGGCTACCACGCCCTCGATAATGTACTTCTGACAGGTCAGATAGAAGACGATAATAGGGATTACGGACAGTACCAGCAGTGCCATCATGGCACCCAGATCCTTTGCACCGTAAGAACCTACCAGGTATTGTACTACAACCGGTATGGTCTTGTAATTAGTACTCAGGCCGATCACCAGATAAGGTAGCAGATAGTCGTTCCAGATCCACATGGCATTCAGGATGGCTACGGTGATGGCAGTCGGCTTTAAGATCGGCATTACGACACCAAAGAAGGTCTGCAAAGGGTTGCATCCGTCGATCATGGCTGCCTCTTCGATGTCCAGTGGAATCGATTTGATGAATCCACAGAACATGAACACGGACAGGCCGGAACCAAATCCCAGGTACAGAAGCACCATTCCGGGAGGGTTGTTCAGGTGGGTCATATTAGCCAGCTTAGACATAGTGAACATTACCATCTGGAAAGGCACGATCATGGAAAATACGAACATGTAATACAGCACGTTGGTCACGCCGGTTTTCACTCTGGTCAGATAGTACGCAGTCATGGAAGTGAACAGAATGATCGCTGCCACGGAAAATACAGTGATAAATGCAGACCACCCGAAAGCTGTGAAAAAACCGGTTTTTTCAATACCATTCACATAGTTGGTCAATCCCACAAAGGTCTCTGCGGTAGGCAGTGCAAACGGATTGTTGCTGATGAACAGTTTTCCCTTAAAGGAGTTGATCAGTACGAAGAAAATAGGTGTCAAAAATGCAACTACCAGCACACACAGGATACAAAAAATGATTACATTGGAAGTTTTTTTCTTAGTCATTATTGCTCTACCTCCTTACGTCTGGTAAGTACCAGCTGTCCCAGGGCAATGACTGCCACTACAATGAAGAACAGTACTGCTTTGGCCTGACCAACACCTTCAAATCCGTTTCTGCCATAGAAGGTATTGTAGATATCCAGAGCCAGCATTGCGGTCTTTTTGCTGGGAGCACCGGCAGTCAGCGCCAGGTTCTGGTCAAAGAGCTTGAAACTGTTGGATACAGTAAGGAACAAACATATAGTAATAGATGGCATAACCATCGGAATTTTCACTTTGAATAATGTCTGTAACGAAGTAGCTCCATCGATCTCTGCTGCTTCGATCAGATCCGTAGGTACATTCTGCAGTCCGGCTACATAAATGATCATCATATAACCGATCATCTGCCAGTTCATCAGAATGATCAGACCCCAGAATCCATAGGTCGGATTCGCCACCAGTGTTGTCTCGTATTTTAACAATACTGCGTTGATCATCTGCTGCCAGATATATCCCAAAATGATACCGCCGATCAGGTTCGGCATGAAAAATACTGTACGGAACAGGTTGGTTCCTTTGATCTTTCTCGTCAGTGCCAGTGCCAGAATGAACGCAAACACATTAATAGTAACAATGGACACTACGGAGAATTTTAGAGTAAATCCAAATGCGTTGACAAAATCTTTGTCCGCAAAAATTTTAATATAATTACCTAAGCCTACAAATTGCGCGTTTGTAATTGTCTTAAATTTGCAAAAGGACAGATATACGCCCATGACAAACGGTATGATAAAAGCAAAGGAAAACGCGATCAGGGTAGGCAGTACAAAAATGGGAAAATATCTTTTTAATGTCTTTTGCATAAGCCTGTCTCCTTTTTTACAAACACGGGGGCCGTGGTACCACCACCGCCCCTGTGTCTGAAGTTATATAAGATGGATTAAGTTATTGTCTTTTTATTGATGGAGCTTAGTTAGCTGCGGTTGCGGCCTTTTCAGCTGCCCATTCGTCAACTACTTTTGTCTTTACAGCGTCCCAGTCGATGGAACCGGAAGCGTACTCCAGAAGAGCTGCACCGAAGTCATCCTTGAACTGCTGGCTGGGGAAGGAAGTGAAGTTCCATGATACAGATGTCTTGGAGGTATCTGCCATGTAACGAAGAACTTCCTGTGCCAGAGGATCGGTGGGCTTTTCGTCATCGCTAAAGGTGTTGAAAGGAGCGATGAATCCAAGGTCGTTGGTTACTGCTGCCTTACCGGTCTCAGAAGAGAACAGCCACTCAACGAATGCGATAGATGCTGCCTGATCCTCAGCAGAAGCTTCCTTGTTGATGCAGAAGAAGTTCTCAGTACCGGTGCACAGTCCCTGATTCTCTTCACCTTCAACGCCGGTATAAATAGGAAGGAACTTAACATCTTCAGCCTTAACGGTGTTGCCGTCTACGCCATTGATCTGGCTCCATCCCCAGTTACCGTTCTGTACCATTGCTGCCTGGCCCAGAGCGAACTCAGCCATGGAGTCGTCTACAGACTTGCTTCCCAGCAGGCCGGGTGCTGTGCAGGAATTGTTGATGTACAGATCGAAAATGTTCTTGAAGTTATCGGAGTAAGTGAACTCCAGGTTATCGGTATCGGTGATACCCTTGTCCTTGAACTCGTAGTATACAGGGATGTTAGCCAGATGAGTCTGCCATCTCCAGTCTTCACCGGGAGTCAGGGATGTAGAAGCGAATACGCCTTCAATACCCAGTTCATCTTTCTTAGCCTGCATATCTTCTACAACCTCTTTTAACTTGGCGAAGTTGTTGATCTCATCCATGCTTGCTGCCTTAGCACCATCCAGTGCGAAGTACTTCTGCATGATAGCGTCGTTGTAAATGATACCGTAACCCTCTACTACGTAAGGGATTCCGTATACACCACCATCTTCGCCGGTGATTGCCAGGCTCTTATCCATTAACCAGCTGTACAGGTCTGTATCCTTTAAGTCTGCACAGTAGTCTTTCCAGTTCTGATAACCGATAGGTCCGTTGATCTGGAACAGGGTAGGTGCTTCCTTGTTAGCGATCTCAGACATCAGGGTCTGCTCATAAGTACCACTTGCTGCGGTTACAACCTTTACAGGAACACCAGTCTCCTCGGTATATTCCTGAGCCAGCTTCTGCCATACTTCGTCAACTTCAGGTTTGAAGTTCAGATAGTATACAGAGCCTGCTGCCTCTGCGGTCTTCTCTGCGGTCTTCTCTGCCGCCTCGGTAGTTGCTGCTGCGTCCGTCTTGTTGTCGGTAGCAGGGGTGGTTGCTGTTGCATTGTCAGCATTTCCGCAACCGGTCAGCATGGAAGCTGCCATTACTGCACAAAGTAAAACACTTGCCAGTTTCTTCTTCATAATCTTACCTCTCCTTTTTTGTTGGAACGGGAACCCTTCATAATTCTTGCTATACTCCCGTCAGGTTGTCGGAAACGGTTTCGGTATTGTTCCCGGTAACGTTTCCGTTGCTGTAATTAGAAAATAGCACATTCACGAACTGGTTGCAAGTGCTTTTCTGTAAATCCCTGGAAGTTTGTATATTGTTCTCAAAATACTTCTCGCAGTTTTGTGCATTTTCACAATGACTTTATAATTCTTCTGCCGCTTATATTCTTTTTTCAAATAATTAACCCCTCGAGCGGACTGTCTCCTACTCGCTTTTTATACTTTGTACACCATCTCGCTTAAAAGCTCGATGATGTACATTCGCCAGGTACAGATTCTTGTGCAAGCACAAATCTGTACCTGGCTCATCGTATACACAATCATAACCACCGGCTGAGCCGGTGGTTTGTTCTGCCCCTATAAGGGGCTGTTA
>ERZ1026963.194-NODE-194-length-44354-cov-7.388248_pt1 | contig 44354 bp, 53 predicted proteins | sample MGYA00519566_ERZ1026963 | MGnify/ENA primary metagenome ERZ1026963 (study PRJEB26926, sample SAMN06164512) | human gut metagenome | biome: ENVO:00009003; feature: ENVO:2100002; material: ENVO:00002003 | host: Homo sapiens | place: USA | collected 2012 ... | reverse complement strand
GGTATAATGATTAAGATAATATAGAATCAAAGGAAGTATTACTTTGAAAAAAATTACTGAAGCCTTTTGGAAAGGAGTTTCATCAAGACTTGGATTTATCCTCTTGTTACTCTTCTTTTACTGGCTAAAAACCATATTCGCTTATTACGTCAACATTAATCTTGAGTTGGAAAGCAGATATCAGGTTATGCTTTCGCTGATTAACCCTATTCCACTAGGATTAATGCTTCTAGGTTTAGGACTATACTTCAAGAAACGACGTTTCTTTTATAGCATTACCATTGCTATCTATGTCATCCTTAACCTCTTACTTATCGCTAATGTGATTTACTTTGGAGAGTTTACAGACTTCATCACTGTAAATACCATTCTAGCAAGTTCTAGTTCAGCAGCAGGACTAGGAGACTCCGCCAAGAACCTTCTTGAGCCAAGCTATCTCTTCTACCTGATTGATGTACCTTTCTTCATCTATGCTAGTTTCAGGAAGAAGCTTAAGATGGACAGCAAGCCATTTAACAAACGAGCTAGTTTTGCCGTCACTGCACTGTCGACACTCCTTCTCTCAGTTAACCTCTTCTTAGCGGAAGTTAACCGTGGCGAGTTGTTGACACGTGGTTTCTCAAATAACTATATTGTTCGTGCTATGGGGATTCCCTTCTTCACAGCCTATTCTGGTAACTTAACTTATCAGGCCTCACAGGCTCGTTCATCTGCAACAGCTGAGGATATGAAAAAGGTTGAAGCTTACGTTAAAGAGCACTATGCAGCACCTGATCCTAAGTATTATGGAATTGCTAAAGGAAGAAACGTCATCGTTATTCACCTGGAAAGCTTCCAACAGTTCCTCATTGATTACAAGCTCAAAGTAGACGGTCAAGACTATGAGGTTACACCATTCATCAATTCCATTTACCACTCAAACGAAACCCTAGCCTTTTCAAACTTCTTCCACCAAGTTAAATCAGGGAAAACTTCTGATGCTGAAACCTTGATGGAAACGTCTCTCTTTGGACTAAGCACAGGCTCATACATGGTAAACTATGGTGGTACCAATACAGCCTATGCTGCACCATCTATCCTAGCTCAAACAGGTGGCTATACGTCAGCTGTTTTCCACGGAAACACTGGATCCTTCTGGAATCGTAATAACACCTATAAACAATGGGGGTATAATTACTTCTTTGACTCATCAGCCTTCACTGAAAAAACTGATGAAAACTCATTCCAGTATGGTCTAAATGACAAGTACATGTTCCCAGATTCCATCAAATATCTGGAACAAATGCAACAACCTTTCTACGTTAAATACCTTACAGTATCTAACCACTACCCATACACTTCACTCTCAGGCGATGAAAAGGAACAAGGTTTCCCACTCGCTGAAACAAAAGACGAAACAGTCAACGGATATTTTGCAACAGCTAACTATCTTGACTCAGCAATCAAAGACTTCTTTGATTACCTTAAGGAAACCGGTCTTTACGACAACTCGATTATTGTCATGTACGGTGACCACTATGGTATCTCTGATACACGAAGCAGCAATCTTGCTGAACTTCTCGGTAAGAACCCTGAAACTTGGTCAAACTATGATAAAGCCATGCTTCAACGTGTTCCTTACATGATTCATATTCCAGGCTATACTGGTGGTGGTATCTCTAACACCTTTGGTGGTGAGGTTGATGCCCTTCCAACTCTCCTTCACGTTCTTGGCGTTGACACTAGCTCTTATATCCAGATGGGACAAGACCTCCTATCTCCTGATAATAAGCAAACCGTCGCATTTAGAACCTCAGGTCAATATGTTACTCCTCAATACACCAGCTACTCTGGTCGACTTTATAACACTCAAACAGGGGAAGAAATTACCAACCCTGATGAGACAACTAAAAAAGATAACGAAGCCATTCGTAAGGCAGTAGCAACTCAGCTTTCGATGAGTGACGCTGTTCAAACAGGTGACCTTCTTCGTTTCTATACGCCAAACGGTTTGAAGCATGTTGATTCTAGCAAGATTTCCTACACTAAACAGATTGATCAACTAAAAGAAATCAATAAAAAGCTGAAAGATAAATCAACCAGCCTCTACAAACAAAAAGGCAATAAATCGACAGCTGATCTATTCAAGACCCCATCTTACAAGGAACTACATCCTGCAGAATCTGAATCAAGCTCAAGTTCAAGTGAATCAGAGTCTAGTAGCTCTTCAACGGAACAACAATAAGCCTTAAAAGCAGTCCTATTTGGACTGCCTTTTTAGATTAAACAATTATCAATCGTACTTAACTAGAAAATCATAATCCTCATAGCACTCGCCTCAAACATATTTCTTGCTAGTTTACTATAAGCGTGATTAAATAGAGTTTGTAAGAAAACTTATAAAGGAGAACAGATATGAATCCAATGGACCTATTTAACCAAGTAAAAGAAATGATCGAAAAGAAAGATTTCGAAGCTGCTAAAAAGTTTGTCGATGACAATAAAGATGATTTGGGCGAATACTTTGACCAAGCTAAGTCACTTGTTTCAGGTAACGAAATGGTTAGTGGAGCTCTAGACAAGATTAAAGGTCTATTCTAAGACGAAGTCCCCTCAATCCTATTGATTGAGGGGACTTTTTATGTTTAGAGTTTCTATTTAGAGACAATGCATAACACAATCTAAGATTCTTTAGAAACACAAAAAAGAGATTCCTAAGGAATCTCTTTTTATTCTATATGACTATAGAATTATTTTTTCAAGTTATCTTCTTATTATATACCATCTAAAAATAGAGCTATGTTAAGACCAGTTTTTTATCAATTTACTGGATATGATACAAACATGGGCAAGCTGAATAATTTTTAGGGGTAGCAAAAAAGGTATTAAATTTATGAGTTCAGCAGGCAAGAAAATAGCACCTCATTAGGTGCTATTTTTATATCGAATTAACTGATCTATCTCACGCTGATCTGGTAAGTAAGAATGGTTTAGCGACTCGATTAAAGTAGCGTATCTAAAGCTCTTACATTTAATAATTTGATATTTTTTTGTCCGTTATAACGGACTTTTCTTGTTTTTGTGGTTATAACGGAAAATAAAAAAAGAGCTAGCAAAAGCTAGCCCGTATCTCGTATTAATGTAAGGTCCTCTACTCCTTACATGCCTGTTATACCATATTCTGTTAAAATTTACTTGTTGACGTCAACAAAAAGCCCTAGCACAAGCTAGGGGTTAGTTATGCAAGACAAAAAGAATCGCCTGATAATTTATCAAATTGATTTTTGTTTATTTTTTCAGATTCTCCACTAAGCTCCATAATGTTTTCTTTATTTTTTGCCGCTTGTAAAATAATACAAGTCAGCATATACCATGCAAGCACTTTTTTAGCTTGTTTATCATCGTTCTGTATTATCTCTTTGATCTCTTGGTTTAATACTGATTTTTTAGATTTATCCAAAACGCTGACTTTTTTAATTATTTGTGGTGTATCATATTTATCGTCAGATTCCGTAAATGACAAAGTGAATTTAGACAAGCATGGATAAGTAGTGGAAATTTCTCTTGCTTTATAGCCAATATATACTCTATCATTCCAGTGGGCTTCCTGTGCTGTTTCCGACATAATTTTTTTATGTTCGTATAAATTCCATATAAAAGCAGCTAATGTTACAAGTACACAGATTGAAATAAATAAAACAGTTCCCATCAGTTTTTCCTCCTTGTTTTTGTATTACTTCCTTCACGGGAACTAATACTATCCAATAATTGTTGAATAGTTTTTTCTTTTTCGCTAATGGTGCGTTCTCTTTCGGATATCATAGTGTTTAATTCCGAAATAAGTGTATTTCTATGGTTCATTCCTTCACGATAATCTTCCCTATTATTTGATTGAATTTTAAAGAATGTCCATACAATAATAATATATACTAGAATAGCAACTCCAAGAGGAACTTCATTATTAAAATATTCTTTAAAAGTCGCTAAAATTTCCTCTAAGTTCAAAAGAGCTCTCCATTTCAAAGTTATAAATTACATGTTTATATTATTATTATATATCTTGCAACATTTTTTGTCATTACTTTTTAAGTAGATATTTCAGCCATGACATCATCTAGTTTCTCGATACTTACCACCTCATGAGGCTGTACTTTCTCACCCTCTAGCACAAAATCAAAGACCCTGCCATTCCTTCTTACAACTTTTACCGTGTCACCAAACCAACCTTTTTCAATTGCCTCATCAAAGATATATTTTACTTCACTCATTTTATTTCCTCCTACTTATCTATTCGTAAAAGAAATAAAAAAGCCCTCAATTTTTTGAGGACTACAAAGAACCACTTTTAATTAAAATTAATTATTTAACTTCATTGATGATTCTTTTTACAATCACTATTAGAGCAATTACAAAAGCTGTCAATAAATATAGAAACCATAGAAAAGAAATGATTTCGATTGGCATTCTAAAGAAAAAGAGAAGCAACACAAATAATAAACTTGATAAAACAATCGCTTCGGCATAGTTAATAAACATTTTATTAACCTCCTAAAAGATAATATTTTGAAGTCACTTTTCAACATTAATCAGATTAAAATTCTGTAAATTTTTTCGAGTAATCTGTCTTATCTTTGTTTTATCTTTTTTATCTTTTTTATCTTTTTTATCTTTGTTTATCTTTGTTTATCTTTGTTTATCTTTGTTTATCTTTGTTTATCTTTTCGTTAGTCTTTTATTCTGATAATCTTATTGAAATATCACTTCATATATAAGTATAAAGCGATATTACAATAATGTCAATTATTTCTTTAAATAATTTTTTTAGTCATGCCAATCTCAGTACTATCAACCACTTTCGTTATTTTTTTAGTGGGCGACTTTAATTAATGAATAATCTCTAAATTTTCTAAAGCTTCCTTTCTGACTCTATATAGCTGAGCTTTTGATAATCTTAAGTCTCTACAAATTATTTCAACAGGTTCACAAAGAACATGGATTTTAGTGATAGTTAACCATTCTACAAAATCATCTAGGTAATCGATTACCATGAAGCGTGTGGTTTATAACGTCATGACCTCGCAAAAGCCCCCCAGATTCGTTTCTAAGGACTTCTAGTTTATCCATGGTGTTTTAGTTGTCTAGTACGAAACAAAGCGAAATAGGGGGCGAATATGAAGCCTACGCCTACTTATACACTTCTAATTCTCCGTTCTGGTGGATTCTTGCAAAGTTTAAGACTGCTATCTGTTTGTATCGGTGGTAACTTGTAACACTAGTACCTGCCATTTCTACGCATTCGCTTATTGTTTTCTTTCTCATATAGCAATAATGGATAATAAAGTATTTTCTGGCTCGCTTGTTCTCTATGCTATTGATGTCGTGGGTGAATGTTTCCAACCCCTCACGGATTGCTTTTTCATTCTCACCGCTCAAATTCCACTGATCAGGTAAGACAAGCCTCCAAGCCTCTTCATCTATTGCAACTTGGTTTTCACTTCCTGCCATTCTCTGGAATCTCAAAAAGTAAGTCATCCGCTTTCTGACGTTCATCATCGTTTTAAACTTATCTAGCTCCATTAGTTCACTCCTTCATGATATAATAGTTAGGCGAAACTATACCATTAAGGTCAGCCCTGCGCTGGCTTTTTTTGCGTTTTCTCGAGGTTCGCTCTAGCTTCAAGCCATATAATCTTCTCTGTTCGTTCTTTGTTCAAGAGCTATTTTCTCGGCGTTCGCAAGGAAAGCAAAAAAATACCCGTTAGGGTATCAATCAATTTATAAGTTTAATAATCAAGCGAACTCGCCCTTAAATGTTGCAACGTTGCAACAAATTAAGTGAGGCATCAGTCACTTTACGAGTTCAGCAGGCAAGGAAAAAGGCATCCAGTGAGATGCCTTTTCTATTATACAAAGTCATTATCTGTATCATCAAACCAGTTTCTTCTTCTTGCTCTCAATAACTCTAGATGAATTGAAAAACTGCCTACTGTAAATACACTGTAAAGACAAATCACAAACCTTTCTAACCAATTCAATTGCTCCATGTACTCTTGAAAACAACAATAAAAATAACGCTTTTGTATCGGCTCTAACGCCTTCACACGCGCTCTGACATCATCTGCATATTTCTTATTTATCTCATGATATGTTTGTGAATAGTTAGGATCATTTTCGATATCAGTATAAAATGTTGCCATTACACAATCCCATGTACTAATATAATATCCCTCTATTATCGCTCTTCTAGCAAAAAATATTAATGCTATAAAGGAGGCAATCAATGCAAGCACTCCTCCAATCATATCCCAAAATTCCGATGCGTATAGGTTTCCTGATATTGCATAGTTAAAGCTGAAAAGCAAAACTATAAAAAGAATTATCCAAAATAAACCTTTAGCGATAAAATCCGTTCCAAATGATCTACGTTCCCATTTTTGCTTAATCTTCAAGTTTATCTCCTTTTTTGAAGTTTATTATATTTTATCATACAATCAACTAGATATCTGCCAACTCATGATACGCTCCCATATTGGGTAAAGGTATAACACTAAAATACAAATCAGAATATATCTCAAACCATTTATTCAACTTGTTATAGGCAGATGATTGAGTAAGAAATAGTATCCTCTGACAAGCTCCGATTACATTCATACGATTATAGACGTAAACCTCTTTTACGGTCTCTAGGACGTCCTCTGGGCTTGTCTGTACCCTAATATCTGTTATCTGCTTGATAGTAGCGTATTTTTGATAGGCTAGCATATCTTGATTTTTAGCAGCGTCAAACATTTCACGTTCAAGGACACTATACTTAGGTTTCTCTTTATCTCTCATAAAGTACCACTTGAGCCATAAAATCTTTTCTCGGTGTATTACAGAAATACGCTCAATTTTTTTCTCGGTCATTGATACCTCCTAGACTATCAATCCAATAGCTTTAACCATTCACTTTTTGAGATTGTTGTATAAGGTTTATCTAGTGTGTGACATAGAGGTTCTAAACCTTTGTTAAATCGGATATAGTCCATTTTATCATCATGAGTAGGAAAGTATAAGACTTCTGTGTTATCTTCATTCAGGGTACGGTTGCACCAATCATCAATAATAACTGATACTTCCCACTCACGCCATTTTTTAAGGTTTTCTAAAAGCTCATTATCACTAAATAACTCGCCATCAATTTGGAAAAATTCTCCTAGGTCATCGTTTCCCTCAACAATAATACACTCTGGCATACTCCTATTACTTAACAATTCCTTGAGTTCTCGTAACTCTTCAATTTCTTTTAGATACTTCCTCAATTTCTAACCTCAATTCTTCAATCTGTCTTACAACTCCAAAAATTTCATGGGTCTTATATGATTGTTCAAGTATTGCCTTTGCTGCTTGGGTTCTTATGAATGGGTTAACCTTGGTATTTAGCATAATGTCACTAAGTACAGTAACGGCATTAGACGATGCTAGATATAGCATTTGAGTTGTTTTATCCATCATCTCATCTTGCTTTATTCTCAATGTCTTTTTAACTGCTGCAACTTTAAGATACTTATGACCTGTTGCCCTTGATACCCCTGCTTTTTGGCACGCTTTTTCAATAGTCGGCTCGGTCAGCATGGCATCTATAAACTTGATCTGCTTTGTTGTAAGGCTGTTTTTATCATTTCTCGCCATCTGTTACCTCCAAACAAAATAAAAGGGGTGTCAGTCATGGTTTTACTCCTTTATTTGAATTAATTATAATCTGAATGCCCCTAGTACGTTGATTTTACTAGGTTTTTAGGTTGTATTCTCTAAAATACTACCCTTTTTGTTACCCTTGTGGCTGTTTTTTCAAATTGTTTTAATCACCACGCTTAGAAATTTTGGTCAAGACAAGCATGGTTTTTAACTTCATAAAGGGGCGATTCCTCACCCCTTGAAAGTGTCTATTTTCGTTTAAGTTTGTAAATTAGTTCTTTATCAATCATATTTATTATTCTCCTTCAAAATGATTAACACGATTCACAAAAAACGCCAAATCAGCTTTTGGATCTAAATAGCGGTATTGATTACCCATGTAACCAGTTACACCACTGGAGATATAAGGCTTACTTGCTCCGCTATATTCTGGCGACGTATTCAGGCGGTTAAATAATTCTTCAATCCCTGTTTCTCTTACCTCATCCGCCAATCTTTTAGCAGTATTTTTGTAGTTTTCGTTATAATTCGCAATCAATTCCAAAAGCTCAATAGATTTCTGCTTGATTTCTTGACGCTGACGCTTCACTGTTTCATCTTGCTCTAATGCTGTTTCTAAATAACCTGGGGCATCGATTTTTCTAGCGTCTGCTACGATTGAGTCAATCCGTTCTTTCTCAAGTTTTGTTCTTTGGGCTTTCATATCAGCAATATACTTTTCTTTTGCATTAATAGCTTGAAAATCTTCAAATGTTTGTACATCCGCATTCTTGGATTTAATAGCCTTGACTTCTTTCTCTGCTTTCTCAATTTCCTCATCAAAGCGATCAAAAATCTCTAATTGATTCCGTACTTTGTCCATTTGGTTTTTAACTTCTTGCAATGTTGGCATTTCTTTTTCCTCCATCCTTTCCAAAAACAAAAGAGGCATAGCCAAAATAGATTACTCTACTTTATGCTATACCTCTGATTTTTTCAGTCAGTATTCTTTTTTATATTGTGTTGTTTTAGATTCCACGCTGGAGACAATCTCGCCATCTTGTATTTTTAGCGTTACGCTTCCAAACTTCGGGATCTCTAACAGTTTTATTTTACCATAACTTTTGAAATAAATAAAGCCATCTAGTATCTCCATTTACTTGCCCTTTCATCTGCTCTTTGGAATAACTAGCCCCCTCTAGCGTTGCATCAAGTGCTAGTTTTTCTTGTTCATCAAGTCATTTGTTAAGTTCTTTATAAGTCATTTTAATTCTCCTATTCTAAAATATTTTGTTTTTCATCTGATTGATCGAGTACGTAAGTTTTTCCAACCAAACAAGCCCAAAACAGCTATTTGTTCCGTCGTTGTCCCTTTTTGTTCCACTGTTGGGAACATATACGAGACCAGTAGTAGCAAGGGTTTGAGGGGTGTTGTCCTCTTGTTCCATTCTTTTCTCTATTCTCTTACATATATAACTATCGTATTTATTTTTATATATTATAAACATTATAAACAAGGGAACAAAGGAACAGAATAGGTCCAACCCCTTTTGTATCAAGCATTTAGAGGTGTTCCATTGTTGTGCAAACTACGGAACAACAAGGGAACAATGGAACATTATTTTTCTTTGACGATTGAGCGGTGTGAATTTCTTAATTTGTTTCTCTCAAACTCATAAGGGGTTAAAGTTTCAATATCACTCGCTTTAACCCTTGCCTTTTTTACAACATAGTTGTTTGGTGTTAAATTTCGTAGGTGTCTAACGATGTCGTTTGATGCACCGTATGTAGTCGGCCTTTGTATTCCCATATCTTCGGCGTACTCTTTTAGGTGTTTCGTGGCTATAAAGACAGGTACAACTTCTAATTCATGCCAACCTTTTTCCATGTATTCATGCTTAACCCATGAAAGTAAGTAGTCATTACCCTCTTGGTAGTCTTCTAATAGGTCTTTGACTGATTGGGGTTCGATAAAATGAGTGAAAGGTTCTTGGTTGATAGCTTTGTACAGGGCATACTCTAGGACTTCCTTGTTTGCTAAAAACTCATTTTTTATCCAAGGTTTTTCCTTCTCCCCGTTAAAATCAGCATTAAAAGGAACGATCATAATTCTACGATACCAGCCTTTTGTCTTATTGCCACCGTTGGGGATATAATTCCCTGAAAAGATATTGAATAACTTGAAAGTAGCTTCAAACGCTGGTCTCCCTTTTGGGTTAACCAGTACAGTGTCGCCACTGGTAATGCTCATTAGATCAGACGGATTTTTTAAGTATTCGTTAGGCGCTTCATCCCCAATATTACAAACTTTACCTACCAAAGTCTCTAGGTTATGTTTTTCTCCAAACTGTGCAGGTTTTAAGGCTGATATATTGCTTTCCCCTATCAGATTGATAAGGAAACGCTGAAACGTTCCCTTACCATTATTACCGTCCCCGTAGAAGATAGCAAACTTATTTCGGGTGTGATTAGGGTTGATAGCTTCAAGGATAATCTGCCAAAACAGTGTCACTAGTTCACTATCATTACAAGCGATTGAGTTTAGCCAATCGTCAAACGTGTTACCCTCTCTATCCTTAGGAATAACCTTAGGTGGATTGTAAGCAGTGGCTATCTTGCTTGTAATTACATACTTAGGACTAAAGGGGAGTAGTTCCTTAGTTTCTAAGTTGATAATGCCATTCTGTACGGGAATAAGGTGGTCACTTTCTAAAGGTTTTCGTATCTTTGCCATTGTTCTAACCATTAACTTAATCTGTGACCACTCTCTAGGTTTTACCCTAACGTCAAAAGTCTTACAGAATAGGTTAAACAGGTCATTACTAGCGGTATAGACACCCTCGTCTAAGTCATAGATATAGAGTGGGCTAAGGTCTGCTCTGTCGCTCTTACTGATAAAAGTAAACGTGACAATATCGCTTAAAAATTTAGCGACTGTGAAGGTTTGGGGCATAGCGATCTTTTCGGTAACGTCCCCTGTGGACTGTTTTACCTCTGTTTTAGTATGTTCCTCACGCCATAGCTCACCAGCTTGATAGATACGGTCTATTAACTCTGTCATAGACTTAGGTGGCTCAATAGCCTTGCTTTCATCTAGTTTTTTTTGCAAATCATCAATATCAATTTCCATGGACACCTCTCTTTCTGATTTCTGACCTAACAATACTGTCGAAAGTCCTTGTTAGTTCCTCAACTGGTAAAGGGGTATTAGTAACGCTATTTGCTATGTTTGTTAGCTCATAGGCAGTGGCTACGTCTGCATTAACCCACTTTGACAACAATAACCCTACAAACTTAGTTACCGCAACATTTCGCCCACCCTCGTCACCAAAGCCATGTAATAGGGTATCAAGCACACGCATGGTAATTGTTTTATTACCGCTTTTGCATGGTGTGTGATAGTGTGGTTTCTGACTAGCCGCAACTGTATTTGCTACGGGATAATCACGCCCTCTTTTTACAATCTTTTTATAGTCAGCAGGATCACCAGTAGTCACTGGTAAGCCTTGTAACTGCGACCATGTTAGGCTTGTACTGTCAAAAGGCGGCCCGATTTTGTCTGCTATCTCTTGGACAGTCTGCCTATAAGTTTGTTCGTTCATTGCAAAACTAGGCTTCACCACAAGCCTGTAACGGGGGTTATTAGCCGTGTGCTTAATAGTTGGGTAAACTATATAAGAATACCCGTGTAAAGCTTTATCGACCACGGTAGGAAAGTCTATATCAGCCTCTAGCTCGTCATAGTCTAAGAAAATCAAATTACGGTAAATCAAACTAGCGTTATTACGTTTGTAGTTGCCGTTCTCGTCTCGTTTCACCATGCCAGCAATACAGTAGGGGGCTGAATTGCGCTTAAAATCGTCAATATTCACACCTTTTGGGACTGTCCTAGGTCTAAAATCTGCTATATAGTCAAAGGGTGCTTTTTTATCGAATAAATTTAAGTCATTCCCAAAGCCTTTGCATTCATAAATAGGCATATTTAGCACCCTCTTTCTAGCGTACAGACAGAAAGTTGATCACGTCTGAAACTCTAAAATACTGCTTTTTACTACTTTCAAACGGTGACTGATAGACTTTCAAGCCTGCTTTTATCCAATTACCGAGCGTTGTTCCTGTGATGCCAAGCTCTTTTTTTAGATCCTTAGCGTTTATCAAGCCTGTTTTATTTTGTAACTGTCGTTCTAGCTCCAACTTCTTTTTAGCAAGTTCATCCACTTTATCAAGTAGCCCCTGCTCAAATTCAACTGAAAATGTTCCCATGTTCTACCTCCTAATTGTAATACTTGCCTTGAGATTGAATATAAGCCCCGTAACGTGTGCCTACGTTGCGGGTGGGTTTATCTGTCACGGTATCAGTTTTAGTCTCTATATCAAGCTGAAAATAGCTCTTTTTAAGCCATAAAACAGTTAGGGCAAGCGTTAAAATAATAGCTAGGATAATAAACTGGTTTGCTGATAAGTTCAATTCAGTAGCCATGAGTTACTCTCCTTTTTCCTCTGCCTCGTATGCTCTTAATTCCTCTGGGTTATCACACTCGAGTAGGTAAAAAGCAATTCTATCTAGCTCGTTAGAATAAATTTCAACCATATCAAAGACTGTTTCCAGAAAGTTATCTGTTTCAAGGCGTAGTATCCCGTTATCAGCCCCAGCGTGTTTTGCGAGCATAAGAGTGTTAGCGTGGTGGCGTAGTGCTTGTAAACCAGTCTTAACGTCCGTCAATTCAAGACCTAGTTTGTTAGAATGTTTAACTGTGATTGTGTTTTTGTTTTCTTTTTTCTTTGTCATTTTCTTTACCTCATTTTGTAAAATTACTGGTTAGACCTTGTTTTTATCGCTATTTTTAAGAGATAGCGCTCTAAGTAGGGGTATGCGATACCAGCAATTCATGGTATAATTGAGGTATCTAATTTAATTGCTAAAACCCTTTTAATAACGGCTTGCCTGCCTCTTAATTGTGTTTTAGTTAGTGTGTGAAAGGCTTGATAGTTTGGTCGCTCTCAAAGCCTTTTTTTGTTGCTCTCACATGCCTTGTAGGGCGTGTTTTTTAATCTTCATGTCTAGGTTTTCTATAAATCAGTTGACGGCTTTCCACTAACTCAGCGATAAAAGCTAGGTTATTGGCCGTATTTTCTATTAAGTCGTCAAGTACTGCTTTATTTTCAGGTAATGCCATAGCTTCAGCCATGCTTACGGCATCATCTAGCCATGTTTTAAATTCTTTAAAGCTCATTTCTTTTCTCCTTTTTTATTGCTCTCACGCTCCTTGTGGTGCGTTTTTTTAGTTTGCTTTGCTATAAATAATGTCTGAGATACTGATATTTAAGTCGTATTTTTCTTTGACCAACATAAGTTCAACAGTGTCCTCCAGTAGGGGTTCTCTGTCTTTCAACATCGGCTCGGTCATTTGAGACTTACCTACCATCTTTGGTAGACCGTACTTGTTAGAAACGGCTTTATTAGCTATGGTGTTAGCTTTGATAAGGTCTTTCGAGGAAACTTGTTCCAGCCCTTCACTTAGCCTTGCCATCGCTTGCTTTTGGTGTTCCTTATCCAGCATTCTAAATACTTCAAAACCTTCTAAACCAGTTACTTGTCTTAGCTGTCTGATGGTTTCAAACACCCATAATTTAAAAGCTTTTGCCTCGGGTTTACGACTAGAAAAGATAGTCTCATAAATACCAAACTCATTTACGATAAGCATTTCTTGCTGACGTCCTAAATTATCTGTGATGGGGTGTTTTGAAAACACGTCATCTTCTAAACGTCTTTTTATAAACCTTTGTTCTAACTCTAACACTTTAGCAATGTCAGCCAATACCGCCCACCATTCGCCGTTGTGTTCTACAAAACGGATACTATGTCCGTTCCATTGTTCATTTTTTTCCATTCACCGCCTCCTTAATAATCTTTTGCTAGCCATTCCATGACTTTAGCATAAACTCCATTCTTAAACTCTCCGCCTTTGATAATACGGCGATAAGTTACAGCAGTTACACCAATGGCTTCAGCCGTTGCCTTAGCCGTCAACATATTATCCGCCTGCTTTCTGCGGACGGCTTTCGCTTGGTCTTTTGTAATTTGCATAAAAGACCTCCTTTCTAAAAAAGTGCTGTTTTTCGTCACTTTTATTTTATGGTGTCATTATATAGCACTTTATTTTATTTGTCAACAAAAAGTGCTGTTTTATTTCACTTTGAAATATGTTATAATTTCATCGTAAGATAAAGAAAAAAGGTAAAACATGGAAAAACAAGAAAATAGGCTCAAAATCCTCAGAAAAGAAAAAGGGTTGACTCAAACCAAATTAGCAAATGAAATAGGAGTTTCAAAGCGTACCATTATAGCTTGGGAAAATGATGAACGCCAAATCAAACCAGATAAGGCTCAGCAACTTGCTGATTATTTTGGTGTAAAAGAAGGATATTTGTTAGGTTATACAAATAATCGTTTTGGTGTTAGCCAAATAGTTAAGGCGATTGAAGAAAAGTTGTCAACCCCAGATAGTGCACTAAATAAAGATGTTTTAGAAAGCACTATGAAAATTATAGAGTTGTCCGATTTTCTCAATATGGATTTAGAAACATTATCCAATATTTATTTTTACAACTTAAAAAGACAAACCCCAATGAGGGTGTTAAGTGATTTATTTGATTTCTTTGACTCAGAAGCACATGACTATATGGAATTACTTTCAATTGTTGAGCCGTATCAAGCGGATGAAATTATACAGGAAATTAACAAACTAGGCGATTACAAGGAAGAACTTTCATTATATCTGAATAAGCTGAAGGCGGAGGAAGATTTTTTACAAACAACTGGCTACCCTATAAGTATGTCTAGTGAACCCACCAAAAACGTGGTAAAGATAGATATTCCTAAAAATACCTTGTCTGATGACGAGTTAATGGCGTTACCTCCAGAAGAAAGAAAAGAGTATATAAGCGAGTACTTAGACGCTATGAGCAAGGCTCTATCTTCTCTAACAGATACAATCTCGAACACTGCAGGAGCAACAGCAGATGTCACGGGTGACCAATTAGGTAAGTTAACTAATAGTTTGATTAAGACTTTAGCCAAACTGAATGAAGTTGCACATAAAGACTAACCCACGCGCTACAGTGTGAAAAAAATCTGAAATATATGCCTAAAAGCCCTCTAAGCGATTTTGTGAGATAGACACACAAATAGACTACTTACCCAAAACAAACGAAAATAGGGCTATTCTCGTAGCTCTGCGTATGCTTTAAAACAAAAAAGAGACCTCGCAAGTTTTCCACGCTCGCAAGGTCTCAAAAATAGACTATTATACCACAATTTTCTATTTGTTTTATTTCGGGTATTGACCCGATATAACCATTGTACCATGATATGAACCCAATCCAATCTAAAATCTTTTTAATAACGGCTTGCCTGCTGATGGAAAGGGACAAATACATGAATATCAAACAAATCACAAAGAAAAACGGTGCTACTGTGTACCGTGCTAGCGTTTATTTAGGTGTTGATCAACTAACAGGCAAAAAAGCCCGTACAACTGTGACAGCATCCACTAAAAAGGGTGTCAAAATTAAAGCTAGAGAGGTTATCAATGCTTTTGTAGCAAACGGTTATACAGTTAAAGACAAGCCAACAATTACAACATATAAAGAGCTTGTAAAAGTTTGGTGGGATAGTTACAAGAATACAGTTAAGCCAAATACTCGCCAATCTATGGAGGGGTTGGTTAGAGTGCATTTATTGCCTGTATTTGGTGATTACAAGCTATCTAAACTCACTACGCCTATTATTCAACAGCAAGTGAATAAATGGGCTAACAAGGCGAATAAGGGCGAAAAAGGGGCGTTTGCTAACTACTCCTTGCTCCATAACATGAATAAGCGTATTTTAAAATATGGCGTAGCTATTCAAGTGATACAATATAACCCCGCTAATGATGTCATTGTGCCACGTAAGCAACAAAAAGAAAAAGCACCCGTTAAGCATCTGAATAACAAAGAATTAAAACAGTTTCTTGATTATCTCGATACGCTAGATCAATCAAACTATGAAAATCTCTTTGATATTGTCCTTTATAAGACCTTGCTAGCTACTGGTTGCCGTATTGGTGAGGCTTTAGCTCTTGAATGGGCTGATATTGACCTCGACAATGGTATTATCAGCATCAATAAAACGCTCAACAGATACCAAGAGATAAACAGCCCTAAATCAAGTGCAGGTTATAGAGATATTCCAATAGACAAGGCTACGCTACTCATGCTAAAGCAGTACAAAAATAGGCAACAAATGCAATCATGGAAGTTGGGGCGTACTGAAACGATTGTATTCTCTGCATTTACAGAAAAGTATGCTTATGCTTGTAATTTGAGAAAACGCCTAAATGAGCATTTTAAGGCTGCTGACGTGCCTAACGTATCATTTCATGGTTTCCGTCATACCCATACAACTATGATGCTCTACGCTAATACTAGTCCTAAAGATGTGCAATACAGACTAGGACACTCTAGCTTGATGATGACTGAAAACACTTATTGGCACACTAACCAAGAGAACGCAAAAAAAGCTGTCTCAAATTATGAAACAGCTATCAGTAATTTATAAAAAAATAAGGGTGACCCATTTCTGGGCTACCCTCTTACTATACCTAAAATTAGTTAGGGGTAGTAAAAAGGGTATTAAATTAGAAAAAGCACTAAGGGAAAGCGCCCCAAAGTGCTTAATCTAAAGGCTTTACAGCCCCTAATCTCGTAAAGAGATTATTTTTTCAAGTTGTAGAATGATTTCAAACCACGGTATTCTGCAACTTCACCAAGTTGGTCTTCGATACGAAGCAATTGGTTGTATTTAGCGATACGGTCAGTACGTGACAATGAACCTGTCTTGATTTGACCAGCGTTAGTTGCAACTGCGATATCAGCGATTGTTGAATCTTCAGTTTCACCTGAACGGTGTGATACTACTGCTGTGTATCCAGCTTCTTTCGCCATTTCGATAGCGTCGAAAGTTTCAGTCAAAGTACCGATTTGGTTAACTTTGATAAGGATTGAGTTAGCAGCGTGTTCTGCAATACCTTTTTCAAGGTAAGCTGTGTTAGTTACGAAGAAGTCGTCACCAACCAATTGAACTTTACCACCAAGACGTTCAGTAAGAGCTTTCCAACCGTCCCAGTCGTTTTCGTCCATACCATCTTCGATAGTGATGATTGGGTATTTGTTAACCAATTCTTCAAGGTAGTCGATTTGTTCTGCAGCAGTACGAACAGCAGCGCCTTCACCTTCAAATTTAGTGTAGTCGTAAACTTTACGTTCTGCATCGTAGAATTCAGATGATGCACAGTCAAATCCGATAAATACATCTTTACCTGGTACATATCCAGCAGCTTCGATAGCTTTGATGATAGTTTCAACACCATCTTCAGTTCCGTCGAAACGAGGTGCAAAACCACCTTCGTCACCTACGGCTGTTTCAAGTCCACGTTCTTTAAGGATTTTCTTAAGTGCGTGGAAGATTTCAGCACCCCAACGAAGAGCTTCTTTGAATGTTGGTGCACCAGCAGGTACAATCATGAATTCTTGGAAAGCGATTGGAGCGTCTGAGTGAGAACCACCGTTGATGATGTTCATCATTGGAGTTGGAAGAACTTTAGTGTTGAATCCGCCAAGGTAGCTGTAAAGTGGAACTTCAAGGTAGTCAGCAGCTGCGCGTGCTACAGCGATAGACACACCAAGAATAGCGTTGGCACCAAGTTTACCTTTGTTTGGAGTACCGTCAAGAGCGATCATTGCGCGGTCAATACCTTGTTGATCACGTACGTCGAATCCGATGATGTGTTCAGCAATAACGTTGTTTACATTATCAACTGCTTTTTGAGTACCAAGACCACCGTAACGAGCTTTGTCACCATCACGAAGTTCTACTGCTTCGTGTTCACCAGTTGAAGCTCCTGAAGGAACCATACCGCGACCGAATGCACCAGATTCAGTGTAAACTTCTACTTCAAGTGTTGGGTTACCGCGTGAGTCAAGGACTTCGCGTGCGTAAACATCAGTAATAATTGACATTACAATACTCTCCTTATGAGTTAAAATTTTTTACACCTATATATTACCATAATATCAAGGCTTAAGCAAATTAAAACCAGAATTTTCTAGCGATTTTCTATTTTTTAATATTTTCAATTGTTTTTGAAAATCTCAGAAAGCAACTCAAATGAAAAGGAATTCAAAATATTGTATAATACAAGTAGAAAACTAAGAGGAGATTCCTATGACTTCACTTGAAAACAAAGTGCTCCAATGCGCTAGTGGCGAAAAACGCCTAAATCCCGATGAACTTCGTCAGTATTTTGGAACCTATGCGGAACGTGTAGTCCTAGCTGTTCTATTGGAAAATACCGAAAAGAAAACTGTAATTGACAATTTTCCGCAAATATTAAAAGACTTATTAGCCGTTTACCCTAATCTTAGTCTCAAACTTTCGCCAAAATTAGCTGACCAGACACAATTTACCTATATCAAGACCGCTCAAGCACTAAATATTTCTGCAACTATCGTTGACGAGGCCAAGGCCCATTCGCCATACGGTCTTATCGTACATAGTAATCAAGCAGAGAATCTTGATAAAGTGTTATTTTCAGAACTCTATCCTGATATCCTTGCTCCTAGTGAAACTGAACCTTGCCTTGAAAAAAAGGGATTTTTTGCTAAACTATTCGGAAAATAAAAGCTGATGCAAAGTCAGCTTTTTCTTATATCACAATGTTTTACTGAGCTTGATGAGATTCCCAATATTGAGTCCTGTGCGATAGAGATTCTCCTTAGCCGTAGCTAAAACTTGGTCTAACTCTAATACTTGTCCAATGATAGGGAAAGCAGCTGAGATACCTGCTACTGGAAAATCAGGCAGGTCATCCTTCAAACTACCACAGACAGCAATGACGGGAATAGCTGATGGTGTCCGCCTAGCCACCCCGACCGGTGCTTTACCAGACAAGGACTGGCTATCCATACGTCCTTCACCAACTATGACCAAATCAACTTCCCTCACACGTTGATCAAAATCAACGCAATCAAGTACAAAGTCAATCCCTGATTTAATTTCTGCGCCTGCAAAGGCTACTAAACCCGCTGCCATGCCTCCTCCGGCTCCTGAACCAGCCAGTTTTAAAACCTCAGGAGCAAAGTTTTCGTAGAATTGTGTCATGTCTTGGTCAACCTTTTTAAATTGTGAAGGAGCTAGACCTTTTTGTCCACCAAAAATATAGGTTGCTCCATGTTGGCCACACAAGGGGTTGTCTACATCAGTAATCAGACGAATGGTGACACCAGACAAATCAAGCTTATTTTTAGAGGATACCTTCTTAATGAGACCAAGATTAGCACCTATTGGCTCAAGCTCCTGTCCCTCAGAATCATAAAAACGATACCCCAATCCATATGCCATACCAATACCACCATCATTGGTAGCAGATCCACCTACGCCTATAATAAACTCTCGGATGCCAGATTGAACCAAATGAACAATTAGTTCACCTACGCCTTGTGTCGTTAGAGCTAGAGGATTTCGTTTCTCCTTAGGAATATGCTCCAAGCCACAAATCGCAGCCATTTCAAAAATGGCAGTCTGGCCATTGCTGGCAAAAGAAACACTTCCGTCACTTGTATAGGCATGAGGAATCTTGATACTTTTCTTCTCAAGATTTAGATTTTCAGCAAGAGCATCTAAGGTGCCCTCGCCACCATCACCTATTGGCATGAGGTCAAAATCAGCGTCGGGTAAGGCATTTTCAAAACCTGATTTAAGAGCTAAGGCGACCTCTTTTGCAGATAAACTTTCCTTAAATGAATCAGGTGCAATCAAAATTCGCATGATGTCCTCCTTCTATTTTTCTTTTAGGTAAGGGGATAAAGCCTGAACTAACTCTTCCGTCATATGTCGAGGACCTCGAACAGTTTTAATACCTAAACTCTTTAGTCTATCACTATCAAAGTCAGTGTCATTAAAAGTGTATAAGGGCTTAATCCGCATCAACTCTTTAATACTCTCCTCTTCACGATAACCTTGATTAGGGATATTTGCCTCTAAAACCTGACAGACGTAACGGATGGCCTTGGTAGGTGCCGTAATATAGATAGCCACAAAATCTCCCTTTTGCATACTAGCTTTCTGTGTCCAAAGAATCTCCTCATTTGCGGAAAACTCATCCCCAATATCGTAGTATTTCAAATTTACCGGGATAATCCAATAATGAGGCTCCGAAGCCTTTCTAAGATGTTTGGGAGCCACTAGGGAACGACTTTCACTAAGAAGCTCAAAAACAGTCTGGTCTGGCAAGGTCTCATCTAAAACAAGACTAACCCAGGTCTTCTTGGACATATGGTAGCTAGGAAAAACGCCATCCATTTTCAAGAGCTTATCCATTTGCGTCGGATTAACCTTGAGGTTAACCACATCATATGTTAATTCTGCCTTTTCTCCATCAAGCCCTAGTTTTTCTCCCTTAAGAGGAAAAAACAAGGCATACCATTTACCATCAACTCTAAAAGATAGATAGCTTGGTTCTTTCTCGAAAGGATGGTCTGCTTGGTCTGAAAATTCTTGAGCTAAAAATTTAGCCAGGCGATTAGCTTGTGGAGATGAGAATAATTGATCTTCATAACAAGAATCAGCTACCTGTGACAGAAGTTCTCCATAAGCCTCTCTGACTTGACCAACGTAAGTTCCAGTAGCCTGAGGACTCCTGAAGATATCATAAGGCTCATCAAGATCACTATCGACAACCTGTCCCGTCAACTTACCTTCTAAATCAATAAACAATCGAGCTTCAAGTTCTTCAGCTATCAGTGTTTTTCTGAACTCATAGCCTTGCTCAGTAGCTGTAAAACCAAAAGGTTCTAGGCTATCAGGTTTTAGGACTTTCTTTTTAAAATAAGCATCCTCAAAAGTCATTGGTTCTCCCTTTTTCTAAAAAAGAGAAGTTGAGACAAACTTATGTCCCAACTCCTTTTTTATTTTGTTGACTGACGTAAGGTAATACCGTGATTAAGAATAACATCTTTTTCTTCAAGTTCTTCCTTATTCATGATTTTAGTCAACATACGCATGCTAACTGCCCCTAAATCATAGAGAGGATGATTAATACTAGAAAGGTTTGGACGTGTATAGCTTGTAATTGGTGAGTCATTGCTTGTGATGATTTCGAAGTCTTCTGGAACTGATTTACCTGCAGCAAAGAGGCCATTCAAGAGACCTGCAGCCAATTCATCTTCTCCAACATAGGCAGCAGTGGCACCAGAGTTCAAAACACGTTGTGCTAAATCAAAGCCATCTTTATAGCTATATTTGGCTTCAAAGACAAGACCTTCATTGTAACGCAAATTATTCTTTTCAAGTCCAGCCTTATAACCAGCTAGACGAAGCTTGCCATTAATATCATCAATTAGTGGTCCTGATACAAAGGCAACCTTTTCATTATTCTTGGCAAGTTGCGTTACAGAATCCTCAACGGCAACTTTATAGTCGATATTAACGCTCGGTAATTGGTGCTCGAGGTCCACTGTTCCTGCTAGGACAATCGGAGTACGGGTACGAGAAAATTCTGCACGAATTTTTTCCGTCAAGTGGTAACCCATGAAGATGATACCATCTACTTGTTTGGCAAATAGAGAGTTAATCACGGTAACTTCGTGATCGTCATTTTCATCACTAGAAGCAAGGACAATATTGTACTTGTACATCGTTGCAATATCATCAATCCCCCTTGCTAAAGTAGCAAAATAGCTATTTGCAATATTTGGGATGACAACTCCTACAGTAGTGGTTTTCTTACTCGCCAAGCCACGCGCAACCGCATTTGGACGATAATCCAAACGATCAATGACCTCAAGCACTTTTTTTCGGGTGTTTTCTTTTACATTTTTATTTCCATTTACCACACGAGACACAGTCGCCATCGAAACGCCTGCCTCACGCGCAACGTCATAAATAGTGATTGTTTCATCAGTATTCATAAAAACACTTCCTTTCTCATTTTACGCTCACTCTTTCATGCTAATTGTATCAGATTCTGAAAACACTTTCAATTATTTTGACTGATTTTTTACAAAAAAATGAAAGGGATTCCTTCTTTGTGGTTATGAGGAAGAAAGCCATTTCAGAAAAAGGCCTCTCATTTCGTGTTTCCAAGACTATCCATCGCTTACAAAACTAGCCTAAAAAAGTCTCAATGAAAGTAAATGATTTAATGAAAAGCCAAAAAAACAGCTTGCATTTTCCTTATAAAAGTGACAGAATGAGTGTAACAAATACAAAGGAGTTTTTTTCTATGTCTAAACTTGATCGCATTCGTCATTTTTTGAATGAAAATAAAGCAGGGCTAGCTATTGTTTCAGATCCTGTAACTGTCAATTATCTTACTGGTTTTGATTGTGACCCACATGAACGCCAAATGTTCCTCTTCGTCTATGAAAATCGTGAGCCTGCCCTATTTGTACCTGCTCTTGAGGTTGCACGTGCCTCTGCTGTACTCGACTTCCCAGTCTTTGGTTATGTAGACTCTGAAAATCCATGGCAAAAAATCAAAGCTGGCCTAGCAAGCACAGACAGCCCTATTATTTATGCAGAGTTTGACAATCTTAATGTGACCAAGTTCCAAGGATTGCAATCGGTCTTTGAAGGTCGCTTTGAAAACCTGACACCATTCATTCAAAAAATGCGCGTTATCAAGTCAGCTGATGAAATTCAAAAAATGCTTGTTGCCGGTGATTATGCTGATAAAGCTGTTAATATCGGTTTCGACAATATTTCTCTCGATGTTACTGAAACAGACATCATTGCTCAAATCGAATTTGGCATCAAACGCTTGGGCTATGAAATGAGCTTTGAAACTATGGTCTTGACTGGTAACAATGCAGCCAACCCACACGGCATTCCTGGAAGCAACAAAATTGAAAAAGATGCTCTTCTTCTCTTCGACTTGGGCTGTATGGTGAATGGCTATGCTTCAGATATGACGCGAACAGTCGCTGTTGGAAAACCCGATGATTTCAAAAAAGAAATCTACCACTTGACTTTAGAAGCTCAACAGGCTGCCCTAGATATGATTAAACCAGGTGTAACTGCCAGCGAAGTCGATGCTGCAGCACGTAATGTTATTAAAAAGGCTGGTTACGGCGAATACTTCAACCACCGTCTAGGACATGGTCTTGGTATGGATGTCCACGAATTTCCTTCAATCATGGAAGGAAATGACTTGGTTATCGAAGAAGGTATGTGCTTCTCTGTTGAACCAGGTATCTACATTCCTGAAAAAGTTGGTGTTCGTATCGAGGACTGTGGTTATGTTACAAAAGACGGCTTTGAAGTCTTCACACACACACCAAAAGAATTGATCTATTTTGATGTCTAATTAATAAACATGGGTCTTCAATTAAATTGAAGATCTTTTTGTTTGTAGCCAAATCGAAAACACCAAAAAAGCCGACTCATTGAGAGTCAGCTTTTTTTGCTATTTTTCCTCATGCTCTTGTCTAAGATAGTCAAGTCCTTCTTCAATCCATCCTGGCATTGCTTCTGCCAAAGGTTTAAAGCCATAGTTCAAACGACTATCTGAGAAACGATGACGATGAGGGATTTTATTTTTTTCTTCCTCAAGGGTTCTCAAAGAAAGACTGGCCTTTTGTGTAAATTCATCAAAATCAACAACTTGAACCAAGACCTCCTGGTCTACCTTGAGGGTATTGTAGATGTTGTCGATATAACCTGTCTTAATCTCCGAGATGTGAATCAAGCCTGTGGTACCATTTTCCAATGAAACAAAGGCACCGTAAGGCTTGATGCCTGTGATAACACCCCTAAGCTTGTCTCCAATTTTCATCTTAGTCTGCTACCTCAACTGTTTCAATCACAACATCCTCAAGTGGCTTATCTTGAGCTCCAACCTCAACATTGGCAATCTCATCAAGCACCTTGTAAGAGTCTTCATCCACCAATTGACCAAAGACTGTGTGACGACGGTCTAGGTGAGGTGTTCCACCATTTTCAGCATAAGCTTCCGCGATTGGTGCTGGCCAACCACCACGTTCGAGTTCCTTTTTAGCATAAGGAATTTCAGGCGTTTGAACGATGAAGAACTGGCTACCATTAGTATCTGGTCCAGCATTGGCCATAGAAAGCGCACCACGGAGGTTATAGAGTTCTTCAGAAAATTCATCCTGGAAGCTACCACCGAAACTTGACTCACCACCCATACCAGTACCAGTTGGGTCACCACCTTGAATCATAAAGTCCTTGATAATACGGTGGAAAATCACACCGTCATAGTAGCCACTCTTGGCCAAATTGACAAAGTTAGTAACTGTTAATGGTGCATGATCAGGGAAAAGTTTGATGACCAAATCACCATGGTTTGTTTTAATTGTTACGACTGGACCTTCTACTGCATCCAAGTCAAGTTGTGGGAAATGAAGTTCTTTTTCTACCAATCCGAGTTCCTCCAAGGCATTGAAAATGCCATCTTCTTCTACTGTTCCTGTAACGTAATCTGCTTTTTCTTTCAATTCTGGTGTAGCGTTACCCATGGCAATCTTAAGTCCAACATAGTCAAAGATTTCCATATCGTTTGGACCATCACCAAACATCATAGCATTGACCGGTTTAAGGTTTTCGTGCTCCAAGACATGCTCGACACCAGATGCTTTTGAGATACCATTTGCTACGACGTCAGAGGAGTGTTCGTGCCAAGGCACCAAGCGGACATGTGTCGCAAGTTCTTCTGGTAACTCAAGCTCACCATCATTTTCCGCAAAAGTCCACATATGGTAAACATCGTTCGACAAGTGGAAGTCTGGCTCCACATCACAAAGACCATAGACTGGTTTCATAGCATCATCAATCAAATCTGAACGCTCAGAAACAACTGGCTTATCCTTACCAGCAAAGCCCCAAGCAATCCCAATCTCCTTGCACCAAGCAACAAAGGCTTCTGTAACCTCACGAGCTAGGGGCTGGTTATAAATTTCTTCGCCTTTTCGATTAATCACATAAGTTCCATTGATGGTTACAAAATAATCGGGCTCTAAGTCTCGAATGTCCTCAACGACACCATAGTAGCCACGTCCTGTGGCAATCCCCGTCAAAATTCCTTTTTCTTTAAGCCCTTTGAAAACAGCCTTAATAGACTCAGGAATGTAGCCTGTCTTTTTGACACGAAGGGTGTCGTCAATGTCGAAGAAAACAATCTTTGTCTTCTTGGCCTTGTATTTTGTTTTAGCATCTACTGGCATCGCTAATCTCCTTTACAGTATCACGTCCAGAGTTAGGTATATCTGCTATCCTAACTAAAGACCGTATGGTACTCCCATTATATCATGTCTTAAAGCCAAAAACAAAAAATCATCTAGGACTATAGCAGTCTTAGATGATAGGCGTTTTAACGGTTAACACTCTTGATAATACGTTTAATATCACGTTCTTGTTCACGACGTTTGATAGACTCACGTTTATCGTAATCGTGTTTCCCTTTGGCAATACCAAGCAATACCTTGGCAAAACCGTTTTTTAGGTAGACCTTAAGAGGAACCAAGGTCATTCCTGTTCCCTTAAGGTCATTTTGAAGTTTGGTGATTTGCTTCTTCTTAAGCAATAATTTTCTCGTACGGTCTGGATCTTGATTCCAAATATTACCTTGCTCAAAAGGAGCAATATGAACATTGATTAACCAAGCCTCACCGTTCTTGATTTGGGCATAGCCATCTTTTAGTTGGATGCGTGCCGCACGAACGGATTTAATCTCCGTCCCTGTTAGCACGATACCTGCTTCAATAGTATCAACGATACTATAGTCATGTCTAGCCTTTTTATTCTGAGCAACAACATTGCCTTCACCCTTTGGCATAGCAGTCCCTCCATTCTCATCCTATTTTCGTTTTTTAGCAACGTCCTTGTAGAAAGGTTTGTTCCCTTTCTTCTTACGACGGCCACTCTCACGTCCCTTGTTATCATTATGAGGACGGTTTTGATTCTTACGCTTGTCGGGTTTCTTAGATGACTTACGTTTTTCGTCATAAGAGCCTTTACGACCATTAGCATCTTGATGGTTACGGTTATCCCCACGTTTACCACGACGTTCGAAGTCTCCATTTTGACGGTCACGACGTGGACCTCTATTTCGGAAGGCTTTCGCCTTCTCTTCACGTTCCTGACGAGCCTTGTGGTCTACTTTCTCAGTAACATCATACTCGCTTGGAAGGTATTGGAAGTCAATGTCTCCTGTTTCCTTATCCGCACGTGTTAATTTGACACGGATAGGCTGACCAACTCGGAAAGTCTTACCAGTTTTCTCACCCTGAAGTGTCATGGTACGTTCATTGTAATTGTAAAATTCTGGAAGGGTCGTGATGTGAACCAAACCTTCGATAGTGTTTGGCAATTCCACAAACATACCAAATTTAACCACACTTCCGACAATACCATCGAATTCTTGGCCAACAAACTCTTCCATGTATTCCGCTTTTTTCATAGCTTCAACGACACGTTCGGCATCAATGGCACGACGTTCAAGAGTTGAAGATGATGTCGCTAACTCAGGAATAACCTCTTCAAAATGTTCACGTGTTTCTTGAGACATATTGTTAGTGTACTCACGAATCATTCGGTGAACCAAGAGGTCTGGGTAACGACGGATTGGACTAGTAAAGTGGGTATAATACTGAGCCGCAAGTCCATAGTGTCCGTGGTTGTGTTCTGAATAGCGGGCTTGTTGCATTGAACGAAGCAGCATCATGTTCATGACCTCTGCTCCAGGTTTTCCCTGAACTTTGGCCATAAACTCTTGCAAGTCTAGCTGATCCATCTTATTGGCAGTTCCTTTGATTTGAACACCAAAGATAGAGGCATAATCCATGAAGCGTTGCAATTTCTCAGCCTTTGGCTCTTCGTGGATACGGTAAATAAATGGCAACTTAGCCTTAGCAAAGTGCTCTGCCACACATTCATTGGCAGCCAACATGAAGGATTCAATCATTCGCTCGGCTGTTCCACGTTCACGCACCACGATATCCACTGGCATTCCCTTCTCATTAACCAAGATACGAGCTTCAGATGTATCAAAGTTAAGGGCACCACGACGCTCACGCATGTCTTCTAAAATCTTATGCAATTCTGCCATAGCTGATACAGAATCCATGATTGGCTTAAACTGCTCAATCTTTTCTGGATTTCCAGCCAACATCTCATTGACATCACTGTAGGTCATACGGAAGGTTGTATTAATCACAGATTGACAAATCTTATGATTAACCACCTTACCTTTAGGAGTAATCTCCATAATGGCTGATTGCGTCAAACGATCAACATTGGGATTAAGTGAACAAATACCATTCGAAAGACGCTCAGGCAACATTGGTACCACGCGGTCTGTCACATAAACAGAAGTCCCACGTGCTACGGCCTCACGGTTAAGTGCAGATCCTTCAGTAACATAGTAAGACACATCAGCAATATGAACACCAAGCTCAAAGTTACCATTTGGCAAACGTTTGATATGAACCGCATCATCCAAGTCCTTAGCATCAGCTCCGTCAATGGTAAAAGTTACCTCTTGACGGAGGTCAACACGACCAACGAGGTCTTCCTGACTCGGTGCATCTGGTACAGCTTCTGCTTCCGCCATGACATCCTCTGGAAACTCTGAAACAATATCCATTGATTCCAAGACTTCCAAGACATCAATACCGGCATCCCCCTGATGACCAATAATGTCACGAACACTTCCTACGAAATAATCATAGTGACGGTTAGGGTATTTTTCAATATCAACCTTGATAATTTCAGTACCATCTAGGGCAACTGGTTCTTTCTTGATATAAATTGGCTGCTGAATTTTTTGGTTTTTAGACTTAATGTAACCCGCATAAGGTTCTTTCTCGTCGCTAAGGATAAATTTCCCTACAACAGTCTTAAGCGAACGTTCTACAATTTCAACAACACGCGCTTCTGCTGCTGTCCCACGCAAACGATCTGCTGGCTTCTTGATAACAACGGCAACAGTATCACCGTCAATGGCATGGCCAACATCATTACGACCGATGAACATGTCATCTTCACTGTCATCAACATGCAAGAAACCAAAACCGTTCTTATTGGCACGGAAGATACCTTCAACAGTCACCTGATTAGGATTTTCTTTCTTAGGACGCAAGGATACAGAGCCATCTCGGTTAAAACGCAACTGTCCCTTACTTTCCATGGCTGACATGGCCTTGATGAGCTGAGGGAACTTTTCTCCCCCAGCATGATTAAGAGCCTGGGCAATGTCGTTTACACTGGATTTCCCATGCTCCTTCAAATAATTTATAATAGATTCTTTCATGATTTCCTTTTCTTTTATTTATTGACTATAACGCAAAAAATGAGCCAACCTCAGTCAGCTCATTACTTACTTGAGAGAATGGAAAGGACGATTGCATCTACAATCCATAGAAAAACCATGATTCCTGTAAAGCGTTGCATAAAGGCTTCAAAACCACGTGGTTTACTACGTTCAAATAGTGCTTCTGACCCACCACCATCAAAGACATTGCTACTTGGATTTTTTTGTGGCTGCATAAATACCGCAATCACAATAATAGCTGACATCACCAAGAGCAGCGTTAATAATAAGTCGTACATAGTTATTCCTCCGAAAAAGTCCTTTTTATTCTACCATAGAACCCTTTAAGATTCAACATGTAAGGTTACTTTTCTATCCTTAGGGCAGAATTTGGGTACCTGAATTTTCTCAGGATGATTCTGTTTATTTTTACTTGTGAGATAGTTGATGCTCCCACATTCACTACACTTTAAATTGATTTTAACTCTCACCTATATTCTTGACTCCTAGCAATTTTCTAAAGATGATTAAGGACCAGACAAAATTTCCAAAGACAATCATTGCAGTCACAAAGAAGACCCAGCGATAACCTAGACCTGTCGCAACTGCTGACCCAACAAAGGGACCTAAAACCTGTCCAATATATGAAAAGCTTTGATTAAAGCTAAATATTCTTGAGATTCCTTCCTTGGGTGTCATCTTGGTCAATAAAGAATTGACACTAGGCATAAGAGCACCTACACCGAAGCCATAGGCAAAGCGTAAGATACCCAGTTGCAAGGCTGAACCGGCAAAACCACAGAGGAAATACAAGAGAAAGCTATAAAATAGCCCCATTAAAAGCAAGCGATGATTCCCAATACGGTCTCCCAATTTTCCCAGATAAGGGGTACTTAAGAGACTAGAAAAGCCCATAGCAGAAACAATTAACCCTGAGTAAAAAAGGATATTTTCCCTCTGACCTAAATAACGAATGTAAAGGGCCAACATAGGTGCAATCGATTGGGCAGAAATCTGAATAATCATACTGGTCACAAAAAGGCCAATCAACATAGATTTGCTGGGAATTCTTGCAAAAACCTGAGAAAGGGTCATCATCTCTCCCTTTTCGACAGGCTGGAAATCCTCTCGCAAGCCAAAAATAGTTAAGAGGCAGCAGATAAATAGAATAAGGCCCACCAATAAAAAGGTCCCTCTCATACCAAACGCCTCAGACAAGGTACCACCTAACAAAGGGCCAATCAGAACACCTGCCGTTAGACCCGTAGACAAGGTCCCCAAGGCATAGCCAGAACGGTTCTGAGGAACCTGACTAGCAATTAATGCTGTGGCATTTGGGACATAGCCCGCAAACAAACCATTCAGCGTTCTCAAGAAAAGTAGCCAGAAAACATTTGGGACTAAGGCAAGACCTCCCATTGTAAAAGTCATCACCATACTTGCCCTGATCATCATGGGCTTTCGACCATAACGGTCAGCCAGGCGTCCCCAAACAGGAGAAACCAAGGCAGAGGCTAAGGCAGAGATGGCAACAGACAAGCCAGCATACCATTCGACCATATCTCCTTTAACACCAAGTTCCTCAATGTAGAGGGCCATGAAAGGCATAACAATGGAGAAACTAGCTCCAGTAAAAAAGGTTCCTATCCATGCAATTTTAAGGTTACGTTGCCAATCAGTACTTTTAAGCTCTTTTTGGCGCAAATAATCATCTTCTTTCTAAAATTCACTATCCATTATATCACAATGGCTAGCTATGAGGAGCTCGTTAAATCATTTATTGCACTCTTAACCTTTTTCTTCAAATCATCGAGACTACCGTTATTATCAAGAACCAAGCTGGCATAGGGCATTTTCTCAGCTAAAGACATCTGGCTATCAATACGCAGCTTAGCTTCCTCAACACTTAAGTGATTACGTTTCATCAAGCGTTGGCACTGGATCTCCGGTGACACTGCCACCAACCAAATCTGATCAAACCAGTCCTGATACCCATTCTCAATAAGCAAGGGAATATCCATGAAAAAAACATCTTCTTCCTTGGCCAAACGATCCCTCTGAGCTGCTAGTTCCTCTCGAATAATTGTCCCTTGAATATCAGCAGACCGCTGTCTCATCTCCTCATTGGAAAAAATCAGTTGCCCTAGTTTAGGACGATTCAATTCTCCATTAGAAAGGAGAATCCCCTCTCCCAACCAATCAAGTAAGGCACGGTACAAACGGCCCCCTTGGGCCTGCATGTCGTGTACAAGCTGATCAGCGTCAATGACCTTGTAACCTGCCTCTTTAATCATTTCAACAACAGTAGATTTTCCTGAAGCAATACCACCTGTTAACCCAATAATCATTGTTTCTGACAATGAGGACACAAATGTGTTCCTCTCCCTCCTAACTTGATTTTCTCAATTGTGCTTGCGCAGCGTGGACAAGGCTGTCCCGTCTTTCCGTAAACCTGTAAATAGTTCTGCATGGTCCCATCTTCACCAAGGGCATTACGATAAGTCCTTATAGTTGAGCCACCTTTTTCAATTCCTAGCTGTAAAATAGCAATCGTTTGATCATGGACCCGTTTCATGGCTGCCTTGCTGAGTTTCTTTGCTGGCGTCTCAGGATGAACCTTGGCTGCCCAAAGCACCTCATCAACATAGATGTTGCCTAGACCAGCCACTAATTTCTGCTCCAAAAGGAGACTTTTAATAGGCTTGGCAGAGGTCATCAAGGCTCTCTCAAACGGAGCATATTTAAAAGCCTTCTTAGTAGGCTCAGGACCAAGCTTTTTCTTTGTAAAATAAGCGTCCTCTTGATTTTTAGCCAATAAATCAAAGGTCCCAAACTTGCGGACATCCTGATAAACAAGAGTCGAGCCATCATTTAAGGTAAAGAAAAGATGGAAATGCTTATTAACAGGAACCTGATCTGTAAACAAGAGGTATTTTCCTTCCATGCGCAAGTGGGAAATCAGAATCAATTGTCCAAGGTCAAAAATCAAGTACTTGCCTCTACGTCGCATGGCTTGAATAGTTTGACCAGGTAAGTCATTCAGAAAACTATCGTAGGAGGTCTTTATCATTTTCGGGACCTTAACCTCAAGCGACAAAATAGTCCGACCTACTACCAATCTTTCTAACCCTCGTCTAACAGTTTCTACCTCAGGTAACTCAGGCATCTGCTCCTCCTTCTAGCAAGAAAGCCGAGCAAGTGCCCAGCTTTTTAATATTCTTTTTCATTGTAACCAAAATCGGCCAAATCAAGTTTTTTATCACGCCAATTTTTCTTAACCTTAACCCAGGTTTCAAGGAAGACCTTGTCCCCAAGCATGACTTCAATATCTTTACGGGCAAGGGTACCAATCTTCTTGAGCATGGAACCTTGTTTACCAATGACAATGCCTTTTTGGCTGTCACGCTCAACCATGATTGTCGCACGAATGTGAATCTTATCCGTCTCTTCATCACGCTTCATCTCATCAATGACAACCGCAACAGAGTGTGGAATTTCTTCACGTGTCAACTGAAGGACTTTTTCACGAATCATCTCCGATACCAAGAAACGCTCTGGGTGGTCGGTGATTTGGTCCGCTGGGAAATATTGGAACCCTTCCTCAAGGTTATCACTCAAGACATCCACAAGATGAGAAACGTTGTTTCCTTGGAGGGCAGATATCGGAATAATCTCCTTGAAATCCATTTGTGTACGGAAATCCTCAATCTGCTCTAGGAGCTGATCTGGATGGACCTTGTCAATCTTATTGATTACCAAGATAACTGGAACTTTAGCTTGTTTGAGGCGTTCGATAATCATATTATCACCCTTACCACGAGGCTCATCCGCTGGTACCATAAAGAGGACTGTATCAACCTCACGAAGGGTTGAATAAGCAGATTCCACCATAAAATCCCCAAGAGCCGTCTTAGGCTTGTGAATCCCTGGGGTATCGATAAAGACAATCTGTTCCTTATCGGTTGTGTAAATGCCCATAATTTTATTGCGGGTTGTTTGAGCCTTATCACTCATGATAGCAATCTTTTGCCCCATAACATGGTTCAAAAACGTTGATTTTCCTACATTAGGACGGCCGAGAATAGCCACAAATCCTGATTTAAATGTCATATAACTTCTTTCCTACTTCGTTTTAATTGAAAATTAAGTGCCAAATTTTAGGTATGAAAACAATCATCCCCGTAATGACTGCATAACAAGAAACCACTAAAACAGCTCCAGCGGCCATATCCTTGGCATTTTTGGCTAGCATCGAAAAGTGATAATTACTAGCTAAATCGACAACATTTTCAATGGCAGAATTAACAATCTCTAGGGCAATTACGAGAAAAACTGCCATCAAAAGAAAGAGCCATTCTGTCGCAGACACACGGAAAATCAAGCCAGCCAATACCACCAAGATAGCTGAAACCAAGTGCTTACGCATATTGCGTTCTTCTTTAAAAGCCGTTATTATTCCTGTCAGAGCAAACTCAAAACTAGCTGTAAATTCTCTATTTTTCCACTTTTTTTGTGGGTTATTGTCGCGTAAGTCCATAAGCAGTCAAAATTTCTTCCTGTAATCCAAACATTTCCGCTTCTTCTTCTGGGGTGTAATGGTCGTAGCCATTGATGTGAAGAAAACCGTGAACAGCCAAGAAGCCCATCTCACGCTCGAAACTATGACCATAATCCTCAGCTTGCTCATGAGCCTTATCAACAGAAATAAAGAGTTCACCGATATAACTATCAAACTCTCCCATCATTTCAGCTAATTCAGGATTTTCAGCCAACTCTTCCTCATCAAAGCTAATGTCTAATTCAGGCTTATACTCCAAACTAATAACATCCGTTGGACGGTCCGTATCACGATATTCCAGGTTTAGCTCGTGGCTACGTTCGTTGGTTACAAATGTGACCGCCATTTCCTTGTCTTCCTTGCCAAGTCTTTGTGCTGCAAAATCTAGCAACTCCAAGGTTTGTTCTTTTAATTTCTCAGAGACTTGTCCAGTCTCATCAATCATTTCAATATACATAAGATACTTTAGGAACGGCTATGCTCACTTCAAGCATAGAACCGCTCGCTTCCTTTCACTAACTCATTAGCTTTTTTATACAAATACTCAAATACCTAGAATACTAGCCCAGAGTATTTTTGGTCTAATATTAATCACTTCATTATACCATAAGGACACAGAAAAAGCAGACTTAAGGCTAATTGTCTGCTTTTTGTAGGACCTCTCTGGGAATCGCTTACTTATCTAAATTATCCTTAAGACGTTGAATGTGAATGGTTAAAAAGACTTGTTCGTCTAAACTTAGATCAAAGGCATAACTTGTCTTGATATAGGTAGCAATCTTTTGGGTACAGATAAAGGACTCCGGATAATTTATCTTAACTTGTTCGTAAAGGAAAGCATCATTCTTGCCACCACTAACTCCGCTCACAATACGTTGTGCTAGGTATTGGAGATGTGTCATAAAACGGTTATACGAGAAACTATCCTCATCCAAATCATAACCAAAATGAAGACGGACAATGTCACTAACCCCAACCACAATTTGAGTCATCTGTCGGTCTTTTTCATGGAGACCCGCATCTTTTTGTGCATTAACAAAATGTAAGGCGACAGAGGCAGCCTCATCATCTTCTAACTGAACTTCTAAATCCTTGGCAATCAAACGAAGGGCTTGTTTCCCAATTTCATACTCCCGAGGATAAAATTTTCGAACCTCCCAAGCCAAAGGATTCTGCAAAGAAACACCCTCTCTACTTCTTTCAATAGCATAATGTAGGTGATCGGCAAGGGCGATGAAAAAAGAGGGATTAAACTTGGTTTGCAAGACAGCCTCAGCAAAAGTAAGGATATTCAAAAAGACCTGCATTTCACCATCAGGTAAATTGACATAAACACGAGACCATTCCTCTACTACCTCTGTATTTTCCAAAACAAAAGTCTTTTCAATCTTTTCCTTATCAACAAGGTCTCCGACCTTCTTTTGAAAACCTAGTCCCTTACCCATGACAATGTATTCCACATTATTATCCAAAGCTTGGATAACATTGTTGTTTAAAACCTTTTCAATCTTCATCATGATTCCTCGTTATAAAAGCGCTTACTTTGTTTTACCAAATTTTTAATGAGAAACCTACTTACTACAAACTAAAAGTGCTGGCCTGACCAACACTTCTTACTTATAGTTCTGTTCGATTTTCGATAGCTCTTAGCAAGGTCACTTCATCAGCATACTCAATGTCAGAACCGACTGCCAAACCACGCGCTAAACGAGTCACCTTGATTCCTGCAGGTTTAAGGACACGTGAAATATACATAGATGTTGCCTCACCATCTGCTGTTGCATTAGTAGCAATGATAACCTCGTCAACCTCGCTATCCATAAGACGGGTAATCAAACTTTTCAGGTTAATATCGTCTGGCCCAACACCATTCATAGGGGAAATAAGCCCTTGAAGCACATGGTAGAGACCACGGTATTCCTGAATCTTTTCCATAGCTGAAACATCTTTGGAGTCTTCAACAACCAAAATCTTAGTACGGTCTCTAGTTTCATCGGTACAAATGTTACATGGATCATCATCTGTCAAACGACCACAGACCGAACAATAAGTCAATTCACGTTTTGCTGCCAAGAGGTTTTTTGCGAAATCGTTGACATCTTCATCAGACATACTAATGGTATAAAAAGCTAGGCGTGTCGCTGTTTTAGCCCCAATTCCAGGGAGTTTTGAAAAACTATCAATCAGCTTCGCAATTGGAGTAGGATAAAGCATGAAGGCCTCCTGTTCTTTATATTTTTTTATCCATCACTTATCTTTTGTCACTGTCATGGATATGTCTTTACCCAAGAACAAATACTCAAACACTATATCACAGAAAAATCCCTCGTGCAAGGCACGAGAGATTTTCATATTTAGTGAGTATTTTGATAAAGTTCCATGATAGCTTTGACTGCAACTTGGGGGCTTTTACTCTTCCAATCAAGAACATGTGGGTACATGATTCCAACAGCCAACTTCGTACCATCTTTGGCGGTCGCATAGGCTACGGCATTAAGATTATATGTTTTTACTGTGTTACCTGAGCTGTCTGTCGTATAGGTTTCGGCTGTCCCTGTTTTACCACTAATTGGAATGATAGAACTTGCCATAGCTTTACCAGTCGCAAGGCTAGAACCAGAATTAACGACATCATTAAAGCCTTGTTGGATAATCCCCATCTGCTCAGAATCAAGAGGTAAGGTATTTAATACACGTGTATCTACCGTTGAAGCTAGAGCTCCTAAGCTACCATTAGTACCAGCATCATAAATACCTCCCACAATATGAGGTGCTACACGTTTACCACCATTTGCAATTGAAGCAACATACTGAGCCAGCTGAATGGTTGTATAAGAATCGTACTGACCAAAGGCCTCTGTCAAAACGTTGGCTACATTGTAATTCTTAGAAATGTACCCTTCTGATTCTCCAGGCAAATCAAGTCCTGTAGATACCCCCATACCAAAATCAGCGTAGGTATCACGAAGTGTCGTCATGGCCTTATCCATATTGTCAGTCGACAAGGCCATGCCTGGAACATACTGTTGGCCAAGTAGTTTGATTGCAATCTGCACCATATAGGTATTTGATGAATATTCTAGAGCCTGTGTCGCGGTAATAGGACGGCTACCTTGATCTGTAAACCAAGACGTAATCGAGGCTGAACCAGCAATGTTGATTGGTTGGTCAGTCAAGACCTGATTTCCATAGATGGCACCTGAACGCCAACCAGCAGTTAGGGTTGCTCCCTTAACAACAGATCCTGGAATAAAGACATCAGTGATTGTTCCTAAGGCATTTGCTTTAAAATCTTGTGCTCCTTGTTCATGTTTTTGCCCCGCCATGGCAAGTACAGCACCAGTTTCAGCATTCATAACAACGGCATACATTCCTTCAGAATAGGTAGCTTTGTTCTCTGAAATCTCTGAAGAAAGCTGTTGACCTAGGATATCTTCAACTCCCTTTTGGAAATCAAGGTCGATGGTCAACTGCAGATTGTTACCCTTACTTCCCTTTTGAGTGATTTTATCACTAGCAACTTCGCCTTCCTTGTCTACTGTAATCTCACGAACAGTATGTTTCCCTTGTAGCTTCTCCTCATATTCTTTTTCTAGATAAGAAGTTCCTACACGGTCATTAAGGGCATAACCTTTTTTGAGGTATTCCTTAGCATCTTCTTGTGGCAAACCTGCTTCTGAACTTGAGACTTTCCCGATGAGAGGAGACAAGGCTGAATCAACCGTATGACGCTCCCAATCCTTAGCAACCGTAATACCATTAAGTTCCTTCTGTTTAGCTGCTACAATCGCAATTTGTTCAGGCGTCAAGTCTCCTGTTTTCAATGTGACTGTTGAGAAATTAGAAACAGCATTCATCTGTGAGTAAATGTAGACAATCTTAAGCTCATCCTCAGTGTAATCCACTGCTTCATCAGGAACGGCATCAACAGCATTGTTGTAAATAGTAGCTTCAGCTAATTTATTACCAAACTTATCTGTTTTCTTGTCCTTTGGAAGATCATTAACCACACGTTTGTAGGTGGCAGAATCCGCTAGATAGAAATCGCGTTTCTGGCGTGCTGTTACCTTCGTCTCCGTTAGTGTTACCATGGTCGCTAACTTTTCAGCGACCTTCTTCATAGTATCTGATGACACCAAATTGCTACGTGTAAAGGTGATAACGTCCTTACTCTGGTTGGTCGTAAGAGCGACCCCCTTAGCATCAAAGATTTGCCCACGTTCACTTGCAATCCTAACCGTATACTTAGAATTATCCTCTAATTTCTTAGTATAAAACGATTTGTTATAAACCTGCATATAGGTCAAACGTGCAAAAAGTAACAAAAAAAGGACAAAGACTACACCAAAAAGCAAGTAAACACGACGTGAAATGTTTACTGGCTTTCTAGGTTTGTTCGCTCGTTTTTCTTTTTGTTTTTGGCGCCGTTTTTCCCATTTTTGACTGAGTTTTTTCGAAAATGATGTCACTTTTTTTCCTCTATGTTCTCATAAAAATTCTCTTTTATTTTATCACAAATAAGCTTCAGCAATCTTAAAAAAATGTCGAAATCTAAAAAAACTCGCCTCAATATAAGACACGTTTTTTAGATTATATTGACAACTTTTTCATCCAGCTAGGAATGGCTTTACTGATATGTGTCGGCAAAACCACATAGGCATTTTTAGCCAGATCATCAGCGATAGCTGAGTGAAGCCAGGTAGCTACTGTGACAGCCTTATAGCGATCAATTGAAGAAAACTGGGCCAGAAAACCAGTAATCATACCAGCCAAGGTATCTCCCATTCCTCCTGTGGCTTGATAAGGCCCACCAACTTCTAAATAAGCTACTTTTTCACCCTGATAGACAGCCGTCTTATGACTCTTGGCAACCAGGATTGTCCCAGCTCGGAACTCTCCCAAGGCTTTTTGAGTGTTGGAAACGGTCTGCTCTGGAATCCTTAAACCAGACAAGCGTTCCCATTCTTTTTGATGTGGGGTGAGAGTAAGGTGACAATCTGGTAAGCTCTTCTTATTCTTCTTAGCCAAAAGATTGAGAGCTGAACCATCAACAACCAAATTTTGATCTGCCCTAATATTTGCCAGCACCAAGTCCATAGCCTGACTAGCTACACCATCTTCACCTAGGCCAGAACCGATTAATACCACATCAGCTGCCCTAAGATTCTCAAGAAATCTTTCAGTCTCTCTAAGGTCAAAAGCCATGGCTTCAGGGAGATGAGCATGGAGGGCTGTGATATTTTCACGATCCGTAGCCACTGTGACCAAGCCTGCCCCACTATTGACACAAACTATGGCAGCCATAATGATGGCACCACCATAAGGATAAAGCCCACCAACTAAAAGCACTCGACCGTAAGAACCCTTGTGAGACTCTCTCAAGCGAGGTGTTATCACTTGCCTAGCTAAATCGTCATCAACTTTCATAAACTATCCTTTCGCACTACGAAGAGCAGCTTGATAGGTCTGTTCCATCAGCATAGTAATAGTCATAGGGCCTACACCACCTGGAACAGGCGTGATCATGCCAACCTTATCTTTCACTTGATCAAAATCAACGTCACCACAAAGTTTGCCTTCTTCATCACGGTTGATTCCCACATCAATGACAACAGCACCTTCTTTGACATAGTCTTCTGTTACAAATTTTGCACGTCCAATAGCTACAATCAAGACATCTGCCTTGCTACAAACCTTAGCCAAATTCGGTGTTCGTGAGTGGGTCAAGGTAACTGTTGCATTCTTTTCTAGAAGAAGCTGAGCCATAGGTTTACCAACAATATTACTACGTCCGATAATAACTGCTGTCTTACCTTCCAATTCAACATTGTACTCACGAAGGATTTCCATAATCCCAGCCGGTGTACAAGGAACCATTTGACGGCGACCATTCCAAAGATTACCAGTATTCATAGGATGGAAACCATCGACATCTTTTTTAGGATCAATAGCCAAAAGAATACGCATTTCATTAATATGATTCGGCAGTGGCAACTGAACCAAGATACCATGGAAAAGCGGATCCTGATTATAGCGCTCAATAACTTCAATCAACTCTTCCTCACTAATACTCTCAGAAAGATTGACCGTCTGACTATGGAAGCCAGCCTTTTTAGCAGCACGTTCCTTATTACGCACATAAACTTGACTAGCTGGGTTGTCTCCAACCATAATTACCACTAGTCCTGGCACAATCCATTCCTTTTCTTTTAGACGTGCTACCTTTTCTTGCAATTGATCCTGCATTTTAACAGCTAGGGCCTTACCATCCATTATTATCGCCATGGGTGTTCTCCAATACATACTTTTTTTCAATTATACCATAGTGAGGACTCTTTGTGACTAAATTTTCTAAATTTTCAAAAAGACGTTTCAAATGAAAGCTAAAAAAGCTGGAATTGCCTTCCAACTTCTTCTGATTATCTTTCGTGACTAATCCACAAAACCATTTTGCTGACTCCAACCCTTAATAACCTTCAAGGTCTTCTGCTGGTATTTGCCACTTTCATACATGTGATCTGCACCTGTTAAGGAAACGAGAACAGAATCACGGTAGTTCTTAGCTGTTCTTCTAGCAATATTAGGATGAGTCATCTTATCCTTGGTTCCTGAAATGACGAGAACAGGACATAAAATGTTACTAAAGTCCACATAAGCTGCCTTTGTCTTATCAAAGCAATGAAGAGCCATCTGAGTATAAACTTTTCCTGATTCAGGAACCAGATTAGCAAAAACTTCCTCTTTCAAAGCTTCCTCTTGTTCATTCATGCAATACTTGAAAAACTCCTTTTTATAAGGGGGCATGGCTTTTTTCCAAAAACCCCAGCGTAAAAAGTGTTTGCCAAAACAAGCTAACATGGTTGGATAAAAGGCATAAATATCTGCTGTCGGAGCAGGTCCCATGAGAATCATACCAGCAACTTCTGTCTTTTCAGCAACCATTTGAGCCACCAGACAGCCTAAAGAGTGCCCCAAAATGAGTGGTGGTTGGTCTAGACTTTCAATCAAAGCCACTAAATCATCTCGATAGTCCTGCAAGGTAACAGTCCCAACTTTAGCTAGGCACTCTTGATAAGGTAGGTCATGGTAACGAAAGCTAGGTGTATGCACCTTGTATCCCATTTGACGTAGACCTGTCGCAAATTCTCCCCAAACATTGCCATCACACCAGGTCCCATGAATTAGGACAATCTCTCTGTTCAAAACCATTCCTTATACATCTCCCTTTTTTGTTAAAAATTTAGATTATTTATCTATCTTATAGTATCATACTTCCAACCTACATACCTTTATACATTTCTTACAATCGTAAGAAAATGGTCTCTTATTCATTTAAGAGACCATTTTTCTATATATTATTAGCGATTAGCCTTATACATTTCTTCCTTAACCGGACAAGAACACTCACAATCGCCACAAGAACCTTTTCCTTTGATATAGTGACGGATGCCAAGGCCAGCCAAAGCAAAAATAATGAAGGCAATGATAAACGTTGACATAACAATTCCTCCTAAACCTAAATATGGGCTTCTTGAAGATTATCCAAACTAATGATTTGATCCTTAATCTGACGTGGTTTACGAACCACAAAATAAATCATGGTCACTAACAGCAAGAAAGCAACAAAAGTCCAAATTGTCATTGACTTGCCGTATAGGATAACTTGGCCAAACTGATAAAGAATTAAACTCACACAATAAGCTAGGCCTGTTTGAAAACCGATAGCACCAACCGTCCATTTAAGATTGGCCATTTCACGCTTAATAGCTCCAATAGCTGCAAAACATGGGGCACAAAGTAAATTAAAGACTAAGAAGGAATAAGCTGCTAGGGAAGAATAATCTCCTCGTAAAGCCTCAGCTAAACCAGCTTCACTGCTATTATGATAGAGAATACCAAAGGTGGCAACAACAGTCTCCTTGGCAGCTAAGCCTGTAAGAGCCGCAACTGTTGCCTTCCAATTTCCAAATCCAAGCGGATCAAAAATCCAAGACAAACTCCTACCGAGAGTCGCCAAAATGCTGGCTTCCGTATCTACCGTATGTAGCGTAAAGTTGTAGTTAGACATAAACCAGATAAGAACCGTTAAACTGAAAATGATGGTTCCCGCACGTTTGACAAAACTCATAGCCTTACCAAAGGCATAGCGCAAAACTGACATGGCTTTAGGCCAATGGTAAGCAGGCAATTCCATTATAAACGGACTGGTTAGGCCACCCAAAAAACTCGTCTTTTTGAGGGCAATACCTGATAAGATAATGGTAGCCATCCCAATAAAATAAGTACTTGGTGCTACTAATGAGTTACTAGGGAAGAAAGCTCCAGCAATCAAGGCAATTATTTCCAACTTGGCCGAACAAGGCATGAAGGTTGCCGTCATAATGGTAATGCGACGGTCCCTTTCATTTTCAATAGTTCGACTAGACATAACCGCTGGAACCCCGCAACCTGTCGAAATCAGCATGGGAATAAAGGATTTTCCAGAAAGCCCAAAACGTCGGAAAATACGGTCCATAACAAAGGCAATACGACTCATATATCCAATGTCCTCAAGCACACCCAAACAGATAAAGAGCACAAAAATTTGAGGAAGGAATCCTAGTACTGTCCCAATCCCAGCGACGATACCATCAATAATCAAAGACTTAAGCCAGTCCTGAACTTGAAGAAAGTCAAGACCAGAAGTTACCAAATCTGGAACATACTTACCAAAAAGCACATCGTTAGCCCAGTCTGTCCACATGGTTCCAACAGTTTGGATAGATAAGAAATAAACCAAATACATAACTGCTGCGAAAATTGGTAAAGCCAAAATACGGTTGGTAACAATCCTATCAATCTTATCTGACAAGGTCAGGGCAAAATCTTCCGTATGACTTTGAGCCATCTGACAAACACGTTCAATAAAGGCATAACGCTCATTAATGACAATTGACTCCGCATCTTCTGTGAAAATTTCCTCAGTGATACGAATGATATCTTTGATTTCTTTTCGTTGGAATGGGGACAAGTCTAGCTCAGCCTCAACTAAAGCATCATGTTCAAAGAGTTTAATGGCATAAAAACGCGCAGACCTTTGTGGCACCGAATTTCCCAAGACTTCCAAAATTTGTGAGATGGCAGCTTCTAACTTATCGTCATAAATTGGAAAGGCAATGTCACCGACTGTAGAAGTCGTCGTATGAGCTGCCTTCTTCACTGCCTGATCGACACCAGTTTGTTTGAGAGCACTAGTAGCTACTACTGGGACGCCTAGATGATAAGATAATTTATCAATATTTATCTGTTTTCCCTGAGCCTCCAAAACATCACTCATGTTAAGTGCTAAAGTGACTGGAATACCTGTCTCAATCAACTGCGTTGTCAGATAAAGGTTACGCTCCAAATTAGTCGCATCAACCACATTTAGAATACTTTCGGCCCTTTGGCTCAACAAATAGTCACGAGCTACCTTTTCTTCAGGGCTATAGGGTGACATTGAGTAAATCCCTGGTAAATCCTGGATTTCTAAATCCTTATTCTTTTTGACCAGACCACTTTTTCGTTCTACAGTAACACCCGGCCAGTTACCAACACGCTGATTGGTCCCTGTTATCAGGTTGAATAAACTGGTTTTACCACTATTAGGATTACCTATTAATGCAATTTCTGTCATTTTTCCTCTCCCTCGTCCAGCATGACCACACTAATCATTTGCGCTTCCGACTTGCGTAGGGTTAATTCATACCCTCTCAAGCTAATTTCTAGAGGATCTCCCAAAGGAGCTACCTTACGCAATAAGACCCGAGTACGCTTTGTAATTCCCATATCCATAAGACGCCGTTTGGTCTCATTTGCTGAAAAAATATCAGTAACGATAGCCGAACGTCCAACTGGTAATTCAGAAAGAGGTATCTTTTCCTGATCTTCCTCCGCAGGTGCCAAATCAATCTTATCTAGAATCGAAGCATCAAAGGCTAAGCGACTCCCCTTTACGATAATAATAGCACTGTTCTTGGTCTTAGTTACCACCTCAATCATTTCACCGGCAGCCAGCCCTAGGTTAGATAAGTGCAAAAGACTATCCTTAGGGAGGTTAATGCCAAGAATCCGGTAAGGCGTTTTTAAGGCCGCATCATATATGAGCATATTTCTTGACCTACTTTATTATTTTTGATATGGCATCATTATAGCATATTTATCCATTTTTTCCGCAATATTATCCTAAACAAGAATGATTCTAGAAAAGCAGAACACAAAAAGAAAAGGCCAGAAAAGTTCCAGCCTTCACAAACAATGTATACATACTTAATGAATATCTTACAAAACCTTACTCAAGAAATCCTTAGTACGATCTTCCTTAGTATTGTCGAAAATCTCTTGTGGTGTACCTTCTTCGACAATAACACCGCCATCCATAAAGATAACACGATCAGCCACCTCATAAGCAAAGCCCATTTCGTGGGTAACAATTGCCATTGTCATCCCTGATTTAGCAAGGTCCTGCATAACTGCAAGAACTTCACCAACCATTTCTGGATCAAGGGCTGATGTTGGTTCGTCAAACAAGAGAACGTCTGGATCCATAGCCAAACCACGTGCGATTGCAATACGTTGTTGCTGACCACCAGATAGACTTGTTGGGTAGGCATCTGCCTTATCTTTCAAGCCAACCTTTTCTAAAAGTTCCATAGCTTTCGCGTCTGCATCAGCTTTTGAAACACCCTTGGTTTTAATCGGTGACAAGGTGATATTTTCCTTAACTGTCATGTTAGGGAAGAGGTTAAACTGTTGGAAAACCATTCCCATTTTTTCACGCATTTTGAAAATATCGTTATTCTTATCTGTAATATCCACACCTTCAAAAGAAATAACGCCTTTTGTAGGTTTCTCAAGCAAGTTCATTGAGCGTAGGAAGGTTGATTTTCCTGATCCTGAAGGACCAATGATAACCACTACTTCACCCTTTTTAATATCTAGATCAATCCCTTTGAGAACTTCATTCTTACCAAAATACTTGTGAAGATTTTTAATCTCAATAATTGTTTCTGCCATTATTTACGTCCCTCCCCAAGTCGTTGTTCCATTTGTTTCAAGAGTGCCGTCATAGCTGTTGTTACAATCAAATAATAGAAGGCTGCGAACAAGAGCGGCGTCAAAGTCAAGTAGGTCGTTGTTGCAACAGTTTGTGCACCATTCCACAATTCCATAACCCCGATAGTTTGTAAGAGCGAACTATCCTTGATAATAGTGACAAACTCGTTACCTAAGGCAGGCAAGATATTTTTAATAGCTTGAGGCAAGACCACATAACGCATGGTATTCCATGGACGGATACCAAGTGAGTAGGCTGCTTCAATCTGACCTTTAGGAATAGACTCGATACCTGCACGTACGCTCTCAGAAATATAAGCACCACTGTTCAAAGAAAGGACGATAATACCCGGAACGATACGTGACAAATCAAGGTTTAAAATCCCAAACTGCACAGTTGGAAGGTTCATGTGGATGAGGTTAAAAGCAATCATAATCTGCACAACCATAGGAGTCCCACGGAAAACCCAAACATAAAGGCTTACTAGCCATTCCAAAGGTTTGATTCCAGAACGCTTGGCCAAGGATACCAAAACCCCGAGGATGGTTCCGAAGAAGACCACGCAGACCGAAATCATAATTGTTACTAAGACACCATAGTTAAAGTAAGACCAAAACTGCGGTAGAAATGAAAAATTCATCTAGATACTCCTTACTAATATTCTTCAATATTATATCAGAAGCTGTCTCTTATACACATCTGACGCTACCGACGAATA
>ERZ1026963.176-NODE-176-length-46803-cov-11.122551_pt1 | contig 46803 bp, 73 predicted proteins | sample MGYA00519566_ERZ1026963 | MGnify/ENA primary metagenome ERZ1026963 (study PRJEB26926, sample SAMN06164512) | human gut metagenome | biome: ENVO:00009003; feature: ENVO:2100002; material: ENVO:00002003 | host: Homo sapiens | place: USA | collected 2012 ... | reverse complement strand
ATCTACACAAGGCTATTCGTCGGCAGCGTCAGATGTGTATAAGAGACAGCTAGATATATAAATAGTAAATCTGGTAGAAAACTCTTAATTAAAGAAAAAATACGTAAAACAACTACTACAACAGCTGGTTATGAGTATGTAGTTCTTGCGAAAAAAGGTAAGAATAAGACACTATTAATTCATAGATTAGTAGCTGAGAATTTTATTCCTAATCCTAATAATTATTCTTGTATCAATCATATTGATGAAAATAAAAGTAACAATAATGTTTTAAATTTGGAATGGTGTAATTATGAGTATAATAATACTTATAAAAATATTCATTTGCGAAGAAACAATAACAATATTACTAGAAGAGTAATTCAATATGATTTAGACATGAACGAAATTAAAAGATGGAATACAATTACAGATGCATCTAAAGAATTTAATACTAATATAGCAAATATAATTAAGTGTTGCAAAGGAGAACGTAACCATTGTTGTGGATTTAAATGGAGATATTACGAATGATTATTGATTGTGAATATTATTCTGATAACACACGTATTTCCAATTCAGCTATTGGTTGGTTCCTAAAGAAAGGGCCGCGTTTCTATCGTGATATGATAGATGGAAAAGAGGAAGGATTAAAACTTCCTCAGCTTGAAAGAGGTACTATGATACATGAATATATACTTCAACCAGAAGAATTTTGGAACGATTATATAATTCTTGACTATGAAGTACCTAAAGTAAAGCAACAAAAAGACTTCTGCGAACGTTATACAGATCTTAAACTAATTAAACCATTAGATGATGAAAATTCAATATTATTAGAAGCATATAATAGTGCTTATAATAATACTAAAATAGATCAAAATAAACTCTTAGAAGCAACAAATTTAGTAAAGAAATTCAATGATTACATTGAATATTTACAAAAGAAACAAAACAAAAAAGTAATATCTTTTGCTGATTTGAATATGCTTAAAAATATTAAGAACAATATTGATAATCATAAGAAAGCGAAAGAATTACTAGAAGATACTCCTGGAGTAGAATCTCACAATGAGTTTCATATTAATTGGGAGCTACCTATTGATGATTGGATTGCACCTTGTAAGTCTTTACTTGATAGATGCATATTTGATCATATAAATAAGAAGATTACTTTAATCGACTTAAAAACAACTAGCGATGTCTATAATTTTAAGCATTCTGTAGAAGAGTTTGATTATTATAGACAGATAACTTATTATTTGCTTGCAATTAGTTGGTATATGAAAGATCAAGGAATTGACATTTCAGATTATGATTGTGAAGTATATATTATTGCTATTCAAACGAATGGTAATAATGAAGTGAGAGTATTTAATATGTTTAATGAATTAGAGTTAGATAGTCGTAAGGACCTTATTATCAGAACTTTAACAGAATTATCATATCATTATCAGACAGGTAATTGGGACCATACTCGTAAATATTACGAAGAAGATGGTACTGAAGAACTTGAATGATGTAAGTATTTATATTGTGCCATTATGTGATGATAATATTACATGGAGAGATTTAACTGTAGAGAGTGGATTTATAAATGCCTTTACATCTGATAAAAATAGACCTTATTTAGAAGATAAGGTCTTTCTTGTTTATGATAGTAGTGTTAACACAGTTGAGTCTCTTGAAACACATTGCAAGTTATCCAAGCTAGACTCTTACTATAATAAACATTATATAACTATTAATAAAAAACACTATACTGTTTACTGTTTAAGTAATCCTAAGTATAGTAAAGATATTAAACGTCTTCGTAATAATGGTAAACCTTTTACTTTAGATGCCATGCTAGAGATTAATCGATTTTGGCAAAATATAAAAGTGCCAGAATTAGAAAAAAGGTTGTTCTATAGCTGGTATAGATTTGGTGAGTCTATAGAAGCAGAACTACCAGAGGAAGACTATTATAGTTATGAAGATATTGGTGAGTCTTTATAACTAAAAAGCCTACTGATTTAATAGTCAGTAGGCTTGTTTTTTTATTAGAGTATTTAAACTAATTGAGAATTGATATAGAAACTTTAGAAGTTCATTAATTGATTCTGTAGGTAATTACGTTTTGATTTAGGATCTTGAGCTTCTACAATACTCTTAAACGGAGTTACTTTGATAATATTCTTAAGTATTACGGGCATGCCCTTATATACTCCTCTATCTATTATAGTAAATGGAGTTCTATCTCCAATATATGAAGCAGGATTAATCAAGTTTATAAAACTACTAATATTATCAAACCAATTGAAAGCTGCTGTTGGAGATTTAATTAAAGCCATAAATTCAAAAGGATTATACATAGTACGGAACTCAAATGCTGAACGCATAGCTAAATAAGTTATTGATTGTGTTAACCAAGTATCATAATCATCATCACCATCAACTATACTAACTATAGTAAGCGCTACAACAGTGGATGCAGCTATAAGAACTAGTTCATTTAATACTCTTCTAACTGCATATTGTTCATACTCTTGCATATTATTATAATCAGCTAATAACTATTTAATAGCAAAATGTCTATTAGCTATAATATTCTTCAAGAATCTACCTGTAGATCTATAGTAACCTTCCTCTATAGTTTGTAAATCTAAATTATACTGTTTAGGTTTGAATCTATCGTGTAATGCAGAAACCATAAAGTTACGTAGTAATACTAAGTATGAAGCCATCGCATTGGCATGTACAGCAGCTTTATCAACTTCTCGGATAGTACCATCTATTCGTCTACTTATAATTTCAATTCTATTACGTACATCATTTAACAGTCTATCTGTAATTAAAGATTTATATTTATCGTCTACTACTACATCTCCATTTGGAAGTTCTATGTACGCATCATATAACGTAGTAGTAAGCTATTTAAATTCTACTGCACCCTTCTTTCTATCGTTAGGGTAGAATTTATCTATATACTATTGCTTTGACATAAAACCTTCATTATCAACTAGACGATAATTATGATAGATACTTAATAAAGTATGACTTTTAACAGTATAATCAGACTACGTATATCCGGCAAACCAAAAATTTTGATTGATAAAACGTAACACTTGACTCTAGTCTAACCTATCAAATAATTCTTTATTATCCTTTACTACTTGATTAAGCATAAGTAAATAAGGTAATCTACCTTTAGGATTAGGGTTACCTATATTCTACATCATATTAGGTAGTTCTCTAGCAAATTCAGATTTAGCAAAGTTTAAATCTTCTAAATCAAAATATCTACCCATTTTAGCTTCTAAAGTAGTATAAGTAGCATCAGTAAAGAATGAAGTACCTATAGACCATAAATTACCAGATAAGTTTACTTTAGTAACAAATCCTCTAACAATATCTAAAGCTTTGCCAAAGTTAATATTATAACCTAATACATTACCTTCTATAGGAGTTTTATTTCTACCATACATTAATCTATCTACTAATAGTTGTGACTATTTATATACATTAGTAGATCCAGGACCTTTTAACTCCTTAGAAGTTCTTATAGATAACTATTTTAATAGATTAAGCATTAATTCTATTTCATCCTGTTTAGCTGACATATTTTTATAGTTAGCAGCCATATTGTAGAACTGTACTACAGCAGATACAGCATCCGTAGATATACTATTTGTATCTTCTAATGGAGTAATAAATCTAGTAGGAATTACTTTAATAGGATCTCCATTAGGCATAGTAGAAAATTCTTTAACGAAGTCTAAATCATCTTCTTTTGTTATAGCAAAATCCTCTACTGCATACTTTAATTTACTCAGCATTCCATCTTTACGATTCAGTACCTACATAAACCTAGCCTCTATTTGTGGCATCATATTTTCATTACTATTAGTGAGGAATGATATGAAACTCATAGCTTCATTCATTATATTAGTAATTTCATCATATAACTCCTTTACTTCAGGTTTATTCATTACTTCGTTATAAGCCTTGCTATTATCATAATATTTCTTGTTAGGCTAAATAGCAGGTCCGTTTTCATCAAATTCAGGATTGTACCACTCTGAAGATTCTAGTATTTTAGAGTATTTACTAGATGGTACTGTTTCTGTATACTACTGAGCAAATTCAGGTAGTGGTCTAAGCTCTGTATAGTATGAAGCTGGATGCATAAATCCTCTTACGTCTTCATAATGATTATTATTAAACCATTCATTATATGCTTGAACTCCTGCATTCCTAGCCTACTCCATATCATGATAATACTACTCTGTATTTACTATTTCTGCGAAATTCGAGAATTTATCAGCTCCTTCTGTTTTTTGAGTAGCAGTGTATGCATTTGCTATATCTTGATCTAACTATAATAAGCTTCTTTTCTCATCATCGCTTAATGAGTTAATATCAATCTTATTAGTATGAGGATCCTTATATAGATTTTGTAATTGTTTTCTTCTCTAACGTAATTTCTAATAGGTGCTTTCTGGATCTTTATTAGTAGGGTCAGACTCTAAATTAGCTATTCTATCATAGAAATCTTGAGTATACCTAGTTACAGTATTTCTTTGTTTCCATAACTATACTTCAGCGGTCTCCCCTCCATATCTTTCTATTACTTTAGCTAAATCCTTTTCGTACTTATCTTTGTCTATATCATATTTAATATGTTTATTCACTTCTTCGTGAAAGGAGGTTAGTTCATCTGCTATTACTCTATCTATTCCAGTCTTTTCACTACCATCTATATTAAATATATTAGATAGTAATCTTTTTTGTTTACGTAGAGATTCTAACTATTTATATTCTGCTTCTGTAAGTAAATTTTCATACTATATACCGTTAATAGTCATAGATTGTGTAATACCATCTATCATACTTTGGATCTCTCTTTCAGCATCTCTAGTCTTCATAGACAGCATCTTATTTCTAAGAATATAATATTCAGCTTTGTATCTCCTTTGAGCTCTATCTGCATACCACTTAGTTAGTTCATCAAACCACTTCTTTTGTATATCTTCATTTTGCGGTAACACATACATGTTATTATTGTCTTTAGATATACCTAATTTTTCAGCTAATTTATCCATGAACTATCTCTGGTCACGCTTTAATTGACCATTATTCAGTGGGGATACCTTATTACCAGAGTATGTACCATCGTCTAATTTTTCATATAATAACTTCTGCACATCGTTGCCATATTTTTCTTTAGCAGCATTTACTAATTTAACTAATTTAATGCCAACCTCCATAGTCTCTCTATCTGTAGCATTTTTAGTATCATTAAGTAGTTTAGCTATAATCTATTGTACAGCATTATTGCTATTACTAGACATACCGAACCAATTCATAAATAAACTAGAATCATGTTTAGGATCATCTAACCAATTGATAGTATCCTATATCATATTCTGTGGCATACCTAGTTCTGTAAGATACTGCTGTAACATACTATAACCCTTAGATTTAAGTACATTTATAAACTTATTATTAACACTATCTATTTGTTGTGATAATGTATTAGCTAATTCTTTTATAGTATCATAATCAGGTTTATCTTTAAATATATCAGTAGTATCGAATAAATATATTATATCATCCATAAGAGGCTTATAGAAGCCAATATAATCATTAGATAACTATCTAATCTGTTTAGCACTAATATTCTTTGTAGGTTTACTTAAGAATTTAATACTATCGTTTATAGATTCATCAATATGCTATAAGAATTGATATATACCTTCCTCTGTTTCAGAATTAGCCAGTTGCTATATTGTAGTCTATAGTTGATTCCATACTTTAGGATTCTTAACAGTGTATCTTTTAATAGAGTTTAATCTATCCTTTAAACCTTTCTGTATCTTTTCATATAATTTAGTTACCTCATTGATTACTCTCATATCCTCTTGAGGTATTGGAGTAAAGTCCTCTGGATTATAAGTTACACTAGGGGAAGATATTACATCTGAGATAATGGGCTCTTTGTTAGCGTCTAAATCTTTGCCGTTTGACCATGTTTTATATGATGTAGAAAATATCATTACTTTAGCTTTTATAGCAGCTTCTCTATTGCCATCAAAATGATCTAATAAATCCTAGAATAGTATAGAAGGCTCCCTATTTGGAGCCTTATCTATACCATGACCATTATTCAAATCCCAGACAGTATATGCAACTTCTGGTACAACTCTTTCTAATTCCTTCCATTCTGGAAGATTTTTATTTGGACATTTATACATATTATCTGGAATTATAAGTTACAAATGAATTTTCTTAACGCTTCCTCAAGTTTGTCTTGAGTATTAACATTATCTCTTGTTATCTACTGTGCGAATTCATTTAAATAGGTTTGCTTTTCTTCTGCAGTTAAATCGTCTAAAGTATTTAATATCTCTAATATTCTTTTTTCTCCTTGATCATATAACGCTAGTAAATCTACTCCAGTAAGTTCTCTCTGTTGCAGTGAAAGTTCTTGGCTATTAAAGTTATTAAACATTTTATCTATTTCCTTATCTACAGCGGAAAATACTAATTTACTGAATTCTTCTTCAAATACAATATTGCCTGGAATTGGAGCAATTGCGAACATTTCTGCCATCTATTCATTAGAGTAATAATTTAGATTAGTACCAGTTCCAGAGTAAGCTATGAAAAATTCCTTATCTTTATTTTTTCTAGCATACTCATATAGCTTCTCTATTTGCTCTACTATTTGCTCTTTAGTTCTAGATGGTTGTATAGATGAGGTTAAATCTTTAGTTATAATACCGTAGGATTGCCCCTAAGGACCTTCGGCCTATCCATATACAGCACCAAATTTCTATCTTGCCATTAGAGCTGCGCCTTTACCATGTCTACCTTGCGTATTAGACCCAAAAACAAATACTTGATTAGGTTCTAATTTTGTAATCATTCCTGAATATGTTTTATAATAATCTATGTTTTCATCGTTTTCAGTATCATTCTCATTGGCTTCTTCAAGTACAACACCCTCAACACTATCGTCAGTATCGTCTTGTTCGTACTCAAATATTCTATCCTGCTCAGCTATAGCATAATTCATACCAGAATATGATGGTAATTCTCCAATATGATGCATATACGCTTTATCTTGTTCAAAGTAAGTTCTTTCTACTTCATCAGTCATATCAGATAATGCATCAAGATTATTCAAAGCTTCAAAATAATCCCATTCATTTTCCTTATTGAATTCAAATTGAGTTGATAAACCATATTCTATAATAGTATGACCTTTGTAACTATAACCCTTTTTAGATACCAGACCATATATAGGAGTGTATAGAGTTCTGCCGGTAAGCTTCCCCTACCACGTTCTTTCTGGTTTGTCGATATAACCTATTAATCTATACACATGCCAATTAGCAGGTTCAAAACCTAAACTGTCTTTTACCTTAACATAAGGAGGGAATATTGGATATTTTATATCATCTACTGTTACCCAATTTAATGGTTTAACAACAGCAGCCTGCATATCAGTTCTCTATCCAAATATAATATTTGGTATAGCTGCATCTTTATTAAGGCTTACAGATCTTAATGGAGCTTGATATTTACCGCCATACATGTCTACAGGTCTTACTAACTTATCATTCTACCAATTATTCAAGAATAAATCCTCAATGTCATTATAAGATTTATCTGCATTGTTAACCATTTGATCTAATTTACCTTGAATAAATTGAGTATAACCCATACTAATCCTTTCGCTATTAGGTAGGTACTGGAAGAACGCATTCATTACTGTATTATCTCCAGATGTGTAGAAAGAATATACGGCTAAATCTCTGAACAATCTCTTAACTGAAGGTTCGGGATCATCTAATAACTATCTCCAATAGTTGATAAGATTATTTGCTTGCGCCTAATCTGCATTTAACTATTCAGATCTATCAATAAAGTCTAATCCTTCCTTATTAATATTAGGTATTAAGTAGTTAACGAAATCATTAGCTATAGTACCATCATTATTTAGTAAATGACTTAATCTAGGATTACCCTTTAGTACTTCCTACTTAAATCTATACAGTCTATTAGGTATAGAATTACGTCCTTGGAACATAGTATTTAGATCTATATTGTTATCCTTAACGTATTGATTAAAGAATTGACTCTTTATCTAAGCTTCCATTCCATTTATTACTGCACTAAGTAATTTAGAATCGGCATTAGTGGATCTACCTACTAAGGATAAAGCTATGTGTTTTTGATTAGCAAATTGATCAGTATTACGTAGTAATAAGTTTCTGAATATAGATGAACCCAAAGGTATACTATTTTCTGTTTTTGTACGGATGAATGTTTCATTAAAGAATCTAGTAACTTCACCTTTAGCGAATTTACTATTTTCTTCCATATCCAGCATACCTTTATAATATATATCTTGCTCAGCAAAAGTTTTACCAGTCTTCTTAGTATCAATCTTTGAGAATTTAACAAGATTAGCTAAATCATCTGCATAAGGTTTAAGAGCTAACCAAGCGTAGTATATTCTTACTTGTTCCTCATTAAAGTTCTTAGAATCTTCTGGATTAATCTTTAATAACTATCTTGTTCTTGACGTTATTTCTCCTTTATCGTCAATATAAGTTCTAAATAAATCTTGATATTCTGAAGCTTTAGTTTCATTTTTTCTGTTTATGTATTCGTACTTTCTACGTAACTTTTTAGTAGGATCATATTTATCTAATACTTTTTCAATAGCTTCCTTTTCGAGTTGGGAAGGAGTCTTAGTTCTATCAATACCATACTTACCTTTAGTCTTAAGTACTTCATTAGCCATCTCTACTAAGATAGGTTGTCTAACAAAATAGAACGTTTGAGCGCCTTTACCTGTACGTAATAAGAATGACACCATATTATATGTCCAAGCATTAACATTAAGCTTAACAATATAAGGATCTTTGGCTATATCTACGAATGCATTAATCATAGCAGATAACCAGTCTAATATACGACCTCCTTTAGGATTACCTTTTGTAGGATAGTCATATATTCGTCCAACATCTCCTATCTCTAAAGTTCCTGTGAAGCCATCGCTCTACATTCTAATACCTACTAACTAAGTAAGGATATGATGAGCGTTATTCAACGCAAAAGGACCAATACCAGCCTTACCACCAGTATATTCTGCCTTTCTATCTTCTTGGTATCTAGGAGTATATACTTCAAATGGTTCTGGATGATATGAACTAGTACCTTCAATATCTTTAAGTATTCCCTTAACTGTATCAGTAGCATCATCAATAGAACCTTTTAACATAGCTGAATTATCTTTAGTAAGAAGAATTTTGATATACATTTTAATAATGTCATTCTTATAAGCACTAGCTACATCTTCTCTAGTTAATGCACTGCCGTGAGTTATAATTCCCCCGTTTTTGTTAAAGGAATATCTAGCTACATACAGTTTATCAATATCAAAGTCAGAACCAGTAAGCTTAGTAAATCCTTCAGGTAGCATGATAGTATCACCCATAATTTCAGGGAATACATCTACGAATCTTAATGCGGATATTGATGCAATTGACTGTGTAGGAATACGATAACCAATTCCGGTAGCATCTGCACTCTATCCTATAATATTATGATCTAATAACCACTTTCTAGCTTGTTTAAATGTCATTTTACTGTAGTTAGGTATCATATGTTTAAATAGATTTATACTTACTACAGAGTCCATAGAACCATCCTTATCATTAATCATGAGTAATGGTTTTCCATCATTGATCATATCTTCTGTAATAACATTCTAGCTAGTAGCTTCGAGTCCAAATGCAGATCTTTGGATGAAAGCTCCACCCGGCATATGAACATCAATAACTAGTTTATTAATCATAGATATAAATCTACTTTCTAACCATTTATTATCAGATAAAGCAGACAAAGGTATTACAAATGCATTATTCTTAGTTTTAAGACCAGATAATACATTATCATTAGCGTCAGATTCTCTAGCATCCCGCTCTAGCATATTACCTAAAGCTGTAACATTTATATTACCGTCTGCAAATAATTCATCTACTATATCCTATCTACCCATGTTAGATAAAGTATTCAATGCTCCCATTACTGTATCATTGATTTCTCTACCTGTTACTTGAGAACCGTCTGGACCATAGAAATCATCCTTACGTAAATTAGATAAGTTTACTTTTAAGAACTATGTACCAGCCATCTGTTCCGGATGAGTATGAGGATTAGTCTCTAACTGCTGTCTGATATATTTAAACTTCTGCCTGTATGTTACGAGTTTACTCAAATCAGTAATAGTATTACCCTATCCGCTTTCTGCCCAGTCTACTATAGAAGCAGATAATACAGTCTGACCGTCTTTAAGTTCTATTTCACTATCTTTAGCCTTTCTATAGTATGCAGTAGGAGATTCTGAACCAGCTTTAACTGCAGAATCAAACATAGCCATATCAATAGGATCATTAGGATCTACCATTCTGTCATATAAAGCTTTAATATCTCCAGTAGCTACAGATTTAAATAACGGGAATAAAGCCATCTTATTGAAGTAAGGTATACCTAATCCATTTCTAAATCTGGTACCGAATGCTATATACTTCATAGCATTTAATATAACTTTGTTAGCTTCTGCATATAACTTAGGATCAGATTCCCATTTATCTGCAGTATCAGGATTAGTCAATACTTCAAATGCTCGTTTAATGTCAGCATTCCATACACCACGCATCCTAAGTAAATCTCTAGTCATATTAGGACTTATATATACAGCAGCATCAGCTACATTAACTCCTTTCTTATAACCAGCTACAGCTACTTTAGCTGCTTGTTTAGCAATTTTAGTTTCTTCAGGGTAGGTATTTTCTATATCACGTATGCTAAGATCTTTTACCTCATTCCAAGCTTCTTCTCCTAACATTTCCTATATAGTTTCTTTTATATTTGCCCTATAGAACAAACCTTCATACTCATGGTACTGTTTATCCATGATTTCGTGATCTTTAAGCTCTGTAACTACATATTCATCACGCATTGGATCATTAAAGAAGTCTAATCTATTATTCAAACCAGTTGATGTCAAAGAACCTAAACGTTTGATTTTGTCAATAGATACGTCTGTTATACCCTCTCTATCGTACTTCACTTTGTAATATGCAGGTGAACCACTAAATAGCTTTTCTACTTCCTGAATAGATATTATACTATTCATCACATAGTCAGATATCATATCAAATACTGCATATGCTTCCGCATTAGCACTATCCACACTCTAATACCTAGCTGATCTTTCTGTTACTACATTATCATCAAGTAATACATTACGTATACTCCATATATTACCTTGATCATTCATAGTAATTAAACCAAGATCTCTAGCATATTCTAATTCTTTCTTTACTCTACGATTAATCACTCCAGCTAAGAAAGCCTTTTGTGTTTCTGGAGAAGTATTAAAGAAATAGTCTTTAGCTAATTGTAAACATTCTTTAGCTGATTTGGTAGGGTCATTAAAGTTAACAAAACCTTTATTAGTATATATACCGGTTAAGAATAAGAATCTAGCTCCATTACCTTCCAAAGTTACAGTGTGCTTAACTCCATCTTTATCTTTATAATCATATTTATTAGGAGTATGGAAGTTTTTAATACGTCTAGATGGCTCAATCCAATCATTATTTATAGTACCATCATCATTATAATGTAATCCTGTTTCTGGATTATAATGATTAGGATCATCATCTATCTGTCTTAAGCACAACTCTATTTGGTTTAATTCATCGTAGCAGTAACCTAATAGATAGTCCATAACTTGCTCACCATACTGAACAAAAGTTTGACCATTGTTATTATTGAATCTAATAGGTTCATGCGGCAATGTTATTCCCTTAATGAAATGATAAGTTTTCTTATCTGCTACTGTAGGGAATATTATTCTATTATTAAATACAGCTGTCATTTTAGCTATATAGTCTTCTCTATCAGTGATACCGTGGTAATCTCTACCCTTATCTCCAGTAGTAGTATCCTTAAAGTTAATAAGGGTTTCCATTGATAGATTTCTATTACCTCCTCTAACTGCCTGCAATATAATAGAATGCTCATTATAAACTACAGATTCTAATTCCTAGAATACGGTAGGATCTGATACTATTTCATTAAGTCTATCCTTGGCAAAATTGTTCTATGATACCATATAATAAGAATTACCATCAGGACCATAGCTACTCAAACTATTATCTGTAGCATGTGTAAATGCATAATAATTAGCTAACTCTTTAACGTAACCTATATTATTCCATACCTATGTAGGATCAACAGTTACTTCATTCACTTTAATTTCTTTAATAGTACTATCGCTATTTATAGCATTTTTAATTGCCTCAAGCACACTTACTATTTTTGGAATACCACCGAAATTAACAGTTGAACTAGAGAACTCACTAATAAGAGTAAATGCATCTGATTTAGGATTACCATATCTACCGGATAATAACATTTTATCTATAGTAGGTACATCAATACCGATACCTATTACATTAAACATGTTAACTAAATACTTCTTAAGCATTTTCTAGTTAGATGTTTCGTGCAAATCAATATTTCTATCTCCTATCTTAAGTATACCTTTATTGTTTCTAAAGGCAGTTATAACACTATTAAAATTCTTAATTACAGTATCAAGAGCTTTTTTAGATCCTTCTTCGGCTATTATTACGCCTTCTTTATCGTATTTAAATAATCCAGCATTAGTAAATAATGCTTGAGACCATACTTTAGGATAAGTAGCAGCTTTAACATCAACTGTATTATCAGTAAGTTCATGTTTAATGAATCCTGTTTCTGGATCTTTACTTACTTTAGCTGTGACATAATTATTTATGTCACAAGTTACTACAGTTTCTATCTTAGTAAGCATTGCTTCAGCATCAGCAGCCTTAACTAAATCTTCTTTCTGATTAGAATCTTTAATCAGTCTGTTAAGTTTAAATAATAAAGCAGAATGAAAAGCACTACCATTTTGAGCGTAAGTAGCTACTTTATCAACTATATTAGCTATAGTACGACACCCGGATAAATCTTTAAGTATATTATCCCATGCAGTCTTAGCATCAACAAAATTAGCAAAATGAGTAATAGGATCTATCTTCATGGACATAGAACCATCAGGGCTAATCTCATATAGAGGTATAGTTTGGAAGAAGAACTTAACCTCTGCAGGAGCATTATCCTTAATGGATATATTCATACCTTCTACTGTATGCTATCCTATATTAACTCTTTCCGCTCCCTCTTCTATATCACTTATAGTTTCATCCTCATTACGATCTATAGCTCTAACACCTAGTTGTTTTAATCTGGTAGCTATAGTTGGCATAAACACAGTCTCATATTTATCAAGAATTTCATCCATTACAGGAGAAGGATAAGTTCTAGCTTGCGCTTCTATAATAAGCTTAAGCCTTTCAAATTGTTGATTATCCTCAGCCAATGCTGAATATTCAATATTAGGCACTGTAGTTTGTCCATTTACTCTAAAGAATGCATATGTGAGAGACTTGACTATATTATCAAATTGATTGTATTGAGTAATTGTTTTTAACTCATAACCAGCTACTTCTAGATTAGGACCAGATGTACCATATATTTGTCTAAATCTATTTACATTCTCTTCGTTAGGCTTAATTCCATAGAACTTTCCCCTATTAATATCAGAATATATCTTAGCTAATGCATATTGACCAGTTCTAGCCCACAGCTTAATAAAATCTAAAATCCTTCTAAACCAATTCTTAGTATCAAAAGCATAGCTCCCAGCTTCATTTAACATAAAGTCTCTAAATTGATCTGCTAAAGCCTCTTCTATTTGAGAATCCGTCATTTGAGGATTCTTTTTTCTCATTCTATTATAGATTCTTTCTCTTCTTTTATTATCTATCAAGAGTAAAGAAACTCTATGCCATGCTTCATGATACTCTGTACCTACAGGAGCAAAATTACTAATTAATACAGAATCTTCTATTACTCTACCTACTACAGCTGTACCAGCTTCTGTAACATCTATTATAGTAGGAATAATTTGAGGAGATGTTCCAAAAGTAGAACTTAACCATTCTTCGGCTTGTTCTGGATCTATTCTTTCATTTACCCATAGAGTATTGTCTTCCTATACTTCTACCTCCATATTAGGGCCTCGTTTCTTCCCATCTAATATGGCAAATATATCTGCCATATTCACAGAAGTCTACTTACCACTTTCATCTGGTAGAGTAAATACTTTAGTTTTAATAGGATCTTCGTATTCTTTCTCTACCTTTTGTTGAGCTTGCTACTGTATCTTTTCAGCGGCTTTATCTGCTAACATTACATCATCAACATATATATTAGAATCCCATAACTCATCAGCTATATCAGTAAGTAATATACCTTGTTTGATATACCATCCTAAAGTACTCATACCGTTAGGATGTTTACTGTCGATAGTTTTACGACCATTACTTCCTGGAATTATACCAAATTCACTCTAATCTAACTCTATTAAACCAGGGATAATAGTAAGCTTATCTATGTTGCTATTCTTTAAGAACGCAGCAACTGACTTAAATCTAGGATCTGTTACTTGTGATTGTAAATCTCCTCCTAAGTAATAAGTATTAAGTGCTTGTTCATCTATATTCCAATGGAAATTAGACATTATATAATTTTTAGCTTGTTGTCTAATATCCGGTTGACTAACTAAGTCACTTATACTATAGCTAGTATTACCTATTACTAAGTTGCCATTATCATTTACAAAAAATTGTTTTCTTTGTTTGGCTTGAATCTGTTGTGGAGTAAACCTAGTATCATTAGGATTCACAGCTGTATGAGGACCAAAGTTTACTATAAAATCTAATATATCAATAGGTCTAATATTAGTCTTAACTCCTTTAGCATCAGTATAGAATTGTTCGTTACTAGTGACTAAATTCAATATTAGATCTGCTATTTGAGGTTTGTCCGCAAATGTCTAATAGTTTAATTTAACTAATTTAGTATCGTATTCGCCATCTAATCTAGGAACTTTTAACACCCACATGGGTTGACCAAGACTACCACCTTTTACAGATAATATAGTGTTTCGTAACCTTATTACCTCATTGTTTATAGGACCAGTAGTTATACCTATCTACGTATTATCTGGAGTTATCTCAAATGGATCTTTTATAGTTAACCATGCTGAATCTAGTAAGCTTCTATTCTTAGGGCTGTTATCTGGATTTTTTTCATTTCTAAATCTTCCAGTAGTAGCTCTAAGAGCTGTAGGAACTACCTCAAGGTTTGGATTCTTTTTAGTTTGTTCATACAGTTCTATAATCTTATTTCTCAATCTGACCAGATTATCTACAATCTTAGTCTATTTTTCAAACGGTAGCCTATTAAACGGGCTATATCTACCTCTAAGACCACCTTCAACGGTTTTAATAGCTCCGGCGTATTTTTTACCTTTGTAATCAAATATAGCATAAATAGCAGGTTCTACTTTTCCGTCTTTATTAGTATAATCGTGCACTTCAAAGTGAACCCCGTTGTTCATTACTTCAGGTATAAAGTCAGGTTTACTACTTACTAACGATAAATCATCATCATTAAGGTAGTCTTCCATTCCTTGATATCTCTTAGATATTCTAATGTAATTACCATTAGCATCTCTAGAACCTTCACTTAATCTGTAATTAATTTCATGAGAATATGGGTCTTCATCTTTATCATATGTTAATTCCTATGTATTTACAGTAGTGGGCTATTCTACTGGTATCTATTCCTGCTGAGGCTGCTGTGACTGTTGCAAACTACTAGCTGCTTCTGCTCCTAGCCAATCACCCATTATACTAGCTAATGTTGGTAATTCTGCTTGAGTTGGCTGTTCTTGTGTAGGTGTAGCAGGTACTTCTGGAATAGCATCTGCACTCTTAGTAGGAGTATCGTCATTCTGCTTTACTACTTTCTATCTTTCTTCTGATTTTATTTCCTCTAACTTTTCTGCAGCCTATTGCTCCTCCTATCTAGCTTGCTTCATTTCTTCAAGTCTAGCAGGAGCCTAATCTTTTATACGTTGCGCTATTTTACTGTGACTCTAAATAATAAACTTTGACAATTCAACTTGAGAGTTAAGAGTATCTGCTAGTCTATTAGCTTTACTAGAATTACCATTAGTATACAGCTCTTCTTCTAACGACATTCTAGTATCTCTCATATCTTCCCATAGATTTTTTAATCCATCTTCAGAATTCTCCATAAACTTAGATGCACTATACTCCTGATAATTCTACCTATTTGGATATAGGTAAGAATAAATATCTTTCATAGCTTGACCTGCATCAGCATACGATTTACCAGCTTTGTATTTAGTACTAGGTACAAGAACAACATCTCCTTTAGAGTTCCTTTCTTGTTCAAAGTATTTATTACGTATTGCACTAGCGTTCTATCTTGCCTCTGTTATATCTTCTGGTTCAGTTGCTACATCTTCAGCAGTATCCTACGCTTTACTTTCTGCAGCAATGGTAGGTTCAGGATTGGTAACTTCAGGTGTTGTTGTAACCTCTACAGGTTCTGGAGTTATTTCTTCACTATCTATTACTTCATCCTCTTGCTTCTTTCCAGAGTATAAATCATCCAACTCCTATACAAAAGTATCTTCCTGATCTTCTACATCTAGCCACTTATTAATCTTTGCTATAGCACCTTTAGGGCTATTCATAGCATCTCTCTCAGCTTTAGCTCTTTCAAAATCAAGATTTGCTATAATTTCTTTTTCTTGTAAGTCCTTAAGAGTCTGATGAAGGTTAGGAACATTTAATTGTTCCTCTGTGATACCTAAGTCTTCTGTTTCTTTATGCAGCTATTGATAAACATCATCTATCTGTTGTTTATCTTTATTTAACAAATGTTTAAATTTGATAACATCCGATTTAGAAGTACGTATACCAGTATTTTTTTCTAGTTCTGATAATTTACTACCATTACTAGTAAAATCAGTTATAAGTTGATCATATAATTCAGTCTAAGATTTCAATCTAATCAGATTACGAATAGCTACTTCTTGATCAGGAGTTACATCTGGTTTAATAGAAGATATGTACTATGACATCTCAGGACTATACATCAACTGATCTACTTCTGATGTTATATTAGCTCTGTTATTACTAGCTTCAGTAAGTAGAGCTTCGTGGTGTTCTTTTAATGCTACAAATACATCATATTCTTCTGTTCTAGGATCTATACCTGCTTTCACTGCTTGGCTCATAGTAACAGGAGAAGTGTACATATTTCTTATGAGTTCAGCTCTTTTTCTTTCATTTTGTACATCCTATATGTCTAGACCTTCTGTTCTAGATACTATATTTTCAGCTTCATCGAAAGAATTCATAAGATTATCATACTTACCAGTTCTAATGAAGCTACTATACATAGCATTCTTTCTAACTCTATCTTTAGCATCCATCTGTTCTGCGTATAAAGCAGATACAAATTGATCCGTAGGTAATTGATTATTTACTTGCATTACTGCAGAAGGAGCACCATATACAGTAGTCATTAATCCCCCTAACAATGCACCACCCTTAAAGTTCTCCATAAACTCCTAATCATTTGAATACACAGGATCCCACGGGGTAATGGCTGCAAATACAGCACGAGCTCCAGTACCAATGTTACGTATAAAACTCTTTACTAGATTTGGATCAGCATCAAAATTATTATCTACATATCTCTATCCTTTAATGTACTGAACACCTTCTTCAGCCCCTTCAAGTATACCAGATACTAATATACGACCACCTAAATCAGTAATGGCTCTACGTTTAGTTCTTATAGGTAATCTACCTACATTATCTAAACCGAATGAAGTTATATCATCTATTCGATTAGATAATTGTTCTTGCAATCCCTTCTTTAGTTTAGTACCTTTATCAGCTAAAGTCTTTAAACCTTTTACTTTTTTAGCCATAGAACCTATAGGTACTACTTCTATTGCTTGTTGAGCTACGTCACTAATTGATAAAGCCATGTTATCTATATATAAAGATCTTAGACCTTCTCTATTGTCTAACATAGCTTTATTAAACTTTCTATTGTTTATTTTGATATCTCCAGAAAGTATACGGTCATATACATACTCATCATCATTAATTTGATCTGCGCTATAACCCTATTGAGCCATCTTAATCTTAGCATCAGCTAATACACTTTCGTCTACACCTAATTTCTTAGCTGTATTCTTTACTGACTGCTTGTAGTTCTAGAATACTTCAGCTTTAGACTCTAGATCTCTACTATATAAATTAGATCCTATAGATATTAACGCAGCAGCTCCTGCCACTAATGGATTACCAGCACTGGCAGCATAATAAGCAGATATAGTACCTAACAAAGAAGAACCGACAGAAGCAGCACTAGATCCTGCTAAACCCGGTAATTTGAATAACCAAGTGTCTATGTCAGAATAATCCATACCAGGCTTTTCTTTGTTCTTTCTATAATATTCTGAGGTTAACTTTTCATCAAATCTCTTAACTTTATCAGATTGTATTTCGGCATCTCTGAGAGAAATTATCCTCTTATTATAGATATTATCATCTTTCACACTACCGTCAGGTCGAGTAATGGGATTGATTTCTTTGTCTATTTCTATTAATGCGTTATCTAGATTACCTTGTTTAAGACTACCTGTAATATAACTATTAAGATAGTTATTGTTAAATTTACCAGATATAGCAGTATCGTATGCAGATTTATTATTAACTTGCATTAATGATGCTTCCTACAGCTATTGTTTTAATTGTTCATTAGTAGGATCCTAGCTTAACTATCTAGACAATTCTATTACTGCTCTACTAGAGTTTATATAATCTTTTAGGCTGATTAAGGTATTATAATCCTAATCAGCCATCACATACTCTCCTAACTTAGCATCTCTTTCAGTTTGCGCTTTTGTTAAATTCCAATCATAGAATGCGTTAGAAGCCCAATCTGTGAAACCATAATTGTCAGGTGCTTCTTCATAATTAGCATCTGGATTAGCCATACGATGCATATGCTCCTCAGTATTAATCTGAGGAGCTATCATAGCGTCATACATTGCCGTTCTTTGTCTAATACCATCTATTAACGATGTATCGTATACTTTCTTTTTCTTTGCCATATTTATCTGCCTAATAATTGTTGTGCTGATGTCTGGTATTCATCTTTAGCCTAAGAAGATCCCCCAATACCGCTAGAAGATCCGCCTTGCCATCTTTGATTTACTCTTTGCCAATATTCTGAGGATGTATATGAATTTGGTAACGTTCTATAAGCATCTACTTCATAGTATTCAACTCCATCTTCGCCTACTACTTCAGTTACTTTAGAAGCGCCAAATTGTTGTTTGAGAGCTCCTTTAGTAGTCTGTCTACCAAATGGCATAAAATAACTAGAGGCCATTTCATTAAACCATATGGGATTATTTATCCACATGCCTGTTCCTAATGATTCTTCAATTCTTTCCTTGGGTATTCTAAGTTTGCCAGATAAAGCCATACTTCCAGGTCCAGTCTTTACTACTTTATTATTTGGTATAAATTGAACTCCACTTAACTGACCACTTTCTACTAATTCTCTAAATGGAAAACTAGTGTCTCTTCCTATACCGGCATCTCTACGAGCTCTTCTACCAGGTCCTTCATTGCCAGCAATCATACTAAATACCGTTTCTGGTAATAAGAATCCTTCTGTAGTGTTAAATTGATATCCCTAATGTTTAATACCGTCACTATCTTGTATTTCTGTAGATAATGCTCCAACACCCGTTAATAAGTCGTCTTTGTCAAGTAGACCAACAGGAGCGCTTACTTTGTTAAGTGCAGAATTTACTCCTTTTAAATAAGATTTAGTATTAAACTCTTTACTATCTTGACTAGTTAATGGAGAGAAACCAGCTACTCTCTAAAATTCATCTCTTACTACATGTTTGCTAGCTAAACCAACCATCTAACTCTATAACTGCTGAGCTCTGTTGCTAGCAGCTACTGCTGTTACATAATCTTCATCATTACCAGTTTGTCTATATCTAGCACTATACTCATTAGCTGCCTATACCATGGATCCGTATTCATTCTGCATTCTATCTATATTGCGCAGACCTTTGCGCGCATCATCCGCAATTTTACTATTTGGATACTTAGTGATCAAACTAGATATATAATCTCTATAACTATTAAATTTATTACCTATACCAGACATAGTATTTCTAGTAATGCTATCGTTTAAGAAATCTAATCTAGTAGGATTAGGTCTTATTACTTCTTCATTACTGCCCCTGTTACTTTGTTTAGCCATAGCTAACCAATATGGATCTACAGTATCTTGATTCACAATTCTATCTCTCTGTGAGTCAGCTATCATTCCTACGAATCTCTATCTAGCTAATTCAGTATTACCTCCAGAAGCGTCTAATGCTTCTCTATAATACTGTTGACCCTAAGGCGTACTAATTAAATCATTAAACTTAGCATCTGCAATATCGTACAATGTATCATAAGTAATGCCTACTCTATTGTATTTGACTCCATCTTTCCATACAGACCCTATTGAACTAGGTTTAAGATTACTAAAGTAAGGATTAGCTAGTTCATCGGCAGTCATATAACGTAATGGGGTAATTTGATCAAATACTCTTTTACTACCTAAAGTATCATAATTAGGTATATTTGCAGAATCCCAGCTTCGTTTATATCTACCCTCTGCTTCCATTTTAGCTCTCATTTCAAGTCCAGCTCTAAGATTATCAGCACTTTCTTTAAGCAAACTCAATGATCCATAATCTGTATTACTAATAATCGACTGTAAATTAGCACGAAAACCTGCATCTTTTAAGGCATCTGGATTAGAAACTATTTGATTAATAGCATCTTGTACATCTTGACGATTAATAGTTAAATTGTAGTAATTCTATGTGTCTATTGCAGATGGTGATCTAAATTCTCCAAACTTTTGTAACTAAGTATTAAACTATTGTGCAGCCTCATCTACAGCTTGCTTCTACGCTGCCCCTATTCTATATAATTCACCAAAGTTAATAGGTACATATGTATTTAATATAGGAGCTTCCGCTGCTCTATCATATCTATTAGCCTACATTGTTACCTCCTTTTCTTAACCATTTATTAAACTGTCTAATAGTATCTGCTGTATAACCAGATTGCAAAAATGGAGCATACATAGCTAACATTGCATTATCTCTAGCTTCCTGATTACGCATTAACTCTCTATTCTGAGCCCATTGACTTAACTGACTTAAACCAGCTCTACGTATATTTCTAGCAGTAGCTCTATTCTGAGCATTAGCTTCATTAGCCATATTCGTAGCATTAACCCATTGCTGTCCTAAACTATTCATAGTATTAGCATAATCACCTAAGTATTGGTTATTAACATTACTTTCTTGAGATCTTAAACTAGCTATAGCTCTATCTGTATTAACAGCTGACTGTAATCTATAAGCTAAGTTAGCTCCTGTATTAGTATTAATTTGGCTAGCATTATAATTACTAGTAGCTCTATTACGATTTAAATCTTCAATAGCAGGATTAATATCATATCTACGTCTACGCATAGTATTAGTAATGCTAGTAGCATATGGGTTATATACTGCATCAACTGTTTCAGGTCTACCAGTAAATAGATTAGACATAATAGGAGCTAAAGAAGCCATACCTGACAAAGCAGAACCCCAATCAAATTTATTATTTTCAGGCTCAGGTTTGTTATAAGCATTACTTTTAGGTAAAGTGGTAACCTTATCTGCTTGAGAAGTAAGAGCGTCTCCTAAACCTGCCATTTCATCATTAGTAGCAGTTAATAGTTCTGGATGTTTTGGTTTTAACGGGTTAACCGTACCGTACCAAGTAAATGGTAATTCTGGTTTACCTTCGTCAATTAATCCTATATTCGTAGAAGTAGAAGTTGCTTTACGTCTACGTGTTGGAGTACTAGTACTTACAGTAGCTGTAGTCGATGCAGGTTGTGTATTATTAGGATTAACTGGTACATGATACCATTGATTATTACCAGTTCCCCACTGTACTCCAGCCCCCCATTTACGATTAGGATTATAGATAGCATCTACTATTCTATCTCCTAAACCAGGTTTAATCTCATCACCTAAAGCAGCTGCTTGTATCTACTTAGTCTTAGGTTTAATACCTTTACTTTGTTTAACAGATTCCTACATAGCAAACAACTGATCATGAATCATATTATTGTTCATTTCATTTAGTTTTGCTGAATTCTCTGCAAATCTGTCATTGTACTTACTTTTCTTTTTTGCCATCATTTTCTCACCAAGTTGTGCAAATGTTTCTTTTCTACCAGGTACTTTAAGCTTATCGCTTAATACTCTACTGCCTTCAGGTAAACTAACTAAATTACTGTCAGTAGGTTTATTATTCTCTGGTACTTTGCTTATACTTCCATCTGGAGTCTATATCAATTCACCATCATCTACATATGCTAGAGAAGAGGACATACCTCCATTAGCCATAGTATCTGTATTCATACCAATCATATCATCATACACTTCACTTTGCAGGTAATTAGTACCTTGCACAGCAGCTCTATTGCTATAAGCATTCTTCTTAATTGCTGCTCTTTTCCTACGAAGTTTTCTATTACCAAATGCTCCAATTAGACCACTACCAAGACTACCTTCATCATAATCAGTAAAAGAAGTCATTCTAGCCTCTTCACCGGATCTACCTATTAAACCTACACCTGCTCCTACCGCAGCACCGACTGGACCAGCAACCTTATAACCAGTAGCTGCACCGCTAGCTATATCACTTACAGATTGTGCAGCAGCTTGTCCTCCTGTAGTAGCATTAGATTTCTAAAATGGTGTTATTAAAGTATTTAGTACATCAGGAGCATCTTCAAGCATATTACTCCCAATTTCTTTAAATTGAGTTCCAAATGCACATGCTGGTACTTTTGTTTTCTTTTTACTTTTCATATTAAATTAATGAATTTCTATATGTTGTTGTAATCTACGGTATTTCAAAAGTATGATCTATATCAGAATCTAACTCATAATCACAGATCATATACTTACCTCTCAGTCTAGCAGGTAGTGATAACTCGTCTTCATTCTTATCTGCTCTAGGTACTGGGAATCTAAACGTATCTTCTCTATAATCAGTTATTATATGCTGTTCAGGAGTAATTACACTTCCTTCTTCATCAAGTTCTTCTTCAGTATGCTCTCTAATAGCTTCTTGATGTTTGGTACTGAATTTCATATAATCTATGATATCGTCCTTAATAGACTCTTGATTACCATCTCTAAACTCTCCTTGTAATCTAACATTATCAAATACTTTAGTATAAGGAGCATTCTTATTAATAACTATTTCTAATTTAGCTTTTCTATCTAAAGGAGTTAACCCTATTACTCCAGTATCATGTATAGTATGCAATTCATTGTCTTTTATTGCTACTACTCTATCAGAAATAGGTAACGACCATTTAGGATTAAATGTATAGAAAGATGTAAATCTACCTAACTACTCATTAAATACTAGTGGTTTATTTAGTACATTAAACCATACCTCATTATACTTCTTATCAAATAAGGACATAGCTTTAACCCTATCTTCTTTAATGTTTTTATTAAAGTAAGATTGTACCTGCTTTTCTTTAGATAACTAACTTACTTGACCTGTATAAGAACATATTTCGTTCTTATCATAATCGTACCAATAAAGCACATTATCTGAATTAATTATACTCTTGTCATTCTTAATAGACGAACCATTAGTAGTAGTTACGTAGTCGAATCTACTTAATATACCACCAGTACCTAATACTAGTTGATTTACATTATCGTCAGTAATAAGTGATCTTTCATTGACAGAAGCTACTCCTACTCCAGTATCTTGGAAATAGAACAGTCTATCTTTGAATACTTTTAGATTGGTTATGTCTCCCCACTGATTATCTACATCTAAGTAATCGGCTACTTTAAATTTAGACCATTGATCTATTACTTCATTATTAGTTTTAGCCTGTGATGTTAATATTCTGTTAGTATATTTAACATCCTTATCAGCATACATAGAATTAGGTACATACAGTTTACCAGTATTCTATGCTGAGTAAACAGAGTTATATACAAAGTAAGGAAGATCCTATACGTGTATATCTTGCATCTATGTAGGTTCTAACTATAACCAAGAATCTGCAAAGTTTGAACTGGTTACGGTTCTATGAATCTAGTCACCGTGGAATAAATTCATATTAACAGTGCTCTCAAATGGTATATAAGCTCCTATGTAGTTTTTCATACCATCCCATTCCTTAGCATCAGGCAATTGGAACAACATAGTATTAGGATAATCTAACAGGCTTAGATAAGTGTCCCCTCCGAATACATATTTACTATCATGTGCAGATATACTTATATATACTGAATTCTATCTAGATGAAAATGTATTACCACCATATATAGAATTGCCATCACGTTTAATATTAAATACAGGAATAGCATTAGTAGAATCAAATGGATGAAGCTCTGGATATTTGTTAGTAGGTACACTATTAAAACCTGCAAATGTTTTACTTAATTCAGGTACATGAGCTATGATACATGGACCAGCTGGACCTTGTAATGATTGATTGTCATTATGAATAAAATCAGACATAGAATAATTAGTATAAGTTCTATTACCAACATTTATTCTTTTAGCTACAACATCAGGAGCTCCATACATATTATAGTCTATATTAGGTGGATATTTAGCGTCTTCTATATATGATATATCTTGAGACTGACCAAAAGTTGGAACAAAGTATTTAGCTATAGATGCTCCGCGATATACCTTCTTGCCTCTACTATCCTAATAAGGAAATCCTACCGCTAATACATTAAGATCCCATCTTCTACCATAGCCTACATAGGGTACAGTATCTTGCTGTAATACTTCGCCGTTTATCTGAGTAACATAATCTGCTGCAGCGAATATACTACGGCTTACACTATTACCTATAGTATTACCATTAGCGTAGTTGTCTTTAAAATCATCAAATTTGCTATCGTTTACTTTTCCACCAACGAATGGAGAATAGTATGAACCTATTCCATCTAAGTACACACTACCTTCAAATAATCTAGTTACATCATCCCCTTGTACACATATCTCTGGAGATACGAGGCGTATATAATCATTTGCCCTCATAGTAAGAGAGAAATTACCAACGTCTTCAGCTGTACCTGTTGATATTGCTAGCTGTTCACCAATCAAACTACAGAAGAAAGGTGTAGGTCTCATCTCCAAACTACTATCTAATTCAGATCCCTATCCTACATATTTATCCTGCTCTTGAATTCTATACTCATATACGTAACTACCTACTGTTTGCATAACTACAGTCCTATCACGTTCAGTTCTATCACAACGAACTATCTCGTAACTCACTGCACCTACAGGCATCTTCTTTACTTTGAATTCTACGCCCAAAGCATTACCTATAAGAGTATTGTTCTCATATCTAAACGGAGGCATTTGAGAAGCATGAGGCATTCTAATATCCCCTATCCAGAGTACAGGAGAAGCTACCGATTTATCATTGTAGAATATTATACCAAATCTATATATCTCATCTCTTTGGTAACCTCTATAATTAGCAGCTATATAAGGATCAGCATAGTTAGGTATATATGAATTGTTCTACTGTTCTTTAGTAGGTTGTACTATCTCAGGCATCTTGTCTGTACCTCTATTGATATATCTAGTATTGTTTCTAACAGTAGATACATCCATACTACAAGATTGATCTAATCTAAACTTATCTTGTTTATTACTTAAATTTATATCTGTAGTTATGAATGAATATTCTATATTAATACCATAACCACCTAATTCACCTTCCTTATTGTATATATATACATTCTAGGAATTAGATGCATCCTTTGTATACTTTGTGTTATTAAAAGGATTTATACAATCATGAGTAGTAGGAATACGTTTGATAGCTTCATCATCTGTTATAGACAGACGAATATTATTACTATCTAGACTAGATAACAGCTATACACTTCCTTCTGAATTAGCTCTATAAGCTCTAGCATCATAATCATTACCATCTTCATCTTCTGGTATCCAAGTATTCTCTGTTACATTAGCAGCGAATAATCTATTTTGCATTTTAGCAAGAGTCTACGCTATAAACTAATAACCAGTCATAGCATTAAACTCATCTACAGATATATCACTTAAAGTAGCTCCATAATCTACATACTGAATATCTGTTTGACCATCTGGAATATCTATTTCATCTACTATACTAATAACAGGAGTAGAGTTGTTCTGTTCATAGAATATACGGATTACTCTCAACTTATTAAAGTCCTAGAGAGATAGTTCAGTAGATAGCATTACTGATTTATTTGATGACTTATTTAAACCAGTACCTTTATATTCAGAACTACCTTGGCTAGTTACACTATTTGTTAAGTGAATTAGCTCGCTCATTGGAGAAGTAACTGTTTCAGTACCATGCACATTGAATAATTGATAACAATATGTTACCATTCCAGCTTTAAGGTTACCTTCAGATAACCAACGGAATTTAAACGGCAATAAACTTACTACTGGAGTTATTTCTAATGAACCAGGATTGATTATGTTACCATTCTCATCTATAAGATTAGAATTATCTATATACTTATTACTCATTATGTTAACAATCTTAATAGGACTGTTTCCATCAGTAAAGTATATCTTTATATTAGTATCTGATTCATAGTTACCTACAATACTTAGTGTAGGATTTTTAGATAAATCTTCACATAATCCTAAAGCTCCTTTACATACTAATTTGATTTGAGGCATATTAGTATCAAACCCCATTAATCTGTATATCTTATTAATATTATCAGATGTTTTAGTTATTACTACTGCAATATCATTTATAGTAGTAGTACCTATTATTGTCTCATCTTTAGGTATAATAGTATCGTATCTTCTAGGATTCTCTATACTTTGTAATACTCCTGTAGTTCCTCCATCATTAGTGATAACACGAACATCCTCAGCATATCTATACTGAGTATCCGGTATCAAATTTACGTCCTAGTCCATATTAAGACCACCCGTAAATGTATTAACTTGTGCAGTATTACTTATCATATCAATCTTAATGCGCTATCTTGGTTATATAATATCTGTTCTTCGCCACTAGTACTGAAGAAAGTATCGTGATCATTCATCTCTGGGTATAGTTTGTGCCAGGTATTCTTTATCGATTCTATTTCATCTGGTCCTGGAGACATTGCTTCAGCATAGGCCTATTTGCGATAAAAATTCCAACTATTTCTCATATCATAGTAATCTTGTTGGCTTATCTATCCTTTTAATTTAAGGGGATAAAAGTGTTTAACTCCCAGATACCATAATAAAGCCTCCTTATAAGACTCTAAATCCGGTATCATTGGCATACTGTCTTCATCAGTATATATAGCATAGTAAGATATCTTAATATATCCTCTAGGTACATTAGTCATTATATAACCAGGTTTAGTCATATACTATAGATCGTAACTATACATAGTACCGTCTTTATGCCCTATTCTATTACCTAAATATCTGCCATTTGCTGTAGGTACAGTATTCTAGTTTATCAATACACTCAATGTCTCTCTAAGGTTATTATCTTCATTTAGTTTGTCTAATGCTTCTCTATCATTAGTAAGATTAAACATATTCTTAACTAATGGAAACATAGCAGCGTCCTACACTAACATACAAGATTTACTACAACATTGATTATCGTGAGATACACCAAAACTGGATGTTGCTTTTCTCATAGGTAACCAACCACCATTACAGCAGTATGAGTACGCTACCTAATCTAATTTGTATAAATCACAAGGCAATGATACTTGGTGGCATTCTATTGGAAGTACTTCTACTTTATGTTCAAACTACTGTATAGCTCCAATCTTAAGCATTCCCTCGAGTAACCACTCCTTCCAATCTGATATTCTTATCTAGTCCTCCTATAAATTGAAATCTGCAATAGCCTTTGCTATTACAGTTTTAGAGGATATCATTCTGTTGTTTATCATAATTCTATATAGTCTCTTATACGATTTTTAATTATTTTACAGAGGTCCCTCTTATTATCTCTTGAAGCTATAAACTAATACTTAGTTTTATTAGTAAGTAGACTATCTTTCTTTGACCAAAAGAAACGGTATTTCCATCCATTACTGTGTTCATTAAGTAAATAAATCGGCTTACCTAATTCTTTTGTAGCTTTCCAGTCCCATCTAAGACTTTTGCCTGTAAATTCTTTTGGCTGATGTTTAATGATTTGTAAAGTACCTAATCTACATGGAAACTTGAATTCTTTACAATTGTACATCACCTCATCTCTAATGTACTAAAAATAGTCATTAATAATATTCTTATATGTCTATAAATCAATATCATATGGTGTATTAGGTTCTATGTACTATTTATAGCTCTCATAGAAATCAGTAGTAGTATAACTCTTTCTCTAATATTTCATACATCAATTATTTATCACTAACTCTGTTCTATGTATCATCATGCGCATCATTAGTATCATCACTAGGCATAGTAATCATAAAACGTAATTCTCTCTCTAATATCATCTATGTAATAGTTGGTATCATTGCAGATGGTATAGGGAACTCACTATCTGGATCAAAGCAAGCATTAAGCTCTGTAGGGTCTTCAGCTATTACATCTACACTGATATACTCTAGCTGATTAGAATCACCATCTACGTATATTCTATTGTTCTTAACCCATGCAATATAATCTTTACACGTAGCTTTTCTATACTTCTATAATTTAGCTTTAGTACGACTACCTATCTAAATTATATTACCAAACATATCACGTACATTTATTACTCCAGGTCTATAGTTAAAGTCTATTAACTTAGGGAGTTCTTTATCTCCTACATAAGTAAAGTAACCTGGTACAGTTTCTTCACGGTCTAAATGGATAGGTTCTATAGTAGTAAGATAAGCTTCGCTTACATCGTGCCCTTTATCGATCTACTATTTTATTAGCATAGCCCTATAACCTATGATCCACTTTTCAATTTGTATTCTACTTAAATGCTCAGACTCTGCAATGTTATTATTACGAGCAATAAGTAGAATGTTATCTACAAGCTAATTGAGTGTCATAATATATTATGTTTTAATAACGTTATAAGCCATATAACGCATTTTAAGGCTGTTATAGGCACTTTCTATTATTAGTAATACAATCCTTTAATTCAAGTAATAGCGGTCTTAAAAAGGCTTAAAATAAAAAAGGTTGATCTTATTGACCAACCTTATCCATAGCATTCTTCATATCCTAAGGGAGCATTTCCTTCATAGGTGGTGGAACCATCTAATTAGCTTTCCTTATTATATTCTTCAACTCACTAACTTCTTTCTATAGTTCTAATATTTTATCATTCTCTCTAGCTGGTTCATTATCTACTCCCAGCTTATCTAATAATACATTGATTATTGTTTAGGTAACTCGATTACACGAGTATCAGTTACCTTGATTATTGGGTTGCTGTTAACTATCTGATATTTTTTGGTACGTATACGCTTCCAATCAAAGTGCAAGAACCTAATAAAGCCGTTACGGTACTTATTCTTGTATTCTTTCTTTTCTTCTACAAACAAAATCTATTGATTCTTAATATCTAATGTGGCTTTAAGGATTGAGTCCTTTCTACTAACTATGATAGTTGTTAATGGATTAATTTTAAGTTCTTCGTCAAAATCTATTAACTTGTGTTTTATAATAGTTCTAACTGAATCTTTAATCTCGGTATTGATTACATTTATATTAGTTAGGTTCTTGTCTTTGATTTTAAGCTTTTTCTAAGCATCCTTAGCTTCTTTTAATAAACTATCATTACTAGTATTTAGTTCTTCTATAGTAAGCTATAGTACTCTGTTTAACTATTCCTTCTAGGATGCTAATTGCTCGTAAGCTCTAACATTGTTAGTTATTCTGTCAATCTCTTTATTCTTCTTCTGTAGCTAATGGTTCTAAACAAAAACAGTCGCAATAAGTAAACTAACTAAACCTACTGCGACTGCTCTGAAATTCCTTGTAAACCAATTAACTAACTAATTCAGTATTGGAATCATCTGGTAATTCTTTATCTAATGATATATCTAAATATTTCTCTCCTTTTGCTTTTATAACCTTCTTGAGGATTTTCCATATCTTCCATTGAGGATATAAGTCGCTAAACGATTCTAGTAACGACCAAAACTCAACTAAGGCTATCATTCCTGCTACTATTTCTACAGCATGCAGGTTAATAGAGGTTACTACCAGCTAATCTATTATTGACGCACTAGTTATTGCTACTGCTGCATCTCTAGTCTTCCATATAGTTTTCCATGCTTTATGTGATTCAATCTTAGGATGCCCATATTTTTTAGAGACTTTATAACCATAGATAGCATCAAGTAGTATCAATGCACCGACAGCAGTGATAGGAACCCATACAGGTGCGAATATAGAAAGTAGCCCAGTTATAACAGAGGCTACGCATTTATCCGCACTACTGAACATGTTCTTAAATATTGGCATAGTATGTTCTCCTAATTGTTGGTAATTCATAGATAGTAGCTGATAATAAAAATCAAATAAAGCCCTAACAGATTAAAAGGGGAGTAAAATCTGAGAGGGCTCGAAATTCCGTTTGAGATTATAATTATATAACGATAAGGTTTATTTAAGGTTTCTATTTTGAAAATCTTCTTGCATAAACTAATAGCTCTTTATAGCGTAATATCTTCTTTCGTTACCAATGCGTTCAAGAAGCATGTCATATTTTACCAAGAGGTAAGGTTCAGCCCTTGATTTTTTGTCAGTTTATAATTTTTTTACGTATTTCAGTGTCCTGACATTAGCATTAGAATTGTCTAACTCATTGTTAGAATTCAAATTGAACAAACCTGCATTAGACTCATTGTCTGAGTTACTGCTGATTTACTCACGACTGCAACCTTTTATTGGTTAATTAAAACCAGTTTTCTTCAGATTCTATAGAATCCAATTGTTCATAATCCTCATCATTTAACTCCAATGTAGCTGGAGCAGCTGGCAATGCCGGTTCACCATAGAAGGTAATTCGAGTCCCGACATTAGCATTGGAATGGCCCAACCCAAAGTTAGAAAGCAAAGAGAACAAACCCGCAGCAGACCCATTGCCCGAGCCACCGCCGATTAGAAGAGTTCTAGGTGTAGCTGTAGCACTAGTCCAGTGATAATCACAATAATAAGTTGTAGTACTAGCTCCATTTCCTACTACAGTTGGGAATAGATCTGCCTAATTATTATTAACGAGTTTTTTTACATATTGACTAGTAATTGTACTTTCTTTAAAGTCTTGTAATTCATAACCTGCTGCAATTAATTGCTCTGCAGTAGGATTAGTTCCTCCTTCAAATGTACCAAACTTAGTATAATCTTTGCAGATGTATACACTATTATCAGTACCAGCAACTACTACATCAATTACATTCTTCCATACATGACCAAATGGATTCTCAATACCGCGGTATCTAGGAACATTAACTACCTTAGTACCAGTAGACGTACCCTCGGCATTAGTATTAGTATGCGTATATTTGATTATACCAGTACCATTGCCTAGTGATTTAGTAACCCCACTGTGTACAAAAGAATATGTAGTAGCTCCATTTACAGTTACAGTTCCTGTAGTTATACCTTCACCTAAACCACCTTGATGATAACCTTCTGCAGTTAAATTAGCATTAAACGCTTTTTGACTATTCAATGTAGCATATTCTACTACGAATAACCAAGTAAGATCTCTGTGAGCGTCATAGGTATAGATATTCCAGTTGTTAGTACGATTATTCCCTCTAGCAAAGGTTTGGAATTGGTTTCTAGTTTTATTTACTACAGGTTTCAGTTTAAGTGTTGAAACAGCAGTTGACCTAAGCATATTCTGTGTATCTACACTACCCGTATTAATAACACCCTCATACGCTCCAATGTATTTCTTTTCTACTTTGGTATAACCGGGGAGATTATATTCGCTCATACGAATCTCAACCGTATTGTCTGGAGTAGCTACTAATAATCTATAATGCTCTGGTATTTCTACCATTATTTCAGGAGCTCTACCATTACTATCATCAGTTACAATAACACCATCCTCCCATTCATTCCAATTATCAGCTTTTAGGTATCTTTTAGTATTATCATCATTATTAATAGTACAACCTCTCATCTTACTCTGGATAGGAAGTGTTCTGTGCATTTCCATATTACCAGTACGTACACCATCAGGACTAGAACTATTAGCTAAGTCAAACTTAACTCCATACCACAGTTCATTCTCATTTCTACTGAGCTTACCAATCTCTTCATCCAAAGTAACTGCAGCACTTATAGCACTAGGACTATCCACTAAGTAATTAGTACTTGATAAGTCAGGCATTTCATTACCTTCTGTTAAGCCTACTTTATCATTTACTTTAAGTATTGTACTTCTAAGCTCTGTAATATCTGCATTTAAAGCTGTTTCTAAACTATCAATATTACCTTGCAGTTCTGTATCCTTAGCTTTAAGTTCTTTTACAGCTGCTTCCCTTGCAACTTTTTCATCATTAATTGCATCAGGAAGAGTTTCATTAATAGCTATTTTCTCAGCACCAGTCATTAAACCAGCAACAGTATTAGTAGCAGGAGTAATAGTAATATCAGCTAAAGTAGACTGTACATATTTACCGCCGCTCTTTTCTACTCCAGTAAGACTAATAGTGATATTATTAACATCAGTCTAGTCTAATTGGAATGTACTCAGCAAGTTATCAGGCATAGAGTTAACTACATTCTCCATAGCTTTACCCTTACCACCATCATAAGCAGTACCAGTAATATCACCAATAATAATGGCATTAGAATCGATGTGTACCCATTGTGAACCGGACCATCTAAACTGGTAACTTACTTCACCAGGAGTTACATTAACATATATTTTATCTCTTTCACCTACTATAGGAGTTTCATGTTCAGCATCCGCATATAACTGTATGTTCTAAAGTACTCCAGTAGGGGATACAGTATAAGTAGCATATGCATCCATTACATCATCAACATATGAAGGCAATTGACTAGCAGGTACTTTACCATTACTATCAAGTTCAGCAAGACCATTAGGTTGACCCTTTAATGCCTTGAAGTCTTGTAAGTCTTCATTCACATCATCAATCTTAGTATCTAGTCTATCTACTTGAGCTTTTACAGCAGCATCCCCTTTGTTAATAGCATCTACTATACTAGTACCTTTAAAGTAGTTATTGCTACTATTATCAGGCAAAGATATAATGTCACTATTCTTATCATAGTTTAAACCAACAGATTGAACAATCTCTTTAATATGAGTCCATTGGTCTACATTAGCATCTCTATTCAGTGGTATCCATTTCTTAAGATCAGGACTATATGACTTAATAACATTACCAGTACTGTCTGTTGCTAAGTCAATCCAGTAAGAAACCTCTTTAGGATTTGGAGCATACTTAGATGCTATGAAATTAGGATTTTCTTGTTTAACCATATTTGCAAATATTTAATAATTAAATAATCTCCTGTTCTGGAGTATCGTATTCTTTCTATCTCGTATATTCATCATTGAAATATACAATATTGTTTTCATTATGTTATTGGATTTAATGCTACAACTTGACCAGCTTCAGTCTTATCAAAGTAATTAACTACAGCAAATTCCTCATCTGCTGCCTAACCGTCTCTACTGCTTACATAACTCCTAATAAACTGCTGACCTCTCTTTTCACTATTACCCGCTACATATCCATATCTGAATGCAGTACTTATACTATCGTTGTATATAGTGCCATTCTCATTCATAGCGATTACTTTAATCTATCCTTCCTCAGTCATAGTATCAGTATTCAGACATCTAACAGATCCTATTATTATATCTCCGTCTACATTAGTCTAATCATTCCATGTCTTATACTATTTACCATTAAATGTAACATAACCATTAACGGAAGTACTTAAAGTACCTTTATGTGTAAAGTCTCTCTATATCGTTAAATTGGGCATACCTTCTACGCTATCATCTACAGGATTAATTTTATACCATCTATCAACGTATTTAACAGCCTCTCCAACCCATATTTTATTAGGCATACCTTCTTCAGACACCCAACCATCTTTATCAGCGAATACAAATGATTGACCTGTTACTCCCATATCACTACCCTTCATTTGATATGCTTTTACTATAACTCCTCCTTTATAAGCAGTACATTCAACAGTCACAATACCGTCATTTTTATTTCCAAACCAGTTTCCTCTAAGCTATACAATTAACTATTCCGGCATAGTTAAACTAGGAACATTAGTATATACATCTTGTATGGATTTAATGTCTACCATTACACACTCTGCTCCAGATTGAGTGTTATCGCCTCCCCAGTATAAAAACGGTTGAGTTCTATTTTCAGACGAACCCCAACTCCATCCTACTATTTCACTAGGGATACTAGGAGCGTTAGTGATGTTAGTACCGGTATCAAAATCTCTACCGTTAGAATCAGTCCATATGAATCTCAACTATATACTATTGAAATCATAGAAGTAAGCTACATCATCTCTAGTAGGCCATATATGATTTACTCCATCAAATACATCAGATATATTAGTATTGCCTACAGTTCTCTTTTGTAGGGGAACTGCTCGTCCCCCTGCTATACCTAACTCTAACATTACTCACTCTCCTCATCAATAATATTATAAGTCATACCTGCTACTTTAGTAAGCTAATTATATTCAGCTTCAGTACCAGTCCATATAGGTAATGATATCTTACCATTATTAGCACTAGGTAACGCTAAAACAACGCCAGTACCTTTGTTCATTGCCTGTTGTACTGGATCTAATACAGATATCTTATTCTCACTAATAAGTTTATTTATTAGCTGAGTAATATACTCTTCATCAAGTAATTCACCAACATTACCAAGATTATTTTCAATATTAGTAATCTTATTATTGATACTAGTTATACTCTGTTCAATATCATCTATACTAGACTCCAGATTAGTAATTCTGTTGTTAACAGTAGTTATCTTACTATCCAGGTTATTTATCTTACTAGTGAGTTCAGATATACTTTGATTAACTTCATTTTTGAAATCACCTATTGAAGATTCTATAGTAGTATCTATGTAGTTCTTAAGTCTATCATCACTAACTACTAAATCAACAATCTAGTTAATAGGAGCTTTAAAGTTCTAATCCTTCTCTGCTATTACCATGTATTCGTTTCCTTCTAGTATGCGCTTAGGATCCAGCTCCAATATCTTTATACCGTCACATTTATTCATAACTATTACTCTTTAAAGAACCCACTAGGAGCACTTACTTTATTAAATACTACACTATCAGTAGTAGCTAATGATAATTGAGCTCTAGTAACTACATGAGGATTATCTCTTCTAGCTGCATGAGTATCAATAGCATTCTGTGCATTAGTAATCAATTGTTTAAGCTCATTAATTTGGGATTGCAAATTATTATCTGCATTAGTTCTATTAGTAATCTCTTGATTAATTAACTCAGTAAGATCAGTAACTTTACCATCTACATAAGTCTTAAGCTCATTCTTAGCTTTAATAATCTCACTATTTACATAGCTTCTTAAATCACTAATCTATTGATCAATCTTACTATCTAACTCTTGAATATTCTGAGTTAATTCAGTAATCTTTTGTTGAATAGAACTTAAGTCTCCTCCTATTATTTCAGTTATATCCTAACGCAGCTCTTCAATACTAGAATTGATATTAGTAATATCCTACTTGATACCATTAATTTCATTTCTAATATCACTAATCTAAGTAGTTAATTCTTCTACTTTCTGATTAATATACTACCACAGTTTATTAACTTCCTCTTTCAGTTCATCTTTAAATTCAGCTAATTCATTTCTGATTTCAGTTATAGAATCATTAATAAACTGTTCTATCTAGTCAAGAGCTTTATTGATATAATCAATGATAGCATCTACTTGTTTATCATTCAAATTAAGCATCTCCCATGTATTAGTATCATTACGATAGTATCTAATACAACCACCATAGTAATTAGAGGTAACGTCAATCCAATAATCTACTTCTAGAGGATTAGGCTACGTATCTGATGCTCTAAATCTAACTATCTCTCTCTGTAACATATATTATGCTTTAAATGTTGTTATTTTATCTTCTGTGCCATCATCATAGCAATCTATGTGGCACCATGATACTCCCTCCTCTAAACGTACTTTACATGGCAACAATAAAGGTTTAGCCTTTATTATCTCTCTTATTTCTTCTGCAGTCTTATCATCACATGTGAAGTCCACAGCGTTCCCTGTTAGGTGCCCGCTAACATATACATTCTTCTTATTCTTTACTAAAGGACACAGGTTACAACGCATACCCCTTTGATGCATATTACCAATATTAATATGCATTGGCATACGTAAGATATCAGTACGTAGACACAGTAATACATGCAGTAGCTATGTACTTAAGAACATCCATGATTGTTCTCCAAATCTACTATATATGTGATTACATACTAATTCCTTTACATCAAAGTAAGGTTTAAGCTGTTTAATTATTTCTTCTCTCGGCATCATTGTTATTCATCATTAGAGCATCACCAACTAGATTGGCTGCTACGTTCATACCAAATTGTTTAGTATCGTTATCTATCTCACTTACCTTCACGTTGATTTGAAGGAGCAGAAGATATATCTGCTCCAACAATTCTCTATCTGTCATATGTGCTAAATATGGATTCATTATACTATCACTCTCTAAACACCGGTTTCCAAAGCAAAGGTACGTAATAGTGTATATGAATTATTACTAGATACATAAACTGAAATAGTATCACCAGCATATACAGTCCCCCCATTTACTGCAAGACCAATACTTGTTTTCCAAGAAAATGGTACTCCTGTTGATACTAGGAAATAATTCTGACTTCCTGAATGCGGGACTTCTCCATTACCAAACAAATGTACACTATCGTAATTAATACTATTAATATAGAGTTTATTATTTGATTCTACCCCAGCTTCTTGAATAACATTTACAAATGCCTATATTCCAGTTCCATCCTACGTTAAAGTAATTTTAGCAGTTCTTTGTAAAGTAGTTTCATTAGTAACTGTCCCTATCTAATTTGGTCTGTTTGAAGCATTAATAAGATATATCCAATCCGCATCATCTGTTCCTGTCCATCCAATCCTTTCAGATGATTCAGATCCATCATCATTCAATATCGTCTTGCTAGAATTAACTGTGAAACTGTACGTGGTTGATATTGCATCAACGCTTAAATTCGTTGGAGTTACGTTAAACGTATATGTAGGAGTATAACCGCTTTGATTTATATAAATATAACATTTCAATCCAGACTCAGCTTGAGTTAGTGTAATAGTACCAGATCTAGATGAGCTACCTGTATTATGATCTACAGTATAAGCACCACTACTTTCAACGTGAAGCCAGCTTGCACTAGATGAGAAGCTTACATTAGCAAATTGTTCTCCATTCTTCCTAGATCTATATGCATAATTTCCAGACCAACCAACAGTGCTTGCAGGAACATCAAATGTAATACTTGTTTTACCAGTATATTCCTCATCAGATTTCCTAATTTCAAACGTGTATTCATCTTCAGCAGGCTTAGCATCTTGAGTAACATTAATTCTCAAAGTCTTATTACTACCAGATTGAGTCAATACAATAGTGCCATTTCTTGCAGATCCGCTATTATCAGATGCACTGATAGTCACTTTACTACTAGTAGTAGAAGTAGTTATCCAGCTAGGTTTACTAGACACACTCCAAGATTGACTACTACCATTCTTAGTAGATATTACAGGTATATTGGCAGCAGTTCCATTAGCAGAGAAATCCCACGGGAAGTTTGCACTAACATCTGAAGTACTGCCGTCATCCCAAGTAAACACATAATTATCTGCAGGTGGTACATAACCACTTTGTGATATTGTAGCATAATCTCTTTTTCCAGATTCACTCTATGTAAAGTATACATTTGCAGATCTAGAAGATGTAGATGAGTTAGAACTTATAGTAAATCTACCATTACTATATGTTGCCCATGAAGGTAATGTACTACTATCTATACTATATCCTAAACTGATCTGATTACCATTTACTAACTTATATGAAGTAAAGCCTATATCTCCTGTACCACCACTAGCTCCAACATTAACTTGCCATGGACTAATTGTAAATACATACTCAATAGTAGATTCACCAGCAGCTTGAGTAACTGTACAAGTAGCTGATTTACCACCGTGAGTTGCTTTAATAGTTGCAGTTCTACTAGATGTAGATGTATTCTCTCCTAATGTTAAAGTACTAGGTGAAGAAGTACTGCTAAGACTACCTAAGTTAGTAGACAGTGTAGGATTGCCTGTTTCTTCAGTAACATCACCACTCTCCCAATATACAGTTCTCTTAGCGCTAGCTGTAATAGTAGAAGTACCTCCACTACTAGATACACTAGTAGGATTAGCTGATACAGATATAGTCCATTCACCATATGAACTAACATCATCCCCATCCTGTGACAAACTTATAGTAGCTGTTTTATTAGACTCATTCTAAGTTATAGTGACTGTACCTGTTCTATTTGAAGTAATTTCATTAGCAGAAGCACTTACTGTAGTTCCACTTAAAGAGAATCCAGTACCAGATATAACTGTAGATTTCAATGACACACTAGTATCACCGCTCTATTCTACTCCATCTAATACTTTTCTTTTATAAGAACTAACAGTAAAAGATTTGCTACCACCACCAGCTCCAAATGACATACTAGTAGGTGATACTGTTAAGTAGTAATTCCAAGTCTCTGCTTTCTTACGTATATCATCTATCTTTACACATTCATTAGCTCCATAAGTAGAAGCATTATCAATAACGATTAATGAATTAATAGCTAAAATCTAGGTCTTAGTAGGACATTCTGTCCCACTCTTACCTAGACTAAGCTTACTTAATATCATAGAATATGTTGCTATTTCATTACTCATGTTGCTTATTCTTTAAAGTTTCTATTTCAGCTTTAAGCTTTTCAATCTCATCCTTAAGCATCTTAACTCCTTCAATAGCTAATACACCTAACATCTCATACTCTACCTTCTTAACCTTAACATACTCTTCACCATCTTTAGTGAATGATTCAAACTGTTCGGGATTACTTACTTCAGACTTAAGAGTATCACTTTCAGTTACTATGTCCTCAAAACCTAATTCCTCTAAGTTCTATGCTATAGTACCTATTTGCTTCTAATCATTCATTATAAATGATACAGTAGGTATAGAACATATCTAGTCTAGAGTATAGTCTAAAGGTTTAATATCTGATTTTAATCTAGCATCAGATTCTTTGAAGAAACCACCGGCTGCGTATATTTTTTCAGTAGATGAAATACCACCTATCACATGTAGTTTTTGAGCTGGTGTAGTATCCCCACCTATTACAACGCCTCCGCCATGACCACACATTATAATATTTTTGGTTCCATCCATATTTCTATGGTTTAAATATAGATGACCAGAGTATGAATTTATTTCATTTGTGTGCTCTATATTTATACCTCCAGCTGCTCTAATAATATCATCTCCAGCATATATGGCCTATTTAGGAGTTATAGTTACTTCTCTAGTTACTCCAGAAGTAGGCATAGCCGCATTGGTTATAGATTCTACCATATTACGAAGATCGCCATTATGATATGCGTGAACTATAAAAGTTTCATACTATCGTGGTTGTTTAAACCACAAATAAATACGATTATCGTAATTAAATACTTTTATATCCCCAAAGCTATATCCATTATTAACACCAGTAGCCTAGAATATTTTATTTTCAGGAGGATAGTTGTAGAACTATATTACTGTGTCAAATGGAACACTATTACCATAGTAAGAATTACCAAAAATTCTCACTGTAATCATAGCGTGATCACCAGCTGAATTTCTTAATCTCACTAAACAGCCATTACGATAGTCATATACTGTTTTTGGTAAATAACGCTAATCTAACTCATTAGCATAATTACCTTCATGAAGTAATTTATAATGAGTACCTCCATAATAGAAAGTTGCTCCTTCATCTAAACTGTCTACTCTACCTAATGATATACATGGATGAGTTGTCAGTTTATCATTGAGTAGGTAAGCGCCAAGAGATATATGAAATCCTACTTCAGCGCTATCTTCTCCGTTATTAAACTAAACATAACTTGCCTCATTTTTGCCAATCAGTGTTAAAGGAATTGTTGTTGAAGTTTGTTCTATTCTTAATGGTGTAGTTATAACAGAACCTGATGAGTTCCATCTTTGCCATGTGTTATTAGCTTCAAAAGAAGTTCCTACATAACTATAGTTAAGACTCTGATCTGTTCCATATGCTCCAAATTTAGCTAATACTGTGTCATTAGCATTAACAAATTCATAACCTCTATTCCAACTTCCTACAGTACGAGGAGCCTTAATAGTAAAGACTCCGTCAGTACGTAAAACACAGTGATAACTGTTAGTATTACCCACTGTTAAGTTACCAGTCATAGTATCACCAGCTTTTTTTACAAAAGCAGATGGACTAATACCACCAACTGTGTCAGCATTGCCAGCATTAGCTGGCTTACCAACGCTTACAGTCTATGCACTACCTCCAGATGGGGTTACTGTGAAATTACCAGCAGAACCATTAGCAAATGTATAAGTAGTATTAGTATTCTATGCAGGGATACCTAAAGCAGTTATATCAGCTTTAGTTACAGCTGCAACTTGTTTAACATGACTAGTAGAGTCAGTAGAGAACTTATAGAATCCAGATGCTTTACTAGGTGCAGAACCAGCAGGATGTACATAGTTATTATATGTAGCTCCTTTAGTTAAAGTAAGAGTATCACCACTAATAGATGCAGTAGTAACAGCATTACCAGAACCAGCTACAGTTACTTTACCAACCTTCTTAGCTAATTCTGTATTCATGGTAGACTCCAGATTGTTAATATTAGTCTGTAACTGAGCATCACCATCCTTTCTAGCTTGAATCTCTACATTCAAATCGTTAGTAATCTCGGATGAACTGCTCTCGATAAGCTCTTCTAATCTATCTACTTCAGTAGTTACTCTATTATCTAGATTAGTAATTCTATTAGGTATATTAACGTCTAAGTTCTATTTATCAGTAGCAGTCATTACACCAGCTGCAGATTGTGTAGCAGCAGGTATAGTCTATGACTTAGTAATAGGATTCGCATATGAATTACTAGCTGCAGATAAATCAGATTGCTTATAGTTAATAGTTACACTAGTTGCATTTCTAGACGTTGCATCTACACCAGTAACTAGGTTATTAGGTAGTGAATCAAGCTTATCACCAGGATTCTGTATACTACCAAATTCATTATATAAGTCATCTAATCTGCCTTTATCTATTGCAGACATAGCACCTGCATTAGTAGTTGTAGCTGATGGTATATCTATATTATCATCCTGTAATGGACCATAATTTAAACCATCTTTAGCTGCATACTTATAGTTAATCTTAACTAATTCACCAGTACTAGTAGTAGGAGTAAGATATGAAGTAAGTTTAGTAGGCATACTATTTAAAGCATCTCTATTGGCTTTACCTTTATCTCCAGGATACGCTGTACTAGGAGTTTCACCTAATGCCAAACTCTAACTAATCTCTAAGTATTGAGTACCAGTCCATCTATATGTTAAGTTAGTATCCTTAGATACATATATCTTACCAGTTTCACCAATCTGAGGAAATTGAGCTTTAGTAGAGAACTCTAATACATCATCTACATAAGATGGTAATTGAGCTGCAGGAACTTTACCAGTTGAGTCTAATTCAGCTAAACCACTAGGTTGACCTTTAGTACTAATGAATGCATTTAAACTATTAGTAATAGTAGTATCGCCTGCTTTCCTATCTTCAATTTCTTTCTGTAAAGCATCCTCTAGCTTATCAGTGACCCCATCAAACTTATTCTCTATACGGTCTATCTCTGCTTCTCTATCAGCAATCTCCTTATCAATCTTATTATCAAGATTGTCTATTCTATTGTTTAAATTGGAGTCAGCTTCCTTTAGGTCTTCAATCTATCCAGGAATAGTAGTATTAAGTTCTACATAGTCTTCCTTACTCATTAGACCATCCATAGATGCAGTAGCATTAGCTATACGTATATCCATATAGATATTGTTACCACTCTTAACAGTATTCCAAGATACACAAGGAGTACTATTCTGCCTAAAGGTAATGCCGTTAGTTACTAAATCATAAGTAGATGTATTAGTACCATCTTTAAACTTAATATTAGTTAATGCTAAATTACCTATATATACATACTGACCATTATCTGTGAGTACTTTAGTACCGTCTCCAGTAGTCTTAATTACTGTAGTAGTATATTGTTCTTTACTATAGTTTAATGAACCATCTACAGTAATAGTATCAAATACTACTTGAGATATATTATCTGTACCTTCTTCTTTAATAAAGTCAGGAGATTCAATATATATAGTACTACCAACTATGGCTACTTCAGTTGCTAAGTCTAAACCATTTCTCTTAGAGTTAATAGTATAGATAAGCTTACCTTCCTCCATAGCCTGCTTTAATGCGTCATAATCTTCTTGACTTACTTTACCATCAATGATAGTAGGATCAAAGATATACATAGTCATATCTTTAAACTCTATCATTCGGATCTTACCATTTCTTTCACCATCTTGGAATGGAATCATTTCCTATCCTGTGACAGCAGTACGTTCTGAAGCTTGACTAATCTTTAAACCTTTAATTCTTGCTATCATTGTCAATCAAATTATTTTCTTTCTACTATTCTAACAGTACTACACCGTTATCTTCCCATAACCAAGGATCTGCATCCTCTGTTAACAATGCTAATACATAAGGATCATATAATCCTCTAAAGTATCCATTACCACAACCACACTTAATACAATACGGTTTGAGTTTCATAGGTATACCACTATATAATTGTGGTTTAACCTAATGTAAGTATCTCTTTAGTATTTCAGAATCTATAGGAGTAGTAACACTGGACGTGTTACTAAACTCCAATAAATCTGTTAATTCATTGTATACTATGGTTGCTACAACATCTCTATTGTTCCTAAGTATATTAGTTTTAAGTATAGAGTTTGTTTTACTATTTATATATTCTTTTGCTTTATCCATAGTAAATCAATTATTTAGCACTATAAGTTTTCCATCCACTACCTGTACCATAGAACTACAATCCTGTTGCAGCACTAATCTAGAAACCAGAATAATTACCAGAAGTTCCAGATACACAAACTAATCCTCCAGGAGATAAAGATATTTGGTCCATATTACTAGGATTTCTATAAGCAAAACCTACGACTATAGAACCTTGGCTTGTCTTTACAAGACCCATTTCTGCTAATTTTGTTCCAGATTTATCTGTAATAGTTAAAGCAGTAGTATCAGTAGTAGGACCTTTACCAAGAATAATATTATAGTCACTATCAGAATTTACTACTTTTAATGACTTATTCATCTCCATTTGCCCTTGATTATCCCAAGTAATAGATGGACCTAGTTGCCCTGTACCGTTAGTATTTACAATTAAACCATTTGAAACAATTATATCCCCATTTTCGTTCCATGCAAATTTCCCATTTGCAAATGTACCAGCTCCTGTATTAAGTACACCAAATGCATTTGCACTTCCCTTTTTGTAGTAAACACCTTGATTATTTACAGTAAAACTAGTATTACCCATAGTCATATTAATACCGTATTTATCAATATTAGTATTACTAGAGCTAGAACTTATGCCAATACTACTGTTCTCAGAATCAGCTGCTAAATGTATACCTCCAGCTCCAAAGTAGGCTTCACCAGTTTTAAAGTCTAGTAAGAAGTTAGGTCTAAATGAGTTAGAAGTATTCATAGGATCTGAAGTATCAATCAAATGATAGTCAGAGCTATCACTACCGCTAGCGTTCTTACCTCTCTGTGAGAACATTAAGTTATTATTGAATACAGCTCCACCTACTAATGAATTAGGTGCAATAAGTAAATCAGTATAAATTGCCTCATAATTCTCTAATACAGTCCATGCACCAGATGTATCTGTAGCAGGAGATTCATTATTCTGTTGAGTACCAATCCACGTCATTACTGATTTTAAGAAATAGTAGTTACCATCGCTGGTATCATATACATAAGGTGCTTTCTCTCCATCATTAATATAAGGAGTACTAGTACTATATATACCAGCAGGATATGCTATAGGTTGTGAACCTACTGGGTCTGGAGTAATTATACCACCCATAGGGTTAGGTTTAGACCATGCAGTTTCCATATTATCATTAATAACTCTACACTGAATAAACCATATATAATTATACTCATCTCCACTAGTAAGCTCAGGAACATCCATAGACCAACCTGTAGGATTTCTTTTCCATTTCATAGTGTCATTCCAAGTCTCACCGGTATAAGTAGTTTCAGTACCTTTACAGTATCTGACTTCGTAACCTACTCCAGGAACACCAGAACCACCATTATCACCAGTTATACCAGTCATATAGTATGGGTCACACCATTGTTCTATCAAAGTATTATCTCCACCATTAATAAGAGCAAATGTAGCCCATAATACTTTACCGCTACTTAACGCTGGTGCAGTAGAACTCCAACCTGCAGGATAACGTTCAGCTGCATTTAACTAAGGAGCTGTTTCCCAACTGTTATTTCTAGCAAATCTGTATTCATAATAGTTACCATCCATGCCTTGAACCTTACCTACATTTACCCATTCGCTACCATTCCATACCCACAAGAAGCCATCGATAACCCATCCGTCTCCTATCTGGTTACCTTCCGTTGGAAGATCATCTGTAGAGCCCAAAGTACCTTTAATAACAACTCCTTGACCTGATACTCTAATTACAGCACCCCATTCTATTACTGTACCTGTTTCACCTTGAACTGTAGCTATACACTTCCACCATATACCAGTAGACATATCAGGAGTAAGTACCCAACCATCACCAGGATTATATGGGTCATTGCTAGTAGGCTTTTCAGGTTGAGTAGAACTCTATTTGAATGCTTCTACTTGATAATTAAAGTTATTACCATCAAGACCAGGTACACCTGTAATTAAATAAGGCCCTTGCCAACCTCTTTCGTCTTCAGGCAGAGATTCATCAATTACTAACTTATTATCAAAAGTAACTAAAGCTTGAATACCCCATATGGCTTCTTTACCAGTCACAGAGGGCATACCTACACCCCAAATACTACCAGGGTTAATATTCAATCTATCTGGATCTCTAGGCTTAACATCACTACCAGATGTCTTAGTATACATTACTCTAAGGTGTTGACCATCTTGACCATCATCTCCCCATTTAGCCCATAATGACGGAGAACTAAAGTTACCCCATTTGTGAGTATCACCTTTATACTTTCTTTTACTAACCCATTCATATTTAAACTCTTCACTTACTCCCTTAGGATCATCTGTCCAAGGTTGTTCACCAGGAGCTGATTGAGGTATATATTCATCCTGATCTGGATTATTATCTGTAATCTCTTTAGGAGAAGCAGGTAACTTGGTACGCTGATATATATACTCTACTCCATCACCATCTTTACCATTTACTCCCCATTTGGACCAAATAGTAGGATCACTCCACTCGCTCCAAGTACCATCGGTTTGTAAGGTATGTGAACAAACCCATTCACATTGATACTATTCACTAATACCTGTAGGATGATCAGTCCAACCTTGTCTAATAGCTTCAGTCTGACTATTGCCTGTGGGCTTAGTAGGAGTAACTAAACTAGTTACAGTAAGCTTATATACAAACTCAATATTACTACCATCTGAACCATCATGTCCATCTGCACCTGTAAGTCTAACAGGTGTACTCCAAGGAACTACTATAGTACCTTTACTAGAGAATGTAGCAGTAGACATCCATACATAGCCATTAGGATTGTTATCACTACCAGACCAACCTTCAGGATAAGTAATAGTATTAGTAGCATAATCCCAGCTACCACCTACAGGAGTATCGGGTCTTTGTATAGTTTTAGTAGATTTTTTTCACCGATTATTTCTTTTAATTCAAGTATATTTTTCATATTGCCGTAGAAAAAGTTATCAATTTCACTGCTGCTTTTTTGTGAAAATGCTGTCTTGGGCTGTTTGTCTGCATTATAAGCCTGAAATTTTAGCTTTTGGAACCTTTGAAAAGCTTCTTGATCAAAGTTTCTATTTACTTTAAAGGTTTTGATTATATCTGCAATGTGCTGTTGTGGTATTTCTTTTTCTTTTAATACACGTGCTATGTTATACAGACAGTTTGACACTTTGCCTGTTCCTGTTTTACAAGCGACAAAAATCTCGCTTATGTAATCTTCATGAAAGCCTTCTTTGTAAAGTCTTGCCATGTTATAAAAATGTTGTTTATTACCGTTGGCTGCTTTTAACACTTTTGTGATGTTTTCTTCTTTTACGCCAAGACGCCTCATTCTTTCTCTTCCGTTAAAAGGCAGAATATGCGTTTTTTGGGCAGCTTTTTTTGTCTGTTTTTTTACTTGATTAGTAATTTCTGCAGCAGGTTGTTTGATTTTT
>ERZ1026963.151-NODE-151-length-50096-cov-5.867229_pt1 | contig 50096 bp, 38 predicted proteins | sample MGYA00519566_ERZ1026963 | MGnify/ENA primary metagenome ERZ1026963 (study PRJEB26926, sample SAMN06164512) | human gut metagenome | biome: ENVO:00009003; feature: ENVO:2100002; material: ENVO:00002003 | host: Homo sapiens | place: USA | collected 2012 ... | reverse complement strand
GAGGTAACGGGCAGGAGAGAGGATACCTTCCTTATTCAGCTGGCTGGCGATTGCTCCCAGCGCCATGCCGGAATCCCGCATCTGAAAAATTCGCTTCACAATGCCGCAGGTTTCCGGATTGACAATCAGATGATTTTTGTTTTCCGGGTCCTTCAGGTATCCATACACTGGATATTTTCCCATAAACTGTCCCTGCTTTTTCCGAGCCTCAAAGGAAGTAGTGATTTTCTGTGAAATGTCCTTCGCGTACCCTTCATTGATAATATTTTTCAGCGGGATAATCAGAGATTCATCCGTCACATCAGGGGAATTGCTGTCATACCCGTCTGTGATGGAGATAAAACGCACTCGGAAAAACGGGAAAATCTGTTCCAGGTAGTTTCCGGCTTCCAGATAATTTCTTCCAAGGCGGGACAGATCCTTTACCACGATGCAGTTAATTTTCCCATCCTTCATGTCCTGCATCATTTCATCAAATGCTGGACGTTCAAATACAGTTCCGGTAGCGCCGTTATCAATATACAGCCGATACAGCCGCATATCCTGCTGTTCCGCTATAAAATCCTTCACCAACTTTTCCTGATTTGCCAGACTGTAGCCGTCTGTTTTTCCGCTGTCTTCTACAGAGAGCCGGATATACCCCGCCGTGTGATAAATGCTTTGTTCTTCCCGAAGCCCGAATCCAGCGCGTTCCTGTTCCAGTACCGCATTGACATCCAGCCTTTTCTTTCGTGCCATCAGATTGCCTCCTTCTTATGTTCCTCCGCTGCGGATAATATCTCCTGAATCCGGTTCAGATCCGCCTCGAAATTGAATGTGATTTTAATCCGGTTATCTTCGTAGACCAGAATCTTATTGATAATGATGGCGGCCGCCCAGCGTGTCAGCTGTTCCAGACGGCCAAACTGCTGAAAATAAATCATCCATGGAGCATTTGCGGAGCGGCTTCCTTCCAGCCCTGCAATCTGCCGTTTTAATTCTTTCACTGCGGAATCCGCCTCAGCAATCCGGCTGTCGAACTCCGCTTTCAGCTTCTGGTATTCTTCCTTATCCAGTAGGCCGTCCTTTAGGTCTTCATAAATTCCAATTTTCAGCCGTTCGGCCTTTTTGCGTTCTTCTTCCTTTATGGACAGCCTTTCCTGATATTTTTGTATCATCAGCTGCCGTGATGGAGCATTTTCAATCTGCTTCAGCGCTTCCTGTACATCCAGCACCTTCTGAATATGCAGGTTCACCGCTCCGAGAACCGCTCCCATAAGGTCATTCTCGCTGATTCTGTGCCAGCTGCATCCGCCTTTTCCGCATTTTTCAGAACAGAGAAAATATCCGTAGGTCTGTGCGGTATCTGCCTTCTCCTTTTTTGTATAGCGGCTGATTTTTCGGACCATGGGATGGCCGCAGTCACCGCAATAGACCAGACCGGAGAGGGGAAATACCTGTGTTTCGTTGGGAGAAGTACGGGTATCCCGGCCCATAAGATTCTGAACGATATCGAACAGAACGCGGTCAATCAGACTTTCATGGGCGTTCTCAACCCGAATCCAGTCAGCCTCATCCACCTCCTGGCGTACCTTGACCTTATGGTTCGGCGTCGTTTGTTTTCCCTGCACCAGCACTCCGGTGTACACCTCATTGGTCAAGATTCTGGTTACTGCCTTTGCCGTCCAGACAGCCTTCGGATTCACTTTGAAGGAAGATTCAAAATGACTTCCCAGATACTTTTTGTACTCCATCGGCGAAAGGATTCCCTGTTCATTCAGCGCATCCGCGATCCGGTACTGGCTCATGCCATTGATTTTCATACGAAAGATGTCCTTTACGACTTGTCCTGCGTATGTATCCACAACCAGCTGATTTCGGTTGTTCTTGTCTTTCAGATAGCCGTAGCAGGCGAACGCTCCGATAAATTCGCCGTTCTTTCTTTTGATAGTCAGGTGACTTCTGATTTTTACGGATAAATCCCGGCAGTAGGAATCATTGATCAGATTCTTAAAGGGAACCACAATGTCATGAGCCGTGTCTGCTTCCAGACTGTCATACTTATCATTTACTGCGATAAACCGGATACCCAGCATGGGAAACAGTTTTTCCAGATAACGCCCAACCTCAATGTAATTCCTGCCAAATCTGGACAGATCTTTTACGATAATGCAGTTAATCACTCCCTTCTTTACATCTTCCATCATGGCCTGAAACGCCGGACGATTGAAATCCGTACCCGAAAAACCGTCGTCCTCACGGATAGATACGACCCGGAATTCCGGTCTTGACTGTAAATAATCCATAATCAGGCTTTTCTGATTTGCAATACTGTTGCTTTCATTTTTGGAACCTGACGCCACATCCCCGTCTTCCTTCGATAATCTCAGGTAAAGAGCCGTGTCGTATTGTTCCAGCCGTTTCTGTAACATATACATCCGCTCCTTTCTCAAAATTATCAGGGAAATACTGCAGGTGGCGGCTGCGGGCAGGCAGCCGCCGCTTTGCCTGTTTTCAGGTCACTTACAGTATATTGGGGATTCCGTTTTCACTCAATGATGTCACATGCCGGCCTGAACCATCAGCGCAAACAGGTCATTGACCGTTCTGCCGTTATGGAGATAATCAAATTCCACAACCACATTGCCTACGCGATAGCAGTACAGATTCTTTGTCTGTCTCCTTAAATCCTCCAGATCCGGCTGCTTTTGGCCATTTTCCCGGACTCTGACAGAGGACAGTTCTGTCAATTCAGACTTGTCCAACACCTGAGAAGTAGTGTTTTTCCTTTCCTCCGTTATCAACCCCATACACCACCTTCATTCTCTTATCTCATAACTATTGTTAATTTTCGGAAAATATGCCAGCGGCTCAGGGCGCATCCACAGCATCTGGAATCCGATAGCCAATATGCGCCGCCAGAGCTTCATCCACCTTAGCCAGATCCGCTTTATCAATCCTTCCAAGGTATTTTTTCAGCAGCCGTTTATCCAGTGTTCTAGGCGATTCACAGAGGGCCGTGGATGATGATGTGAGAAACGGATACTTTTTCATATCCAGCCGATAATGGGTAGGCTGTCCAGGCTTCTTGTCTTTTGAAGTGAGCGGAACAATCGTCACCGTGGGGGAAAAGTAATTTCCCACATCATTCTGCATGATAATCACCGGGCGTGTGCCGCTCTGCTCATGGCCAAATTTCTCGCCCAGCTCTGCAATGTATATGTCGCCTTTGTGATAAACCAAATCTTCATATCTCATAATCTTTATCCTCCTTCGCGATATGTAAAAGCGGAGGCTGACACCAGGCCAGTCTCCGCATCTCAAAGATATTTTTTGCGTCTGTATCTATTTGTCCCCGACACCCCGATACATAGGAAATCACCAGGCGGCCGAATGCTTCCGGCTCCATAGGCATCTAACCTCCCCGCGGTTCTCGCCGGGCCGCCCCCATTGCGTGTTCCCGCTTCGCGCAGGACTGTGGCTGGACGGAAGTCTCATTATCCCTGTGCTGGATCTTCGCCATGCCGGAAGCTGTCCGGCACTTACCAGCTGGCATTGACCGCTCCCCCTTGCAGGATCATGGCGTACCACTGGATGTGGCTCCACATCACAGGACTGTACCTGATGAATGCGTATTTTCTTTTCAATCTGCGTTGAAAGAACAAAATACGTTCATCAGGCCCAGGGCCTGGAGAAGTGAAGTTTGTCCCTTCACCCCTCCTATTGGGCAACTTTTTAAGATTTAACAAAAAGAAATTTTGCTAATTTAGAAAAAATTTTCTTTTTCCGATAATGGAATGCCTGCTGTGACATTCCAAGACTTTTTCCGGCTTCCGCTTCGGTTACGATACGCCCCGAAAAATACAGAGTCTGAATAATTGTCATTTCATCAGATGACAATGAAGCCATTGCTTCATACAGCTTTTTGAGCATCTCTTTTCTCGCAATCACTTCTTCTGTTGAGAAACCATCATCCTGAATTGTATCAATCAGCAGCAGTCCTTCTCCTCCAGTCACCGGAACATCCGATGAGATAATCGTGGTATCTTTCGCACAGTCAGCAAGATACCGATGGCGGCGGGCCTCCTTATACCAGTCCTGATATTCTTCATATCCCGCCTCAATGTAAATCTCATCTGCCTCATATCCGACATCATCCGTCAAATGAATAAAGTACCTTCCTCTCCCTTCCTCCGAATGGGTAAAACGATAAAATTCTTCTCCGCTCATCTGCATCCATTCTGTATTTTCCTTTTTGCTTTCCGGGTTCTTTTTTACCAGATAAATTGTTTTCGCCATATCTGCGATCTCCTTTCCGTGGTTTTGAATGGTTGGTTCAAAACCGGAGATCACGGGTATCTGGCGTTATACCAGCGCCGTCTCTGCACCTGCCAGCCCTCCTTCGCAGGCACAGAAAAAGAGCCGGAGGCTTACTCACCTCTGACTCTCATCTGTGCCGAATGTCTGGCAGATGGCATAAAAAAAGCCCTGCACCCGTCAAAGGCACAAGGCTGAAATTTATCTATTCAATTATCCTGACTGCTATACCGTACTTCTGCCAGCATAGCAATCATAGCAGAACCAAAGTCGGACTTTCAGTAGGGATTCCATCGGACTTTCATCGGGTATTTATCGGGAAAAAGTCGGACTTTTATCGGCCTGATTCTTCTATGCAGCTGTATTCATAGCCGCTTTCACAAAACTCCGCTTCTTCATCTGTACGTCCAAGAAACCCTTTTAGCTTTGGTATGGATGTTCCCCACAGAGACAGTCCGAATACCAGTATCGCTTCTTTTTTCTTGTCGTAAAAGGTACTGCGCTCCATGTTTAAAATTTCCAAAAGCTCCGGCTCCCTGTATTTAAAGCAGGTTAGATAGCATTTGGAAAGAATCTCGCAGTACAGATTCCCGTTACAGGGATAGTCTCTGACCCGCACCATAGTATCTTCCACCAGTTCGATCATCCAGCGTGTCTCAAACAGAGTCTTTATCCGTTCTTCAAAATGTTCCCTGGCTTCATCCGGCGCAAAGGTTTCCAGATAAATCAATGCGTCATCCAGCTGGGAACCACAGTAGCAAATCAGATCCTCACGCACCTGATCAGCCCGTCCCGCCGTTGACCAGCAGATATCCCGGTATGCGGATAAAATCAGTTTGGAACGGTCATACAGTGTTTTTTCATCCAGCTCCTGCATCCGGCACAATCTCCGGATGCTGTTTAATGTCTGTGTATTTTTGCGGCTCATTTTTTAATCTCCCTTCATCATTCGTTCATCTTATAAAATCCTTTCTAAGCGTGCTGGCCCGATAAAGGGAAAGGAAATCGGGGGACACGCAGTATGTAACCAGCAAGTTCCGTCGCGCGAAGCTGCGCTGCTGGTTCTCTATCTGTATCGGCTGCCTTTGCTTCCCAAGACAGCGTTAGAAAATAATCTCATTCATCTTCACTGCGGATGTTTTGCTTCCACAAACCATTTATAGTTTTCTTCATAATACAGCTGAGACTCCTGTCCGCTGATGATTACCGTATACCGCAGTCCCACGCCTCCTGCCTTCCGGCTGGCCGCTCTGCAGATCTGTTTTATCCGGTCAATCTGAAATATATGCCCGTCCGTCCAACGAATCCAGGAAGGCCGCATCTTTCCTTCAGCAGTAAACTCTACCCCCACATCCACGTATACTTTGCAGTTTTTTTGTTCCACCATCGTTTACACCTCGTTTTCCGGTACAGCTATCCGGCATGTGCGCCGGTTCTGTTCCCTCTTTCCATATATCCGTGAGGATGGACAATATTGTCCTCCTTTGCGTTCAATGCGGCTAATTTGCGGTCTGTGTACATCAGTCCCCGCTGAATCGCATAGAATCCAAACCTTCTCCGGATCGTGTCCACCGCCACATCCACGCGGTGCTGTTTCTCGCGCTGCTCCTGGCTGATGAACAGGTCAAGCTGTACCGGGCAGTCCTCCAGAACCAGATCCGACACACGGACGCCCATGCTCCGGATCGGCTTCTCCCATTGATAGTGTTCCCGGAACAGCCTCATAGCTACAGCGGCAATCTCACTGGTAATATTAGTGGGCATTGAAATTTTATGCTGGCGGGTAAAGCTGTACAAATCTTTATCCCGGATGGAGATTTCCACCACATCACCTTTAAAATGATTATCACGAAGCCGAGCCGCAACACTCTCTGCCAGAAGATATACAACAATCGCTACATCCGATTCATTTACCAGATCTCTGGGCGTGGTGGTACTGTTTCCAATGCTCTTAATGGGAGCGGATGTATTTTCCTTGCTGACCGGAGTCTGATCCTCGCCATTGGCAAAAGCATGAAGTATATAAGCCACTTTTCCAAGTCTGCGGCTCAGAATGCCCGAATCTGCCTCAGCCAGATTCCCGATGGTGCGGATTCCATAATCGTGCAGCTTTCTCTTTGTGGCCGGACCGACAAAAAGCAGATCTTCCGCCGGAAGCGGCCAGACAATATGTCTGTAATTATCCCTGCTGATTTCAGTAATGGCGTCTGGTTTCTTATAGTCGGAACCGAGTTTAGCAAAAATTTTATTCCAAGAAACGCCGATACTGACGGTAATTCCCAGCTCAAACTTGATCCGGCGGCTAATTTCCGCTGCGATGGTCATACCATCGCCCTTCAGGGAACAGCTGCCTGTCACATCCAGCCAGCTTTCATCCACCCCAAAGGCCTCCTGCGTATCGGTATATTCTCCATAGATTTCATGTGCCAGCCGGGAAAACCGCAGATATAAATCCATACGCGGCGGAACAAACTGAATCTCCGGGCAGACCTCCTTGGCCTGCCAGAGCGCCATGCCAGTCTTTACCCCTGCTTTTTTCGCCAGCTGATCCTTCGCAAGTACAATGCCGTGTCTGGCTTCTGGATCTCCCCCGACAGCAAAAGGTCTGCCGCGCAGCTCCGGATGATGAAGAAGTTCAATACTGGCATAGCAGTTATTCATATCTGAGTGGAGTATCACCCTGTCCATTCTTCCACCTCTTTCTCGTATCTATCCGCATAATTCCGCAATTTTCAGCACGATTATTACTTGACATCCCTGCTTTCAGCATCTATAATGTGCATATAGTTGCTAGAACATACGTTTTGTTTGATTCGTATTCTAGCAAGAATCAGCCGGATTGTCAATATCTAATCCGCAAGAACACGCACAATATCTTACAGAATGGAGGCAATCGCATGAAACCCTTTACGGAAAAAGTCAGGGAACACCGTGGACAGCTCGGCCTCAGCCAGCAGGAGCTTGCAGACAAAGCAGGAATCGGAGTGCGCACGCTCACCTACTATGAATGCGGCAAGCGTTTCCCGCAGGCTGCGCAGCTGTACAAACTGGCAAAGGCTCTCGGAGTTTCCACCGAGTATCTGAAGAATGATGAAATTGAAGATCCCGGCTATGGTATGGATCGTATGGACTATGTAGAGGAAATGCGGCAGAAGGGCGGGCGGCGCGAATCCCTTGATCTGGAGGAAATGCTCCGGGAGAATCAGGCGCTTTTCGCCGGAGGAACCATCAGTGAGGAAGCCAAGGACGCCTACTTTCAAGCAGTGATGAAAGCATACCTTGAATGTAAAGAAGCTGCCAAGGAAACCTATGGACGAAAGAAAAAGACTGCTCCCGACAAACAGTAAATCCGGTTACTGGAACAGTTTATCGAGAAAGCTGTTTCGATATGCCTGTCATCAGGCACTTGTATATGGGGAGGATGTGATTTCGATTGACCATAGAACAGATTTCAGATGCTGCAAAGCAGTTAAAGAAAAAATATGATGAGACAGAGCCGGAGAGACTGGCAGAGCAAATGAAGATCCTTGTATCTCGGGAGCCTATGGGACTGTTTGAGGGCTGCTGCAAGGGCTTTTTTCTGGTTCACAGACGGAAAAAACATATTACAATCAACGGCGATCTGCCGGATGTCCTGCAGAAAGTGGTGCTTGCCCACGAGCTGGGACACTGCATTCTGCACTCTGGCTCTTCCGGCGCTGCTTTCCACGAGGTCACTTTATTCGATACTACAGACCGGAAAGAATACGAGGCAAATGTCTTCGCCTCAGAGCTGCTTCTGCCGGACGAAGCCGTTCTTGAAGTTCTGAATGACGATATGTTCTTCTTTCAGGCGGCAAAAACATTATACGTTCCATTCGAGCTACTTGATTTCAAATTCCGCATCCTGAAGCGGCGTGGTTACAAAGTGGAATCTCCCATAACGGCAAACGGAGATTTTCTGAAAAATCTGGAACAACAGACGGATGTTCCGGCTTTTGACTGAAGGGGGCTTTTGACATGGCTACATGGAATCCCTGGCATGGCTGCACGAAGATCAGTCCAGGTTGTTATCACTGTTATGTGTATCGGCGGGATGCAGAGTTTGGCAAGGATGCCTCTGTCGTCTCCAAAACGGCCTCTTTCAATTTGCCTGTAAAGAAAAACCGGAAGGGAGAGTATAAGCTCCAGCCAGACGGTAATTTTGTATATACCTGCTTTACGTCGGATTTCTTTCATCCCAATGCCGATGAATGGCGTCCGGATGCCTGGGCGATGATGAAAGAACGGTCAGATTTGGATTTTTTCTTTGTTACCAAACGGCCGGAGCGCTTCACCGTCAGCCTGCCAGATGACTGGGGCGATGGCTATGAAAACGTATATATCTGCTGTACTTGTGAGAATCAGCGCATGGCAGATAAACGGCTGCCTCTGTTTCTGGAACTGCCAATCCGTCACAAATCCATTATCCATGAGCCGATGCTGGAATCCATCGATATCCGGCCTTATCTGGCACAGTATCACGACTGTATCGAGGAAGTGACCTGCGGTGGAGAATCAGGCGAAGAAGCCAGAATCTGCGATTATGCCTGGATCCTGAATACCATGATGCAGTGCGTGGAGTACAATGTCAGCTTTCATTTCAAGCAGACCGGAGCCAGGTTTAAGCGTGGAAATCGGGTTTATCTGATTGAGCGGAAGGACCAGCTGGCACAGGCAGCGAAGGCAGGGATTGATTTTCGGGCCGTCAGAAATAGCCTGTAACTTCGCCCCATATCACATTCTAGCCTCTGTCTGTTAAAAAAGTACACATTTTCTAGTGAAATCCTGTTGCAATTATATAGGGGATAATAGTAGAATTAGAATTAAGGGCATCAGAACTGTCTACTGTACCCCTTTTATTTTGTCCCAATACTCCCTAATTAGATATTATACAATGCCTTATAATTAGTCTAATAAATCTTCTGCTTTACAGGTAAAATAAGACCAGTATAAAAGCAGAAGGAAGGTGATTGTACTTGTCAGGTGAGCTTGAAAATCCCGCAATGCAGGAGAATGCTCAGGCAGCTGCAGCTGATTTTATTGGGCCGAGAATAAAAGAACTGTGCGATAAGCAACAGATCACCAAGTACCGCCTCTCGCAAATGACCGGAGTGACGCAGACCGTCCTGTCACGAATCATTAAGGGAGAAAATGTACCAACGATTCAGACCATCGAAAAGATATGTGCCGCCCTGAATATCTCATTGGCACAGTTTTTCGCAAAAGATGAGAATCCTCCGGATCTGACTGCCGAACAAAGAGAAATCATTGAAACGTGGAACGGGCTGACCCCGGAAGAACGTGAAAGACTGATGAAAATCATACGCACTTTTCAGTAGGAGCAGTTTCTGATAAGCCAATCAGATGAACTACTCCTTTTTTTGTATCTCCAGGACTGTTTCATCTGGAACAGGAAATTTGTCATCCAGTATAAAAAGGAAGGTGCGCCATATGGATTTGACCAATGAGCAAATGGAAAATCTGAAAAGTTTTCTTCTTGAAACATTCGCGTTTACCGATGAACAGACCGCAGCCATGGACCAGCAAATACCCATGACACAGGAAATCTTTGAATCCATTCTTGAACGCTGCAACGAGCTCGGCTCTGCTGCTGACAAAACCTTTTATCGGCTCCTTAAAGAATACCCGGATTTCACTGACGTTTATGGGCAGAAACTTGAAAAAGAAGTGAATGAGCGCTGTCCCGACACAGAACTTTCGGATGAAACACCGGAGGAACGTCAGGCATCGTGGGAGAGGCTGTGTGCCAAGATTCGAAAGGAATTTGGGGAGGATGCGATTTAGACACATCGCAAGTATTCATCAAACAGCATAACATGTGGAATTATGTAGTGCAAATTTATGTCCTGTGCTACAATATGTACATAAAAATATACCATTTCCCGGTGTAAAAGCGGTGATAAAATGAAGAATTTGATTGGAATGAGAGTTCTTAACAAAAGAACTCATCAAAGAGGAATTATTTCAAAGATTAAGGATAGTAAAATTTTTGTGCTTTGTGATGACGAATTAATATGTTACCCATACCCAGCTGCATTTGCAGATACCCTTCTGCTAGAAGATGTCTCTTTGCAACAAACTATTACTGAAACAAGCTATTCCGCACAGTTTGATACATTCAAAAACATCTATACTGCTGCGATACGATCAGAAATAACATATTTAAAAGAAAGCGGCGCTAAAAAATATCGGATCATTGATGGCGAAAGACTTCCATCAAATAAAAATGTATATATTTATAGTTTTGATACCGATTCTGAACTACATTTTCCTGATGGAACAATCGTTAAATTATGGTCTCCTACAAGGATTATTACCGCTCACATTATTTCATGTGAAGAATTCAATTTAACAATTCAAACTTCGGAATACTTAGGAGAGCGAATAGAAAGTATAGAATTTACAGCAGAACCCTGGCAACTGATGGAGGCATTAATAGAAAGAATTGCAGACATTGATCCTCAGAAAAACAAGATCGCTTATAGAATTGCATGTTCAGGGCATTCGTGTATAGACCAAAGACAAGCGCTGCAGTTTGGGCAGAATGCAGCTTTAAGGAAGGCTACTGGTCAAGACATAACATTTATATGGGGCCCCCCTGGAACCGGCAAAACAACAACTTTGGCGAAAATAGTATCTGAATATATATGAAATCAAAAAATAGCATACTTCCAAAAACTATAACGAAGATTGAATATGACAATTATCTAAATGAACTACAAAATTTAAAAACAATAACACGAAAAGAAATCGCCAAGGAAATACAACAAGCCCGAAAGAAAGGGGATAAAGGAACTGCAGAATATGAATTAGTAAAAGATAATCAAAGTAAAACAGAAAAGCGTATCAGCGAAATAGAAGCGGTGTTAAAAAATGCGCAGGTAATTGATGACAGCTTACTAAAAAACACGCAGCTACCATGGTGGTAACTGCGTGAAAAATGAGATTATCAATTCAAGAAATCTGACCTTCTACCATAGCTTGTAATGTATACACCTTTTTGTGCACGAGTCATCGCAACATAAAGCAGACATTTTTCTGATGTTATTGACTCAGCTTCTGAAACAGAATCCGTTTTATTAATTGCAGAAGGTAAAGGAATGATCCTGTTGTTTACAGCAGCAATAAAAACGTATTTGAACTCCAGACCTTTTACTCGGTGCATAGTAGCGACTCGTAAGCCATCAAAGCTGCGGTCATCAACCTTATTTCGCTTGATTGCATAGGATTGAATTCCTGCTTTTGTAAAGAGTGCAATATAATCATCAACCAGCTTTTTAGTTCTTGCAACCACGCAAATATCTGTAAGAGCGACGCTATTATCTCTTAGTTTCTTTATTTCGCTAAGAATGAAATCAAATTCGTCATTAGCGTTATTGAAACTTTTGATGATCGGATTCTCACCGTGCGTAAGCGACTGACACTTATCGCCGGGATCAATGTCATCATCCATGTCGTCAAAGGAAATCCCATTCAACAATGCAAATGCATGTTTGCGAATTTCTTCAGTAGTACGGTAGTTTATCTTCAGGATACTGCTACGACCGCGGACATTAATACCGCACTTGGACAGGGTAGGATAATTTCGATAAATACGCTGATGGGCATCTCCCACAATAAAGATATCGTTCGGATGTTCTTCTCCCGCCAGCGCTCTAATCAAGCGATACGCATTGTCGCTGAAGTCTTGGCCCTCATCAATTATGATACTTACATATCTCGGTTTTCTGCCTGCAGCTTGTAGCAGCTTCGTGCTTTCATACATGGCCGTGTTGATATCACGAATCTGATTTTCTTTCATCAGATTTTGATAATTCTCGAATACCTTCCATACCTGTATTCTTTTTTTGCGGTCAAGTCTGGTTCCACGACCGTTCCTGGTTGCTTTAACATATTCTTCAAGAGTAAGAGCTTCCTGGGCAATCACAATGCGGTTCCATTCTTCTTTATAAAAAGAAACTTCGTACGGCAACTCATTGTTAGCAAGCAAAGTAGCTCTCTCCCAAAGAGGATCGATCACATCATCATACCCGATCTGAGCGGAAAAACCGGTCTCACGCAGGAACTGATTTACCCAGGCATCCAAATGGGTTACTTCAATTCTGCGCTGTTCTTCCAGAGTGCAAATCTTGCGTAGATTCTCTCGAATATCAGCGGCAAGATTGGCAGTAAACGTAGTCACCAAGATTCTCTGTTGTCCTTCACATTTTGATGCCAGATATTTTGCTCTGTGCATAGCAACAACGGTCTTTCCGGTACCAGCACCGCCAAGGACTCTTGCGGAACCTGAATACTCTTTCTGGACAATTTTTCTCTGTGCTGGATGAAGGAAAACACGCCATTTTTCCAGTGGCTCTGCCATAATTCGACGAAGTTCATCCTCACCTTCAACCACAACAAAAGATTTCAATGTTGTGGGCACGTCCAGAGCAGCTGACAAATCTCCGACGGAAGCAGCTACATTCTGTTCCTCGGAAACAAGATCCAAAACTTCTTCCATCGGAAAGCCCTCCGCCAACCAGGAGAGGTGTTCATAAGCATCGTGTGGCATAGCAGATTCTGCGTTATAAAAGTCTTCCTTACGAACGAAACTCCTGACAAAGTCCAACTGCGCTTCCGGAATGCCGAGTTTTAATAACTCATCATCCTTTGCAGCAGCAAAAAGCGCTTCTGTTTCAGGTGAAGATATCTTTTCCAATGTCGTCTGAACATCAAACACCTGAATAGCACCGGTTTTAGGGTTGACCTCGCAACGTTTCCGAGAAGCCCATTGATATGCTTCATCGTGATGATCAACCCATAGAAGCAAATATACTCCCGTTTCTTCCTGACGGACTACAATGCCGCGGTAAGAATCATCAATCCGAACAGAATAAATTTTCTTGTCAATGCCAGAATTTATCTTCTCGTAGTTGATCCCAGGAGATAACGGATTGTTTCGGAATTTATTCACAAACTCAGTTACTTTTCCCTGAATCCGTCTGGGAAGGCGGGCAAAAGATGTCAAAAAATCAGATGATATTGCAACTTTAATATTTTCTGTCATCGGTTATCACCTCCAAAAAGGCTGGCGGCGTCGATATCCGCAGCGTCAAGTAAGTTTAGGATCTTCCATCCCATGTTTTCAAGTTTTTCTTTATCATCAGCCTGATCGGCAGTCATAAAGCCAACATGTTTATCGGGCCATGCAATTTCCACAGTTGCGATAACCTCGCCATCGTCCCCCTCAACTTCATAACCGATATGATCTTCATTTGGTGCAGGTACGCCAGCTTCTTTTGCAAAGTCAGAAAATGCTTTCGCGTCATCATCAAACAGAATCTCCTTAATTGCATCCCATGCATCATCAGTTGCTGCGATGGGGGTTGCAAGGTCAGATACTGTGTTTAACGAAGCAGGGAGCGCCAGGTAATCCATGCGGCTCATGCCAGTAGACGATACTGCTATAAACTCATCCGTGAATTGCATCAGGTTATGGAACCTCCAGAATCCATTCCATTCCTGCTCGTATTTATCTGTCCTATGATCTTTCTCATCATTGAGGACAGCGCACACAGCTACAGCACCTTCCATTTTAAGTTCAGATGCAAGGATGGCAGAATAAATTGCCAGATGCGCATTGGAATTTCTCGGAATCCAACTGCCAAATACCGTTCCGGGGGACATAAAATCAGTATCCGTAAAATGTGTCTGCTCGTTTACGGCATCGACAATCATCTTCCAGCTGTTGAAAGCCAGACTGTTTTTCATCAAAGTAGGTTCTAGCAAGGAAAGCGAATAAGCATATGCTTGTCCCTTAAAGACCTTTTCAGAATCAAGACGCTGAAGATATTCAAGCAGTAAATCAAAAGAAGATAGTTTGGCTGGTTCAATAAAATCCGCCTTATGCTTCTTAATCATATTCTGATACATTGTCTTGCCGGACGGCATTTTTTCTGCTTCCAGAGTTTCCGTATAGAAGTCTCCCTGAGGAGCAAAAACGCTTTGAACATCCTTGAAGCTCAAGGACCACACTCGGAAATTTCCACTTCTACGGATCGCTTCTCGTTTAATGGTATCATCAGAAACAATGTCCTTATGATACAAGAAGCCATCCGTAAACACAGCTACCGGTTTGTGATCTGGTGCAGAAACAGGCCAGAACACAAAATCAGGTTTGCAAGGTACAGAAACTCCATTGCTTTCGTCAAGATAGACCTGCGGTTCAATTTCCCAAGAGGTATCATCCAGTTTCACATAGTAACTGTGTTTTCCGTTTCGAATCGTATCGCTTACATTGGCGATACCAACCTTTGTACGCACCGCCTCCATAAATCTCTGCTCTAGTTCGCTGTCAAAAAGCGGGTTGACAGGGATATCGTTAATTTTATCAATCTTCTGGACGTTGTCACTTCCGGACAAAATAGACTTCAGCATCCTGATTGCCGCTGTTCTTGAAATGTTGCCAATCTGCTGGCTTTGGCGATAGGCATATAAACAATGGTAGCAACCATCTTTCTGAGGATCGTCCTTACAAGAACAATTTTCCATCACATGAAGTGCCTTTTCAAAAATTTCAATCAAGGCATTTTTTTCATGCATTAGTTGCTTCAAATAACCTGTACCACCCGGAACAGAGTCATAAATAACAAGATACTGCTTACGATAGTCTGCGTCTGGAACAGGTACTTCGCTAACAGTTGCCCTTAGATGGTCAACATTACCGAAATACTCTTTCATACCCAACATGAACGCAGCTACAAAGGACTCCATTTTTACAGAGGAAGAATCCATGGTTGTTGCCGGAACAAGCAAACGGAGAATCTCTGTAGTAAACTCTCGATACAGGAATAAACACTCCTCATAAGCATCTGCCTGCATCAAAGTGGTCATTTTTCTGGTTTTACAAGCAAAACTATGATTGGCTTTTCCGTGTTCAGGTTGGATTTTTCCACAATATTTGCAGATTCTAAATCCCTTGCGCACTTCTTCCACGCCGGAAACGGAAAGCTTTTCACCAGTCATATCACTCTCGCCAAAGTTGATTTCTCGCAGGGTTGCCTTGCGAACAAACTCATATCCAAACGGGAAATCTTCATTATCCATGCGATATGCACTGGAAATATCATGGTCTTCATCTACATCAACCAGAAGCTGCTTGCAGTAGAAAACGTTACTTCGGTCATCACTTTCATCGTTAATTATGCTCTTGGTATAATCCATATTGGAATAAACCATCTGAACTTTCAGCATAGTTCTAACCTGGCCAGCATCGGCCCATCCAGGGCTTCCACACTGTGGACACGCAGACGTATTTTTACCAGTCTCCTCAATTTGTGCGTGAGAACAGTTTGGGCAAAGTCTCCATCTTGCTGTCTGTGCAGTAGTCAAATCGACCTGATCTATCGTTAGCTTGCGTCCATCAACATAGAAACTGTTGCTTGGTGCAAATTCGCTGATTGCAGAAGAGGCACTACGGCTGTACTCATACACCATCTTTTCATATTTTTTCTTTTGCGTGGGTACTTCTTCCTCTTCTTTACGATAAAGAATAGCACGAAGAATAATCCCCGCTTCTGGAAAAGCGTAATTAGGCAGCAAGCCTTCATCGGACAGGAAATTAAAGATGTTCTTTTTCCCGATTTCCTGCAGAACCGTAAGAAGCGCAGATTCTTCGCTCTTCAATTCTTTGATTTCTTCATCATAGGAACTGTCTTTCGGCTTGTTTTCCAGCTCCTTAATCATTTCCTTAAGAGCTTCAACACTTGCCTTCAACGCATCCTGCTGTTTTTCCAAATCTTCAAAAGCATCCAGGATTTTTACATACATTGGGCTGTCATTTGAGCCATTGCCTCTGGCAAATGCCTGCAATTCCTCCTTTGCATTCTCATCAAGATATGCAGCAAACATCTGCATAAAAGAGTTCAGCTGACGGGACAGCGTGCTTTGCACATAGTTCAGGAAATTGAACGGGAACATATCATCAGGCCGGTTATCCAGCTTCTTCAGGATAACACCAACTTTATCCGGAATAGCACCGTCAGGGATGCCCTTCTTAACCCAAGAATCCATGCAGAAAGCTACAAACTGTCTTTCAAGTACCGCAGATGCTTTGAGAAAAATTTGGGGTGGCGTAACGTTGCCGGCAATCATTTCTAAAGGGTCGGCATAGAAATACAAATCGTGAGGTTTTGCATTTGCAATAGCCAAGGTTAATGCATTCCCATCCTTACGTCCGGCACGTCCAGCACGCTGCAGAAACTGGCTCTGCGCAGGAGGCATACTGCACAATATAACAGTGGACAAGTCACCAATATCAATACCCATTTCCAAAGTCGGCGTGCAGGACAATACATTTGGATCCCAGAGTTCCTGAGTGTCTTTACCACGCTTAAAGTCAGTTTCAAGCTGCTCTCTATTTGGGCGCTCCAACAAACCTGTATGCTCTCTTGCGTTGATACGCACAAGATCTCCGGCGCTATAAAGACGACCGTAATAATTAATTTCTCCTGTTTCGTATTGCTCCAAGGAACCTACACAGGTGGAGCGCTGACAAGGCGCACCATTCCAAAGCTCTGCATTTTCAGCTGAAACAGCATATACAGAACCGCATTTATTACAACGCATCTGCACGACATCATCTGTAATGAAAACGCGCTCTTTATTTAATCCATAAATCTTATAGTTGACAGAAGAAGGAACCAGCGATAGTACATTAAGTTTGACTGCCTCTTCCAGAATATATCTGCTGATTGCACGGAAATTGCTTTCCTCAACCATCACTTCACTGCAGCACGATGCGATCCAGTCCACATACTTATTAGATACAGGCGAATCAAACTCAAAAGATGCCCGCCCGCTACCAATATGCTCTGCGATAAAGCGAGGGGTATTTCGTCCCGACTGACGACCAGGAAGCCAGCGGTTACGATCATTCGACAGCATATAGCCGTTTCCGTCCTGCGTCGTATACTCATCAAACACCTTATCTTCAAAGGCGCCATTACTGCGCATCAGATTCAGATAACCAATAACCATGCGTTCAAAAGCAGAGCGACTTTCTGACGTCAGGACCCCAAGTTCATTAACGGTTCTTTCCTGCACGGCATCGGCAATCTGAGTGATATCATCCGGAGCAAAGGAAATAACCGAACAGCTGGCCTTTTCAAGCGTTCGGCCAATCTTACCAGCAAGGCCAAACTCAAGCATGATTTCGTACTTGATTCGCTGTTCGATCTCATACATCAGAATCTGCGCCTGCTTATCTTTGCCCAGCTTTCTTTTTTCAACCATATCCTCATAGGCTTGTTTCCAAGTCAGATTCGGAGCAATAAAGAAGCTGACAAACTGTTCATCTGTCATGCGCTCATGCCAGTATCCGACGAATCCATTCTGAAAATCTGTAAGGTTCTGACCGGCGCCGAACTCAGTGCAGTATTTCTGAATAGCAGTTCGCAGCCCGAAGCGCCATGTTCTGGAATTGAAGAAACCGGCTCTATGGGCAGCATCCTGGACATTATCAGAAAACGCCAATATTTTCTTGTCGTCGTTGAATCTGGACGCAAACATCTGCGAAATACTCGCACTAATCTCTGTTGCGCTGCGGAGGCCCATCAGCGAAAGACCGCGACGACTGCCACAGCAAGGACAGACATATTGCTTATGATTTTTGGTCCCTGAGGTTCTGATGGGGTTAGGAATCAAAACGTCAACCATTTTGGCACCACAGTTGACACACTCGTCAGTGCCTTCTTCGCCAAGTTTCACTTGCAGGCAGTCTGAGCAAATCTTGGCCGGAATCATGCCGAAGATTCGTTCTTCATGAGAGTGAGGGAACATCATCACGATTTTTTCATCTGCACGGAAGTACAAATTATAAAACGATTCGAGATTCGTCATTGTGGCGTTACTACGTTCATTAAGGACAGATACCCAGCCGGTTATTCCGCAATCACGGCAGTTAACAACAGGAAGATATTGCTTAGCCTGTTGCTTATTCAAATCATTTGCAATCTCATAAGTGATTTCTTCCGGGTCAACCCTGGCAACCAAACGACGAAGCTCACGCATCCATAGTTGCACCTGAACGTTCAAAAATGGACGCAGCTTGCCCACGTCACCGGTCCTGGCATGAGAAATCAGCGCAAACAAAGAATTGATCACTGTATCGGAATCAAGTAGCGTTTTTAATTCAGGGTAATGCGCTGTCAATTCTTCTGCTATTTTTGAAACCTGATAATATGTACCGCCTGTCAGGTTAATTACAGACTGCATAAAGCTATGGTGCATTAATTCATGACCAAGCTTAATTCTGCCCTCATCACTCAGAACATCCAATGCGAAATCAGGGAACCAGTCTTTGACTGCGCTTTGCAAATAAGCGGAAGGCTCATCTTCCGCAGACAGCTTGGTCAGTTCAGCAGCCTGCTCGGCTGTCGGTATCGCAAACTCTGTTACCTCAATACCCGCAAAGAATTCCTGTGGGCTTAAACGATCTTCGGTAATAATGGCGTCTTTATCAAACGGCTCGCCAAAGATCTCTTCAGCATAGCTAAGGATACTGCTATTGTTCTCCTTGGAACCCATTGTTGCAGAGGTGCCAATGCAACAAAGATATCCATCGTAAATACCCAGACGACGCTTCAAACGACGAAGTAGACAAGCCAGGTCCGTACCCTGTGCCCCATCAAAAGTATGTAGCTCATCGACAGCGATATATTTCAAAGTTTCAGAGTCGTTATCCTGCCACAAAAGAGCATCTTTAGGACGGACAAGCAAATAGTCCAACATTTTATAGTTGGTCATCAGAATATCCGGTGCATTGTTCAGCATCGTCTCATGGTCTGTGATAACGCCATGTTCACTCATGGTACGAGCCGGTGTATGCTCCTGACCGCCTACATACATACCAACAGTTACATTGCCACGAAGTTCATCGCTTCCGTAGATCAATTCTGCGATACGCTTTGCCTGATCTGTTGCCAGGGCATTCATCGGATAGATAATGAGTGCTTTGATTCCTCGTTCTCCACGATGCTGGTAGCAATACTCCAGAATCGGGTAGAGGAAACATTCGGTTTTACCGGAACCGGTACCGGTTGCAACTAACGTGGATCTACCATCATCTCCAGTCAGTCGCTCAAAAGCTTTCTGCTGATGCACATAAGGAAAATACGCAGGGTGGATTGCTTCAAAGCAAGTCGGCATCTCCTCCGCCACACGGAACGGAAGGCGCACAGCAACATAAGGCTCATGGTAAACAGAGTCCTTTGTTGCCAGCATCCTCTGAACAGAGCCTTTAAACGGCTCGTTCGTCATCGGAAATGTAGTTTCGATGTAATCCCCAATACCCTTCTGTAATTGTTTGGCAAGTATGGATGGTAACATACTGCACTCCTCCTTAGTTTTACTTAATGTTAATGATAAAATCTTTACTTTTGGCGATGCATACGCCTCTTTTGATAATAAAACATTGAACCGAATGGGAACCACTATATGATGTTGATTCTCTTTTTCCCATTTCTCCTATATCAGAATTCTCAAAATTACCGCGCAAGCAGCCAGCCCGCTGTGCTTCCTCACCTGTATTCGTAATTTGCCATTTTACAGTAAATGGTTTTTTTACGCCGGTATAAGCTTGAAACTGCAATAATAGTCCTTTATCGAGTGGTGCGCCATTGTTTTCGTACTCGATTACGTTCCCGTTTTTATCTTGAACTCTCAAACCAATAAATGCCGCTCCACCGTGACTCATAGGCCAAATAGGCTTTTGCCGATGACTTGCAGTTGCACATGCAATGAGCGCATACGAAGATTTTGCAGAACCGGCCTGTGGAAATTCTTTTCCCAGAATTTTTCTCCATACATCGTTGCCAGTTCCTTCTGAATTCAGCAGATCAGCGTGTTCTGACAGCTTTGTTATGAATTGAGAAAAGTCGTTTGACGAATACCCGGCCAACAAATCATTCTCTGCGACTTTCTCTGATGGATCCGCCAGAAAAGGAACTATTCCTTTATCGGCAAATTCTTCTTTGTATGCAGATATAATGTTCTGCATCGTACTGATAACCAAATCTTCAGTGGATCGTTCTGAATCGCCAATATTATCCGCAATTAACTTTTCTAATGTGATTCCTTTTGGATACCTGACTTCGGACGGACAGTTTATTCGTCTCCACCACTTAAAAATCTTAACCAGCGGTTTGTATTCCCCATGGTTATCTTGATTAACTTGCGTAGACCACGATTTATGTCCCTTGGGATCGGTCTTAATCCATTCTCCGGTTTCTGAGTCACAAACATAGTACAAGTCTGCATCTTCTTCGTCTTGAATTACAGGAACCACATCAACACTAACTTGTGAAAGTTCTATGCCGATTGAATGGTGATGAATCTCTGCGGACTCATATGTTGATGATTCTTGCAACACGTCAAATAGCTCAGTTAGCACGTCTGAAGAGTCTTTGCTTGAACTATGTCCTGTGACAACAATAATATCAACGTCTCGTTTCTTATCATCCTTTGCTGGCCGTATCGAAGTATGTTTTGCATACGAGCCAGACAAAAAGGAGTCCACATAAACGTCCGAGTATGTTTTATGCTTTTTTAAGTAATCACGAAGAGTATTCTGAACACTACTTATGTATGAGACGGTACTTGAACTCGGCTCAATATTGCTGAGAAACTTGTTAAAATCACTCTGTTTTGCCATTAAATAATGTTTCCTCCTGGACAGACAATGCTTTCATATATTCCGTCAAATCGATTGCAGGTACCGTCCCCATACTTTGAAGTCGAATCAACAACTGCAAGAAAAAGTACACCAAGGATTCATCTTTATCACTCTTCCGTAAAACATGGCTTTCGTAATCGTAAAAGAATGCCCCTGCCGTAAGGATACAACCGCAATCAATCTGTTGCTGTTCTGTATATGCCCCAATGCAATTTTTAAACGGATCCGCATATGGCTCACTCCATCCAGATCGGGTTGTCAAAATTCCTGATAGTATTCTATGGAGCGGTTTAGGCGGGTATTTTCCTCCAGCATACGGAATTTCAGCTGATGTTCGATAAAGCCTCCGAACACTTTCAGCCTTTTTTCCTGCATATTCCATATATTTTTTATTGAGTTCTTGTTTGATCTCAAAAATGGCATAAACGCTTTCTGCTGGAATATATAGAGTCCCGTTCTCATTAAACGCAAGATATGAGTATTGTGCGTCATAAAGGACCAAATCAATCTGATCGCTTATGCACCCTTTTGAGTCTATGATTGTTGCTTTTGCTGCTTTATATCTTTGAGGAAGATAATCGGTAAACCATCTAATCCAGTTTTGTTCAGAATTGTCCCCCTGATCTGTTGGATGATTAAGCACAGTACTGAAATTAGCTTTTGAAATCATGTCAGACTGCAGCGCAGCAAACAATTCTGTTAATTCTATTTTTGTACTCATTCTATCACCATATAATGTCTCCCCAATATGGAGCTGCTAAACTCTGTTGGGCAGCAATGCCCAGGGATTTTTTCTCCATCTGACTAAGTTCATCTGACAACACATTGTTAGTGTTTGCTGGGTCGATAATTCTTCTTGTTTGAATGTTATCTCGTATATCTCGAAGCAGATACATAAAGTTTTCTGCTGGAGCATTCAAACTACGTCCATATAACGAATTAATAGCAAAACATTCTAAGTAAATCGACGGAAACTCAAGGTTGTGGTTTTCTCGCCATATTTTTAGAGCGGCAATTTCAGTTATACGGCCCGACTGGCGTACTCGGCTGATATGCGTATCGATATTAGTCTTAGTCCATGAGTCCGCCTTGCGTTTATACAAACTATGGTCATTGCCATATTGTCCTTGCCTTTTTGCGGGAACAAGATCTACTTTTTTCCCTTGATAAGTAACCCCAATTGATACGTTTTGTTTCCGCGCAGTGATTCCTTCATCAACCATGCGACTGTAAAGCGAATCATAGATTTCTTTCAGTGAATTCTGTGTTGTGGAACTGAGAGAAATAAAAAGATCTAAATCTGTTGAAAGATCAATTGCAGTTCCTTTTACCCGAGATCCAGAAAGCTTTGTTTCACAAAGGCATACACCTGCCCAGTTAGAAATAATCTGCTTGAGTGGTGACACAACATATAATGATGTATAACTGTCTAACGTCTCAGGTAACCGATGTTTTTGAACAACTGAATTCACATACTGATCAGGTGTCATAACCCACTACTCCTTTCTATACTTGTTCTCAAAGAACTTCCAAGCAATCTCATAATCCTGTTCCCTATCGCAGCGGTCGAACGGTGCGACATACTCAATGGTTCGTTCAACAGGGCCGCCGGGCATGGTGTCGTCCATAATGGTGCGGGCAAACACATAACCCGCCGGGGCGTTTTTCATTACGCCATCCCACGGCGCATCGCTGCGGCGCACAGGCTTCACCGCGCCGGTATTCTCCCACTCCGGACGGCTGAAGCCCACGCTAGTAAGGCTACGATTGTTAGTGAAAGTAATTCGTCCATTTGCATCATACCATGTGTCATCTTCCTGGCTAACCAAGGTAGCAAACTGGATTCTATAAATAGTTTTTAATTGTTCCAAGCTTATTCCTAAAGCCATCGCAGTTATTACATCTATCTCAACCAGTGCTTGACGTCTAGCATAATCCGAACGTAACGGTGTTTTAACTGTCCACATATCATTTAACTCCGAAAAAGCGGTATTATTAAGACGAGTGTCTACCTTGCTCCAACTTTCTTTTGAAAACGATGTTTTGAACAGTTCTTTCCACAACGATTGATAATCTGATGTCAGGCAATTAAGTAATAAAACTCGCACTACGGCCCTATCCATAAAGGGGGGTTCCAACAGCGGAAGTTTCTTGAATGTTTCAAATAAGAATGCGCTTCTTCCCATTGATTTTATAAGAAAGTCACATGGAATAGAACTCATAAACGCTGCGCTATACCCAATATGTTCATTGCTTTCAAATGCTGCCCCAAATACAGAAATAATATGGCTTACACCGGATGGTAAAATGGATACCATTAGCGAACGACTACCCACAGGATCGATCATGCTTCTTGTACACACTCGATAATGTTCAGTGTATTTGCGTCCCCATGGTGTAGTAGGTATCCTTTTCACATACTCAGACTGAGCACACCCGGCACGATAATTGCAACGTTGAAGATAACGCTCAGGAATATATTCTACATCTATTGAATCAAAATCACTGTTCTTTTTACAGATCTGTCGAGATGTCTTAAAAAAGGTATTTCCTAAACCAATATGTGCTCCACCAATTATGCTATCTGCAACAGACTCTGGGAAATGAACATCACGTTTTATAGTTTTATCCTTTTGAGCATTTGTTTCATGCCACATCGTTGTTCCATAAACCCCTTGTTCCAACGATTCAACTAAACGTTCCTGTTTGGATAAACACTTCCACACAGAAAGAAGTTGTTTTGTGTGTAAGGCAGGCAGTCTTGCCCCTCTCCAATCATCAGAACCATCGTATAGTTTCGCAATCGTCTTAAGCTCCTCTCTGCCAATAGTCAGAATCCTATTTGAATGGCCACTTGTATTCCAATTTCCAACATCATCTTTGAGACCAGAAACCGGAATTATATCTGTTCCTGCATAACTTTCATCTATGGTAATTGGCGAGAACAAATTCGCCATAGTATCGAAATAGTTTGTTTCGATATTGGAATAGATATTGATGCTATAAATCCTGCTATGGTGCACATCTTGAAACAATTTCAATTCATTTCTAAACTGGAAATGTTTGCGCAACTTAGGATATATGGCATATCTCAACGTATTTCCTTTAGGATCATCATAGACACCATCAGGATGAACAAATGCACTTACACAAGTTGAATTACCATAATTCCATGCTTGTGGCAAAAAACATTTGTATAGATTTGTTTGCTGCCCTGACAAGATACTGTAATTTTGAACGGCATTAAGAAAAGCTTGTTCTCCGGACATGAATGTATATTCATTCAAATAAGTGTTTTTAACACTTATGGATTTCAATACTTCCGATCTGTTCTCAGCAACTTCTGCAGCAGTCCAATCCTTAATTGCGAACATCGGCTGTGAGTCAGAAAGAACATCATGCTCATTCCATGTCAGTTTTACCCAAGGGGGATTTCCAACGATGAGATCAAATCCACCGCGCTCTGCAAACAAATCGGCAAATTCCAACTCCCAGTGCATGAAGTGATTCTGCTCTGCAATACGCGCAGCAAGGTCAAGCCGCGGGTTCTGTTTTCTCAAAGCAGGAATATCGACTTCTCCCATGCCCTCGTACAAGGACAGAATATCAAGCTCAAGCTGCTGCATTTCGGTCGGAAACAGAGATAGTTGGCCCCTTGCCTGTTTTTTCTCTGTTACTGCATCCGTAACGACAACTGACTCCGTTGTTCCTTCCAGAATCAGCGACATATCAAACAAGAACTCACTTCTGGTAGGCAGCAGGTCAGCCTGATCAATCGGCCAGAACCACAGAGCACACCAATAGTCCATGGCAAACTTCAAACGGGCATAAGGGCCGGCATTGCGCATATGTTCGTTTTTATAGAGTTCGCTGAAGATTTTATCCTTTTGTCGGATCGTGGTATGTGAATCCTCAGCCTCATCGGTATAGCCAAACACTGAAAGACTGTCCTGTGTTTTCTCCCCAACCTCTTTACGCAGATCAATCTGCGCCTTCCACAACTCATCAATCACATCAGAAAGGCGTTGTAAGGTAACAAGATCGTCGGAACTATAGGGGGCTGTGAACTTTTTGTTCCAGTCCTTCATGCGCTTGATATTCTCTGGCTCAAGGGACTTGATAACCTTATCGCCGTAGCTGCACATACCGGGGTCACCTAACAGGAAGTGATAAATCTGGCTGTAACCCTTTTTCTTTTTGCGTTCAGTTCCCAAAGGCACACGCTCCGGTGCGTTCTCATACCAACGCAGTCCCTGCGAAGTCGTTGTCAGAGCAGATTCCGAATAAACCTGACGTCTTGCACCAATCAGAGAATTACCGTTTACAAGCTGTGTACCAAACCACGGTACAAAGCCACCCTCATATATCGTGTTCAGCCACAGAGAAACCTCTGCCAGTTCAACTGCAACAGGGTTCAGGTCAATACCGTAAACATTGCGGTCGGCTATGAACATTTTTACCTTCTGCAGTTCCTTAAAACGGTTTTCATAACCGATGATCTCGCCGGTTTCCTGTTCCTTTTTGGAAATATACGCTTCAGCCAGCTGATTGATGGCCTCATTCAGGAACGCGGCACTGCCCATTGCAGGCTCGCACACAGTCAGATGAAGAATTTCATCAGCGGTTTTGTCTTTCAAGAGCTCCTTTAGGGCATACTTAACCAGACACTTTGTAAGAACTTCCGGCGTATAGTAAGATGCAGACTTCTCACGCTCTCTACCTGCCAAGCGATAAATGAAAGTGCCTTTTTCATACATACGCAGCTTGCCCTTTTTCTCACCATGCTCATAACGAACACGCTCGTCTTGGGTGTACTGGTCAAGCTCAGATTCAGATACAAAGTAGCCAACGTCCAGTTCATTAAAACTGTCACCGGCTCTTTTTACTTCATACAGGTCATGCTCAGCAATGAAACCACGGTAAGAGAGAAGTGCTTCGTAAACGGCGCCCATCTGGTTAATGCCAAGATTCGCATATGAAATACGACCACGGCGGCCATTCCTTCTTCCCGTGGCTCTTGTCAAGCTCATACGGTCAATGATACGGAGCATACAGCTATTGCGCAGCTTAGCAGCAGAAATCATCTTGGTATATTCAGGATCAAAGATATGTGCCTTCAACGGTGCAATCAGGAACATATCATGCAGGCTTTCGGAACCAGTGGCTTTTTTCAGTTCTTCTTCTGTTTTTGGATAACCGTCATAAATCAATTCGTAGAGTTTTGCCAGCGTTTCATGCAGATAGTAACCTTCACCGACTTCATCCACATCATCTCGAATGTTATCGGCAATATCACGCAAACTCTCCAGAGAATAACCGGAATAATAGCTCTGTGCCTTGATAGGCGCATAGCCAAGTTCTGGTCTTGCCTCAATAAAAAGGACGAACAGCATCCGATACATATAGCGCAGGCATTCCAGCGTCAGCTGACCAGCATCTACAGGATCTGCTTCCAAGTCACGACCAAGGCGTGTTTTCATATCATAGAGGACTTCGTTGCCAAGGAGTTCAATGCTTTCACGGAGTGCATATTTCAAATCCTGAGAAACGCCAGAAGCATTTTTCTGGCTCTGTTCATCCAATTCGTCCAGCAGAACTTTCCCGTCGTCAGGGCAAAGAGAGTCTTTGTGTAGAAGAACGGCCATCGCCTGTAAGGTCGTATTTTCCAGTCTGGAGAAAATCTCCTCCAGCTCAAACTGGAGATAACGCTTTTCGTTCCACTTGTTGCGATCGATCAGAGCAATCTGATTCATACCGATCAGCATAACAAAACGAGGAGGTTCCACAGAACCAAAGAGAATCTTCGTTACCAAATCCTCATTCTGCATTTCGCCAAGAATGCCTTTATAGAGTGTTCCGGTCGCATCATCGTCCACATCGTCAGCGTTAAAAACGAAGCTCTCCATGATGCCCGCATCTAGTTCTTTTGACGCAGACAGCAATACCCAGAGCAAGGGTACACCATTACTTTTGGTCATTTCCAGATAAACAGGAACTGACAGACCGTCATCGACTGTTACGACTTCAGGTTTTGATTCGGGATAACCTAAAGATTTCAGGTAATTACTAGCCAGCGATTTGATGTTAGCAAGCACCTGCATATTTATAGAAGAACGGACAAACTTATCGTGTGCCGTATAATACTGTCTTGCGTTCTGGCGCAGGAGCGACCAAGGAGTACGGCTTTCTTCAGACTCTCTTGCATCTGCATTCCAGCCACTTATGGTAGTGCTCGCATTTTCTTCAAATACGGTGGAAAAATAATGGTTGGTAAAGTATTCGTTTTTATTGGTGATACCTGTTAAATCCATGCTCATTGCGATCCCCCCATAAGTACAGACACAACTCTAATATATGGATTGTTCTGTATCGTTAGAGTATCTTTCACCCAGTTCATAAACTGATCGAAAAGCTCGTCCACTCGACGTTCCTGTTCCTGCAGTTTACGTTCATGCTCAAATAAGGTCATCTGGTAGTATTCTTTGTGCCTTTCCTGAAGTGCAATCAGTTTATCAACTTCTTCATCCAGCAGCGGGCTCATTTCCGTCTGATATCTCTTATAGTGTTCATCTAGATACGCCTTGGCCTGAGCGACCACATCCTGCATCAATGCGCCTGCATCGGAAATTTCAGATTCCGTAATACAATTAGTGTTAGGAATCTTGGAATTGCTTAGTCCTGTTTTCTGAACCACTTCATTCATAGACAGTACCTTAATAAACTTACCATTCTGGTACAGCAAACCAAACCACTCGTCAACCAGAGGAGTAGACTTCAAGTTTGGAATACTGCCAGTAACAATGTAGATAATCTCACCAGCCATCAGTTTACCTGGAATGCCTATCACAGGCGCTTCATTTCTCTTAAATAATAAACTTGCTTTGTCATTAACCCAGCTCATAATTGGATGAAGCTTCCACAGATATTGTGTGGTAGGCCAGGCAGACTCATCCATGTTTTTCTGCATACTGCTTCTCATCTGTTCCATGCAGAATGCTTTGTCTTCAGAAACACGGAGAGTTTCACCCTGAGGAAGAGCTTCTTCTGGAACAAGTGCTCTCAGACGGCGTTCCATATCTGATGTCAATTTGATGTCCAAGCCAGAAACAGTTTGCAGCTTTTCAACAGGATGACTTTCCGTTTGGTTCAGATACATAAGAGCCTGATACAGATACTCTAAATCAGAGAACAAGGTCTCATCTGTTACGATTTCTGATTTCTTTTTTTCTTCGACTTCGGCTTCTCCAGCAGCTGCCATTAATGCTTCAAACGGGTCAAAATCGTCCTCTCCTGCATCCAGTGTCTGTTCAAAAGCATCAGCATTAGAACCATCTTCAATCGCTTCTGCTACAACAAGTTCTTCATCCTCAATCGTAAATTTCCCCAACAGCAAGGAAGGATCGCCAATATTCTTCAGCGCCTGTTCTTCTTTCGTAATCAGGATTTCGATAATGCGCATATCTCCCTTGATCCGCTTGTTATCACTCTCAATGAGCATATAGCGAATATCAGGACATTTCTGTTGACCATATCTGTCAATACGACCATTCCTCTGCTGGAACACCATCAAGGACCACGGTATATCAAAATGAATCAGCCGATGGCTTAAATAATGCAGATTCAAGCCTTCCGAAGCAACATCAGATGCGACCAAAACACGAACCGGTGATTCAGTACGGCCAAAGTCTTCAACGATACGCTGCTGTTCAGCATCACTCATGCCACCGGAGATCTCTTGAATTGCATTTGCGTTCAAGCCAAGATCCTGACGAAGCCTTTCTGCAAGATACTTCATGGTCTCAATACGTTCCGTGAAAATGACTACACGGTCGCCAGTATCTGCCGGGTTCCAGCCGTATTCCTTGCTGCGAAGAAGCTCCAGCAGTTTTTGATAACGGGTAAATCCAGCAGGCGTAATTGATTCCAGCGCAGTTTTCAGTTCTTCCAGCAAGCGAATATCCTTGATGTCATCTGCGGTATATTTTTTATAAAGTTTTTTCAGCCGAGCATCGATACTCTTGATACATGCAGCAGGACTGGAGAACAGGGACTTTTCCAAACTGGTCTTAAACAGCTGGCCGGTTCCCTTGGTTTTGCCCAAATCCATTTCCAGCTGCATTTCTGCGAAAATATCATAAGCATATTCTTCCTGGGCAGAGGCATGGCAACGCTCAAGTGTGATTTTTCTTTCCAGGAAAGTGCCGCTGACCTGGTCTTTGACATCTTTTTTGAAACGACGGATGCACAGTCCTTTAATATCTTCAGGAGTATAGTTTTCCGGGTCAGCAATGGCCGTAGGATCCAGCATATTCATCAGGGATGCAAAGCTCTTTGCCCGACCGTCATGAGGCGTTGCAGACAGCATAATCATCGTATCGCTTCGATCTGCAAGCAGCTTGGCGAGACGAGAGCGCTGAGCTTGATGATCTCCACGTTCCGCAACATTCTGCGCTTCATCGATAACGATGATATCCCAATATGCATTTTCCAAATGAGTGCGATACTCAACATCACGTTTCAAAGTGTCTATAGAAATAATCGTCTTATCATAATAGAAAAACGGATTATAGTTTGACGGCAAATTAGCTCGAATCCTTTGGATACGATTGGAATCAAGGCGCACCAAAGGAATGGTGAAGCGGTTCCACATTTCCTTTTGGAACTGCGTCATCATACTCTTGACAGTAACAACCAATATTCTTTTACCTTTACCACGGGCAATCAATTCAGACATCAAGATACCCGCTTCAAGCGTTTTACCAAGGCCAACTGTATCTGCAATTAGAATTCTCTGTCTTGGCCTCTGCAGAGACAGTTTTGTGGGGTCAAGCTGATACGGCATCAAGTCCATTGCTGCTTGATGACCAATATGTAAGTTGGAATCGGTAGGAATCTGCTGACGCCACTGACTTTCCAGATATAACAACGCTCTCTTGTAGAATGGAGAATGGTCGGCAACCAGTTTCACTTCAGCAGGATCAACGACTTGAATTTGCTCCAAATCAACAAGAAAGATTGCTTCTCTATCCTTGACTAGTGGAGAAACACCAATGCAATATAAAGTCTTATTGCCAAGACTGTTTGTCTCAATTTTTCTAATCATCCATTCTTCGTCTCGAATGATCGTTCTCATACCCGGGGCAAAATCTATCATTTTCCAACCTCTCTCTTTCAAAGGCGCATAACCAAACATTTGTTACAATGTGTCGGTTACCTTACAGCATTATACATATATCGGACAATTACCGCTGACAAGTATTCTTATTTCATTCTTTTTCTGGTTCTTCATCCGGAATAAATTCCACAATGTCATCAAGAGAGCAATTCAGCGTTTTACAAATCCGCTCCAAAATATCGATGGTAACATTTTCGCCGCGATACATCTTGCTGACAGTATAGTGACTTACTTTTGCTTGTTCCTCCAGTTCTTTCTTTTTCATGTCTTTGTCAATAAGGAGTTTCCATAATTTTTTGTAGCTTACGGCCATAATTTATCCCTCTTATTTTCGGCAAGTGGTTACAGTAATTTAGATTCAATTTAGATTCAAGTATACTACATAAATATGAATAAATCAATTGCATGTGCGTTATAAAACACATATATCCAAAAGCTTTTATAATGTGTACTTTTCTTTGGCAAGCAGGGCATTCCTGTCCAGGAATGCTCGTTTTCGAGATTTCCGCTTCCGCGCCAATCTCATCAAACGACTTGTTGGGGCATATCCCCAATCCCCTTGAGATCCTCACTTCCAGTGAGGGCTATGCGTTCCGCTGGAACGTTTCCCAAACTGAACAGATAAAGCAGAATCCGCACAGAACAGTTCCTTCAAACAACAAAAATCCCCGGCACAACAAACCACAATCCTGTGATTCACAGTGCCGGGGACTTATCTCAGACTATCTATTTTAACGCTGTGCCGATGGCCGTTCCTGTTCTTTCAGATTTATCTCCTGTTCAGTCTCATCACCCACACACGCCTCCGCCACCTTCAGAGCAATCTGGTAATTCTGCATTTCCGTCCGTATCTTCCGATATTCCGCATATGCTTTTTTCTTCTCCTCCAGGATTTCCACGTACTCTGCATTCAGCTCTTTCACCTTTGGAATCGTTGAAGTCTCCAACTGGTCAAAAGCTGCTTTTGCCGCCATGTGGAGCGCCAGCTCCTCTCTGTGTGCTTCATAGAATTTGCTACTGTACCCTGCATTACGATATGCGACATAAGTTTCTCTGGTCTTCGCATAATTGATGATATGCTTCCGCAGCGCTGCGATCTCCGCCATCTTTTTCTCGGATTCCTTTACAGAAGCTAACAGCACATGGCCGCGGTTGGTGATGTCTTCCGTTTTTTCCCGGAGCTGCTCCATGGTTTGAATTCCGTTTTCCTGAAGGAATATGATTGCTTTCGCGGCGGCTTTCAGATTATACACCTTTGCCCACCGTTCATAGCCTGCCCCTTTTCCGGCCGCCAGCTTTTCCTGAATGTTAATGAGAACATTCAGTGAGCGCCTGTTAGTCTGTGTTTTCCGGCTTTGGACAGAATGCCTTTTTTCACCGGACAGCGCCGCTTTCAGATCTTCAACCGTATAGCCTTCTCCGAGAGAGCGGAAGCGTATGAAGCGGTCGCCGTTTTTTCCTCTGAGAGACGGCTGCTTTCCATCTTTAAACTCAAATCCGGCAGCTACAAGGATTGCAATCAGTTCTTCAAAGTCTTTCGGTTTTTTCAAAAGTACTCTGTCTATTGCCGCCCGAATATCATTACGATGGCAGGGACGTTTGGGATAATCGGTGCGCTTTGTCCGCTCTTTGTAAGGTTTCGGCTGGATAACGGATTTCCCATGCTCCAGGCAGAGAATATCACTGAGCCGCTGCACTGCTAACCCGGAATGTCTGAAATCCCGGAATTTGTGCAGACAGTCCAGCGTTGTGGAATTATATATGATGTGATTATGGATGTGAGCTTTATCAATGTGTGTCGCCACCAAAAAGGCGTGCTTTCCCTTCGTAAAGCGCATGGCCAGTTCATAGCCGATTTCATTGGCTTCTTCCGGCGTGATTTCTCCCGGCTTGAAGGATTGGCGAATCTGGTAGGCAATCACATCATGCTCCTGTGTTCGTCCGGTCATCTGCAGATACTGGCGTTTGGAAAGAAGGAATTCCTGATCGGCGGTCTCCGGATCGCATTCATAGGAACTGATGAATTCGCCGCCGTTTGTCTTCTCCGCGTTTTGGGAATAGTCTGTTCTGTCTGCCAGACATTGAGCGATTGTCTTTCCCTTATTGATATGAAGTGGAATCAGCCTGGAAGCCGCCATTCGTCCGTCTCCTTCCCATTAGAAAAAGGAGCCGCCTCTAAGACAGCTCCTCATTGATTTTCTACCGCAGCATCTTCTTACGGTCTTCTGCTCTGAGAGGATATGCGCTCACGGCCATTTCATGTTCCATAGCAACTCCTTTCAGGAACGAAGAAAACGTACCAGTGTTCCATTGATTGCGCCAGAAATATCTACAATCATCATGGCCCCATACTGCAGAACTAGACAGACTGCCTCCACTCCGACAAGGAACGCCACGTTGCCCCACTGTCCCTGAAAAGCGCAGAAGACACCCACCAGAAAAATGAACAGCATGAAAATTCCGACCACAAAGGCAGACAGGTTTGTCATGATCTTGCCCAGCACCCAGAAGACGCCCAGCAGAAGAATGACGGGAAGCGCAAGTATCTTAAAGGGAAGTTTTAAAAGCCACATATTCAACGTCCTTTCTTTCGTGAAATCATTCTATATCCTTATTATACAGGAGCGCTTCCCACCTGCCAAGTTTACAAAAGTCTTCTACCGGATCATTGCAAGGCGGGAGAGCAGTTCCCTGGCACACTGCCAGATTTCATCCAGCCGAGCCTGCAGATCCCGGATATCTTCCTGATAAATGCTTCCCGTCTCGTTAGCCCGTTTCGCATACTGATTCAGGTTATTGCTGCAGCGGCGCAGGAGCGAAACCAGCTCCTTTACTTCCTGCAGATCCAGCTTTACGCAGTAACCGTCCAATGCCATTTTGCGGAGATACGCGCTTTTGCTGCGTATCCCCATTTCGGCCATTTTCTGATGGATTCGTTCCTGATCGCTTTTTGTCACAAAGAAATGCAGCTCCTGATCCTTTTTCTCCATTACAGCACAGCCTCCTCCCGTTCTGTTTCCCGTTTCGATATCGGAGAGTATCCAGTCCTGGCCTTTAAATCTGCAAGCACAGATGGCCGTCTCCCCTCCTCCTTTTCCTCTGAAATGCTGTCTGCTTCCGAATGGGAATCATCCATATTCAGAGCCGCATCCAGCTCCGCAAGTCTGGCTGATTTCTCCGCAAGCTCCTGCTCCTGGGGAAATGGCTTCTGCAACTCTTCCCGGGCGGCATTCTGCTGGTTTTCCAGATTCATCAATTCATTTTGCACCCGTTCCAGCCTTCCTGAAAGCCCGGATAAGACATTGTCCATCCGGATGAGATTACCCCTCGCGTCTTCTCCAAGAGTTACCTTGTAGCTTAAGTCCCCCTTCAGGATAACTTCAAATTCCTTAGAAAAAGCATTAAAACAAAGCTCCATGGAAAATCCCCGGTACTCACCCAGAGGAACCGGCCCGTCTCCTTTCAGGTTCCGGCACGCCTCAATGATTGCTTTCCCGGCATCGATTTTTTCCGTAAAGATTGCCTCTCCGATTTTCATTCCTGCAAAGCCATCCGCCGGATGGGGATGCTCGGCTGCTGTCTGAATATCCGCCGTTATCCCCCGAATTATTTCCTGATTCTTTTCAATCTCTGCCGGAAAGTATTTCAGCAGACGGTCCTCCAGCCGGAAATGCTGGCTCATGTGATCTGCTTTCAGTACCTTCAGCCGGGCTACTTCAATATCCAGATCCATTTTTTCTTTAATCTGTGGATCACCTGCGCATAATGCTTTTATCTCGGCATAGGAGAGCGCCTGATCATCCACGTCATCGCAGGAACGGGCAGGAGATTTGGAAGTCATGACCTGACTGATAAATTTCTGCTTATTTTCCAGTGTCTGAAAGAGATAAGCGTCAAAGGTTTTCTCCGTCACATACTGATAGATCTGTACTTCTTTATTCTGATTTCCCTGACGGATGATACGGCCATTGCGCTGAGTCATATCGGAAGGCCGCCAGCCCACATCCAGATGATGGACGGCAATCAGCCTGTCCTGCACGTTGGTTCCAGCTCCCATTTTCTGCGTACTTCCCATGAGAATCCTGACCTGACCGCTTCTCACTTTTGCGAACAGTTCTTTCTTTTTTGCTTCCGTATCCGCCGTATGGATGAAGGCTACTTCCTGCTCCGGCACACCTGCCACAATCAGTTTGGAACGGATATCGTCATAGACATTGAATGTGCCGTCATTTTTCGGCGTGGAGAGATCGCAGAACAGAAGCTGCGTCAGCCGTTCCTCTTTTCCTTCCTCCCAGATCCGCAGTACATTGGAGACGCAGGCATTGACCTTACTTCCGGGATCATCCGGAAGAAGAGGATTCATCAGCCTCTGATCCAGCCCCAGCTTCCTGCCGTCCGAAGTGATTTTGAGCATATTGTCCACGGTGGAATCCACGATACCGCTGTGGACTGCCGCAGCCCGTTCCGACAACTCCGCCACCATTGCCTGCTGGTGTTCCGAGGGCTGAACCACCACAGTCTCAAATTTTGCTTCCGGTACTGGCAGGTTCAGCTGGTCACTGGTCTTTATATCTGCCACTTCCTTAAACATGGCCATCAGCTCAGGAAGATTGAAAAACTTCGCAAATCTCGTCCTGGCCCGGTATCCGGTTCCTTCCGGAGCCAGCTCGATGGCCGTAGTAGTTTCTCCAAAGGTGGAGGCCCAGCAGTCAAAATGTGTCAGCCCTTTCTGTTGAAGCGTTCCGTACTGAAGGTATCGCATGACCGTATAAAGCTCCGTCATGGAGTTGCTAACAGGCGTTCCTGTGGCAAATACCACGCCTCGCCCTCCAGTTAGTTCATCCATATAACGGCACTTCAAAAACATATCCTGCGATTTCTGTGCCTCTGATGTGGAAAGCCCGGCCACATTGCGCATTTTGGTGAACAGGAAAAGATTTTTAAACGCATGGCTCTCATCCACAAACAGCCTGTCAATGCCCAGCTGCTCGAAAGTAATCACATCGTCTTTTCGGTCTGCGCCAAGGAGCTTGTCCAGCCTGGCTTGCAGCGATTTTCTGGTCTTTTCCATCTGCTTGATGGTAAAGCTGTCGCCTCTCTGGAATTTTATCTCACTCAGCGCATTGGTAATTTCGTCAATCTGCTCCCGGAGAAGCCGTTCCTGCCGTTCCGCGCTGATAGGAATCTTCTCAAATTGGGAATGTCCGATAATCACCGCGTCATAATCCCCGGTGGCAATCCGGGCGCAGAATTTCTTCCGGTTCGCTGTCTCAAAATCCTTTTTGGACGCTACCAGCAGTTTCGCGCTGGGATACAGCCGCAGAAATTCATTGGCCCACTGAAGCGTCAGGTGATTTGGCACCACAAAAAGTGATTTCTGACAAAGCCCAAGCCGTTTGGATTCCATGGCGGACGCAGCCATTTCAAAGGTCTTTCCTGCGCCGACCTCGTGGGCCAGCAGAACATTTCCACCGTAAAGCACATGAGCAATGGCGTTGAGCTGGTGCGGCCGGAGCTTGATATCGGGATTCATACCCACGAAATGGATATGGCTGCCGTCATATTCACGCGGCCTGGTGGCATTGAACCGTTCATTATAGCGGCTGCACAGCCGTTCCCGGCGCTCCGGATCCCGCCATATCCAATCCTGAAACGCATCTTTTATGGCCTGCTGTTTCTGCTGGGCCAGCGTCGTCTCTTTTTTATTCAGGACACGCTTCTCTTTCCCGTTGGGATCTTCTACCGTGTCATAAATCCGGATATCCTTCAGGTTCAGCGTCTCCTCCAGAATCCGGTAGGCATTCGCCCGTTCCGTTCCATAAGTGGTATAGGCCGCCACATTGTTCCGGCTGACTGCGCTTTTTCCGCTTATCTGCCACTCTGCGGTAATGGGAGAGTAATGCACCTCAATGGAACGGAGCAGATAGAAGGGCGTCTCAAAGGTTTCCTGCATAAACTGCTGGATATCGTCTGCTTCAATCCAGGTAGCTCCCAGGCGCACATCAATCTCGGAAGCATCCAAATCCTTTGGCTGTGCCTTCGCCAGCGCCTCTACGTTGACTGCAAAAGCACTGTCACTTTTGGCGGCTGTCTGAGCAATCCGCAGTTTTTCACGGACATTCCCGGAAAGGTACTCATCCGCAGTCTGCCAGCCCGCTTCAGGCTGGTCAGAAGACAGGGGATCTTTGAAGATAACTCCCTTTAATCCTTCCGTAATAGCGTCATACTCGTCGGGTGTGCCAAGAAGCTTCGCCATAAACGGCAGATCCACCTTTCCCCGTTCTCCGATGGAAACAGCCAGCGCCTCGCTGGGCGTGTCCACACTGGTGACGTGACGTTCCGGACGGATGGTTCGTTTGGTAAACATATCCGCCTTGCTTTCCAGTTCCCCGTTTTCATTGATATTCTCCAGAGAGCAGAGCAGGTAATAGGAAGAATCATCTGCAAATGCCTGGGCATTGCTGCGGGAATTGACCAGGCCGTACTCCGCTGTAAACTTGTCATAGAGCGTATTCAGTTCCCGCTGTTTTGTGCGGATATCTTCCTCCGGATAGTCCTCCATCTGATAGTCTATCAGTTCATTAACTGTCTGGCGAAGCTCCACAAGCCCCCGTATCCGGCCATTGGCAGTTTCATTTAATTCCACCGGGCGCATGACGGAATTTTCCCGGAAATACACCGCATCGTCCACAACCGTGTAAGAAAAATTTTTGACACTCGAATCTGCCGGAATAACCTGTGGCGTGTCTTCTCCTTCCGCAAGCACCGTCTCAGCAGCCTGATATTGCCCGTGAATCCGGGATACCGCCTGATGCAGCTGCTCTGCCAGATCTGCGCCGTGAATCGGCTCTACCGTACATTCCTCCCGGCCATACTGTGTATTTTCTACTGAAAGATTTCCCAGAACCATTTCCGGATGCTCCGCAAAATAATTGTTCAACCGGAATCCTTCCGGTGTAAGCCCCAGATGCACCCACTCCGGCTCAATCTCAATGGGATGTTCCCTTTTCTGCAGAAAAATGATGTCAGAGACTACCTCGGTTCCCGCATTAGCTTTAAAGGCATTATTGGGAAGGCGGATTGCCCCCAGCAGCTCTGCCCGCTGTGCCAGATAACGCCTTGCATCCGGATTTTTGGAATCCATCGTGTAGCGGCTGGTCACGAAGGCCACGATACCGCCAGGCCGAACCTGATCCAGCGCTTTGGCGAAGAAATAGTTGTGGATAGAAAAGCCCAGCTTGTCATAGGGCTTATCCGAGACCTTGTAATTTCCAAAAGGAACATTTCCGACAGCCAAATCATAGAAGTCCCGCCAATCCGTAGTCTCAAATCCAGCAACAGTAATCTCCGCATTGGGATATAGCTTCTGCGCAATCCGCCCGCTGATGGAATCCAGCTCCACACCGTACAGACGGCTGCCGCTCATTTCGTCCGGGAGAAGGCCAAAGAAATTTCCCACACCCATAGACGGCTCCAGAATATTTCCAGAGGTAAAGCCCATGCCGCCGACCGCCTCATAAATCGCTTTGATTACGGTTGGGCTGGTGTAGTGGGCGTTCAACGTGCTTGCCCTTGCCATTTCATACTCCTGCTCAGACAGAAGTTCTTTCAGTTCCTGATATTCCCGCGCCCAGCCTGTCTTCTCCAGATCAAAGGCATCGGGCAGGCCGCCCCAGCCCACATACTGAGCAAGGACAGACTGTTCTTCGGGTGTGGCGTTTCTGTTTTCCTGTTCCAATGTGAAAAGGGCGCGGATAGCCGCCACATTGCGCTCATACTTTGCCTTCGGTCCGCCTTCCCCCAGATGCTCGTCTGTAATCCGGTAGTTCTGGGCCGGAATTACCGATACAGGTGCAGGGGGAATTCCATATTCGGCCGCTGGCAGCTCAGCACTGCCTTCAAGCAATTCCCCCGGAAGTTCCCCAGACATTTGTGCTGACTCTGTACCGGAAACGGGCTGCAAAGATTCCTGTTCCTCAGCAGTCAGATATCGGTTCTCACGAATCATTTTGCCAAGGCGCTGTTCTATTTCTGTCCAGCGAAACAGCCTTTCGCTGTCATACTCATAATTCCTGACCCGGATTCCTTTTCCATCTGCATCCACAAAGCCTTTCGTTCCGTCAAGGAAATGGTAGCTATGGCCGCTTATGCCGTATTCTTCCTTGATAAGCCTTACCCGTTCCTTCGGTTCCGTTTCTCCGGCATAAATCGCATTGATCCGCAGCTTTCCGCCTTTTAACATGGTCCCCTGTGCAAGCATCCTCTCAATTTCTTCTTCAGGAACAGAAAAAACGGAGGGCTTTGCGCTCTCCGCTGGTTCTAAACGGTCTGTGGCTGCTATCTGCTCCGCTTCCGTTGGAAACAGGCTTAATTGTTGATAAGCTCCACCTGTATTATCTCTTCCGCCTGTGCTTTCAGGCTGTTTAAGTGGCGTACCCACTCCATCTGGTTCGTCTTTTTGTCCGGAGCCGGATTCTTCTCCAGAAGCTCCTTCATCAGTTGCTCCAATCTCCGGTGTGCTGTCTCGTCGATCTCCTGAAGATGGGGAAACAGCTGCTCCGTCAGCACCAGATCGCTGTACAGAATCGGATTGTTCTCCTTCAGATACGCTCTGCGCATTCTCCCGTATTTGCCCAAAGGCTTCTCCATCGTCACGTTCAACTCGATCTCCGGAAGCAGATAATCCCCTTCCTGTCTGTATGTTAATTCTTTTCTCATAGTCCTGGCTCCTTTCCTGTGCTTTCGTTCGTTCATAATCCCGGATGGCCTTTTCAATTTCTCGGAACACCTCTCTGGAAATACTGCTGACAGCGGTTCCCAGCGCGGCGGCTGTCTGACGGGTATTGAAGTCAGCAACATCCCTGAAATCCTCCGGTTCAAACTGGTTTTCCGCTTCTTCTGTACATCTGACAGAGAGGGTATAGGCAATGCTGGCCTGCGCAGCTTTCCGAAATGCAGCTCCTATGTTAAATTCATCATACTCTTCCAGGAAGCTATCCGCAACGATGCCGCTGATCTGCCTGCCATAATTCATCCAGTAATCAGCGGCCAGACGGCCAGCCACCTGTTCAAGCTGTGCTCCCAGCGACAGATTTTCCCCGCTGACGCCATAGGCGCGTTCCAGAGCAGCCATAACCGGATTCCGGTATTCTTCCTTCATCTGCCAGAGCCAGACCGGGCGGGAATTGCTTCTGGCTCCGGTATCCGCCACATCAAAGACATACCGCAGCTTCGGCGAATCTCCTTCGTTGTCCACCAGGGCAATTCCCTTTGCGCCCCGTTTCACATACCTGCGCATGGTATCAAACCAGAAATCATATTCCGCACAGGCAGTCGCTTCCGGGCGCTGCAGGTAAATCATCAGCTGGTCATAATAGGGATATTTATAGTTTCTGGCAGCGGTAGTCAGAAAGGCTTTCCACTCATCCTGCCGTCCTGTCACATATTCCGGTGCGCCTGCCAGAATGTCTGCATAGCGCCGCGCCTTGATTCCCATTCTCATCCTCCTCCCTGTCTCAGATATCCGGATAAAGATCCAGCTGGTCAAAAGCCTCGTCCGTCATCTGTTCCAGCTTTCCCATTACCCGATCCGTCAAAGCCCTCAGTTCCTTTTCATCATACTCAAGCTGTCCGCGCATTTCCCCAAGGGCCTGATACAGCCCCGGACGGTCTCCGGGGCTGTAAAGCATCATCAGTATTTTTTCTTCGCCAGTAAAATCCACATTCTCACTCCCTGCTTCTTTCTGTCGGCTGGTGTGGAGCCATAGTCCGACCGGACTGCTGCAGGTCTTTCAGCTGTTCTAATACAGAAGGTTTTTCCTCCGAGCTACTGCGGCCTGCCCGATCGTCAGGCAGATTGTTTATCACTCCGTCCAGACTGTTGTCATTCTGCTCCAGACTGTCCTCGGCAGACCGCAGATGATTTTTCCCGGAAAAGAAACCCGGCAGCTCCACAAACCCGACCGAATCCACATAATGACAGGATACCTCTCCGCCAGTGTTGAGCGCTACGATATCGCTGACAGAAAGGCTGTGCCCTCTGAAATCTGCCGGATGATTAAAATTGAATCTCACAAACATCTGCTCAAGCATCCTGTCTCTGTCCTGAAAAGGCGGAAGCGGAGCCAGATAAACCACATCATAATGGTCAATCTCCGGTTCCTTTCCCTGCCTCTGTAATGCGCTGTAAGACGCGAATCTTTCGTATCTGGTATCTTCGCTGTCTCTCAGCTGCAAAATCGCATAAGTGTCCGTACTGCTCTCAAGGAAGGCTTCAAGATTTCTTTCCGGAGCAGTAATCCCGTTCACCTCGTCCCATTTCTCGATTTTATCCCTCGACATCGTTCTCCTCCCGTAACGGCTTCATAAAAGGAAGCCCGTTTTTCCTCGCATTTTCAATGTCACGCTGGCGGCGGCCTTCCCCATAAGGAGGCCGTATCCCAATACTCTTTTTCGGAACGGTGTAGGTCACAGCCCGCTGTGGCCCACGCCGTTCCAGTCTGTACTGATCCGGATATTTATCGGAGAGGGCTTTCAGCTTGTTGATCAGACGCTGGTCATGAGTGTAAACGCTGGCGGTATTCAGCTCATTATCCCACAGGATCACCGTTTCCTGCTCCGCCAGTGTCAGATGATAGCGGCGGCTCATCGTGATTCCTCCCGGCGCTTTGTACCGGAAGAATGGTACTCTGCTCCGGTTCTTTTCATGCCGTTGAGTTTTTCCACCGCCGATTCTCTTTTCCCCGCGCTATTTCTTTCCCTGATTTCTGCAGCTCTGTCCAGAATCACGTCATATACGGCCCGGTAACGTGTCTTATCAGCCAAGCCGACGCTGTCCAGAACTTCCTCGCGCGCTTCAATGAGAGAGGATTCCGGCTTCTCCAGCTTGCCTTTTTCCATTTCGCAATACTGACCATTCAGCAGGAGATAATTCCAGCCGTCATCGCAATATTGAACGGCAAGATAGCGGTCATTCCCGATTTTCCAGCAGCCTTTGTCTGCGTCCAGCTCTGCCTCCGGCCTGCAGCTTCCACCTGACAGCTTCAGTTTTTCTGCATATTCACAGATATGATAGACGGAGCCGGATACTGTGAGGTGATATTCATCAAGGAACCGGCACCTGGCCGTGAAAGCCCTGTCCGGATATACTACTTCAATCGTGCCGCCGTCCGGGATACGAAACTTCTCTTTATAATCCGGAGTAATGAACCGGATATCCCGTTTCGGCAGTGTTTCCGGCTCCCAGAGGCTTCGACTGCGAATTCCCGATTCCACGCAGGGTTCCAGCATACGGAGAGACACTCTTTCTGCCCTCAGTCCATCAAATCCTGCGACCTCTACTGCCAGGATTCTGGCCGCAGCCATGGGATTTTTAACGGGACAGCAGTGCAGGTCTTCTCTGGAAATATCTCCATCGTACTGTTTCTCATAACTGGCTTTATCATAAAATACAAAATAATAGCCTTCCTCAACTTCCTGCAAGTGCAGAAAAGATTTGTCATCAATCAGGAAAGCTGCTTCCGTTTTCCTCTTTTCTTCGCTCATTTCTGTCCCCCGTTTTCAAATTCCATTTTAAAGCGCGGTCTGCCGTCATTTTCCGTTTCCAGTAATACCGAGGCATTATAGTTTTTTCCCGTCTTCTGGCTCTTGCAGTCCTTTAACTTCACACGTCCGTCCCGTACCAGCTTTTCTGCAGTCTGTTTCGTCATCCGCTTGCCGATTTTGTTGAAATAGGCGTTATCCGCCCAAAGGACAAAACGGCACTCGCGGTTGGAGCAGAACCAGCCTTTACTTCGGCCGACAACTTCCGCCCCACAGTGAGGGCAGGTTCCAATCACTTCGTTTTTCTGCATCAGTACATCGGCTCCTTTCACAACCTCATAAGTGTCTACCAGTTCCCGTATCATTTCACAGATTTCCTTCATAAAATCTTCCGCCTGATAATCGCCGCGTTCAACCAGAAGAAGTTTTTCTTCCCAATTCGCCGTCATCGCAGGAGACCGAATCTGTTCCGGCAGAATTTTTACGAGAGAAGCTCCCTTTTGCGTGGGAATCAGATACCTAGTCTTCTTATCCCCTTGCCGCTCCAGAAACCCCTTCTGTACCAGCTTTTCAATAATGCCAGCGCGGGTAGCCGGAGTTCCCAGACCCTTGCGCTCTGCCTCATCCGGCATTTCATTCGCGCCAGCCGTCTCCATGCTCTGCAGAAGCGTATCTTCTGTAAAATGCTTTGGCGGAACGGTCTTTCCTTCCTTTATCTCTGCGGAAAGCAGCGGAAGAGTACAGTTATCCTTCATGGATGGCAGCACGTTCCCTTTCTCTTTTTTCTTTTTAGAACTGCATTTCTCTTCAATTCCCTTCCATCCGGCAGAAAGAACCGTTTTCCCCTTTGCTTTGAAAACCGCGTTGCCGCAAAGGATTTCAGCTGTAGTTTCCGCTGTTTTGCAGGGCTCACTTACAGCTGTCAGAAGGCGCTGAACAATCAGCTTTAAAACCTCCACTTCCCCTTTCGGAAGTCCTGATAAAGTGCATTTCTGCAATTCTTTCGTAGGGATGATAGCGTGATGATCGGTTACTTTCCTGTTATTGACGACCTGGCCGGCATTCACCGGTACAGCGCCAACATCCGGGAAACAAGCGGCTGCCGCTGCAGCCACAAGCTCCGGCAGCATTCCCGCCATATCTTCTGTCAGATACCTGCTGTCCGTTCTGGGATAAGTGACCAGTTTTTTCTCGTAAAGGGCCTGTGTGTAGTCCAGCGTCTGCTGTGCCGTGTAGCCAAGTATCCGGTTGGCCTCTCGCTGGAGACTGGTCAAATCATAAAGTGCAGGAGGCCTTTCGCTTTTCTCTGCCTGCGTAATCTTTGCGACTTTGGCTGAACCTTCTTTCCGGCAGGTTTCAGCAAGGCTATCTGCCACCTCGCGATTTTCCATGCGCTCGCCGGATACGGTAAAACCATCGAAGTGAAGCTGTACCTGATAGAAAGTTTCCGGCTGGAATGCCGCAATCACGGCTTCCCTCTCAACGGCCATGGCAAGGGTAGGGGACATAACCCGCCCGGTATTCAGCGTTGTTCCATACAGGCATGATAAAAGCCGGGTAGCGTTGATTCCGACAATCCAGTCGGCTCGCTCCCGGCACAGGGCCGCTTCATACAAAGCATCATATTCTTTTGATGGACGAAGGCTCTTAAAGCCTTCCCGGATGGCGTTGTCCTCCATGGACGAAATCCAAAGCCGCTCAAACGGCTTCCGGCACCTGCACTGATGATAGACCAGTCTGAAAATCAGCTCCCCTTCACGCCCTGCATCCGTCGCACAGACCAGGCTCTCCACATCTTCACGGGACATCAGCTTTTTCAGGATTTCAAACTGCTTTTTCGTTGCCACTGAAACCCGATATTGAAACGGCTCCGGGAAAATCGGCAGGTCATCCTTACGCCATTTCTTATACTGGTCACCGTATGCTTCCGGCGGGGCCAACTCCACCAGATGGCCGACACACCAACTCACCACATAGCCGTTTCCTTCCAGATAGCCGTCCCCGCGTCTGGTTGCTCCCAGAACCTTCGACAGTGCCTGTGCGACCGAGGGCTTCTCGGCCAGAACCAATTTGCTCAATCTGCATCCGCTCCTTTCCTGAATGAGAGAGCAGCCCCGGAGGTGGCCGGGGCTGCTATGTAAAGAAAATACTATTCATTACAAAGAAATATGCACACTTGTCCATGGTTCTTATTGAGTATTACATAAACCCTTATTCTCTCAAATCGATGATTTCCCAATCATTATCAAATACTCCTTTACTTTTTTCATAGGTTTTAGCCTGCATCGCCACACATAACAGCTTCTTAGGCCTACTCATACCAACATACGCAAGTTTGCGACTATAATCAAATAAATCCGAACTTCCAAGTTTACCCACACCATAATATGGAAGAATTCTACTCAAATCTGATGCCCTTTTCCTATCAGTTTCAAGGTAAAGGGTTGCGTCATGTGTTTCACCCTTAACTCCATGAATTGTATCAAATATTATTCTGCGTCCTCTAATCGGATCAATGAATATATTTTTTTCGGTTTTTTCCGTCGGATTTACTCCCGTAACCTTATCAAGAAAATGCGCTGGTAAACAGTCAAAAATGTCGTCTACATGTAGGTTCATGGCTCTCGAAAGCTCATATATTTTATGCCGCACTATGCAATCAATATTTTCTCTCTCTATACTCTGTAATCTGGACATTTCATAAATCCACTGACGATATATTTCTCGATATTCATCATCAAGCAATTTTTTTATTGTAGCTACAGAATATTCTTTTTCAAATATAGGATGTCTAATTTTAGCATAATGGAATATACGACATAAAAGTTTACGAACAATGCGTTCTGTTTTGTATAAATTCCCGTCTAACAAACTCGTAATGATATCATCTATCAATGCCCAATAGTTATACTCATCCTGCCTTTTTGCAGAGCCGTCAAACCCTGACCAATAGCTTCCTATTTTAAGCCCGGATGACTCCTTCTTTTTAACAGCACCAATAGCTTTATACACACCTTTATTATCATAGAGGCCGTGAGTCTCTAAAACATTGATAAACCCACTAATCACTCTATCGATTTTCTCAGGGCTAAAAATAAGTAACACTGGTTTAACACCAGTCTTTCCAGAGAAAGTAACAATATTTTTGTTATCTTTCTTTAGTTTGCAAATCACATTGGCAATTTCTTGGCTATACCTGCATGAAGTCAAGATAGGTAAAAAACCATCCTGAGGCACCCAATCTGGTGTATTATTTTCCGAAGAGTTATAAATAGCTTGATCTGAATCTCCAATTCTGATTACTGTACACTTTGAATGATTAAATATTGCGCTTATTGCTTGTCGCTGAATACTATCACAATCCTGATACTCATCGATAAAAACATACCGGAATCGTAATGAAAAAAGATTCGTATATGTTTCGGGCAAAGCCTCTATAGCGGTTTTGGCATATAAATAGGCATCACGATACCGCATTATACCTTCATTTTTTAAGAGATCTAATATCAATGCTTTATACTGTTTGGCCGAGGGTTTATCCGCACCAGCCAATGCCTTTGTCTGTTTTTCTACACAAAGAGCACCATCATTCCGTATATATAATGCTTGTATAAATTCAAGCCGCTCAGTAAATTGATTGCTCCTTTCAAAACTATTCTTTGTTGCAAACTCAAGAGCCATATACTTCTTGCTATTCTGCATTTTGTTTACCATATGCTGCGCATAAGTAAGATCGTCAACCGCTTGTACGTTCCGACCAACAATATTTCGTAGATATGGCATCGTAACAAACCTATCGACAAATGACTGGATCGTTCCAATATTATTTGGATAGCTAAGAAGTTTGTCAGCATAGCCTGCAAGTCGTTTTCTAATTTCATCCACAGCAACATTAGTGTGTGAAAGGACACAAATTCCTGCACTATTTTCAAGCGGCATCCTATCAGCTAACAGTTTCAATTTTGCGAGCAGAACCGTTGTTTTACCACTACCTGGACACGCCGCCACATCGGTTGAGTGCCAACAACGTATAACATTCCTAGCATCTTCTGGAAAGTGTGCTCCTTCTGGTAAAAGAAGCTTCTCCGTTGATTCAATATCCTGATCTGAAATTTTCCATTCAACCATAGAATCCCCTCATCTATACGGTTTCTCCCGCTGCATACTTGATAGCGCTCACTATATAATTTAGAAATTGATCGCTCTCAAGCTTGGATTTCAATTCCGATTTCTTATGTTCATCCGTTTTCAGACCATACAAATCAAGATCAAACATTTTCTCTTGTGTAAGTTCAGGGGGTATTACCGATATTTTCCAGCGCAAAATTGATGCTAAACACTGTGCAACAATTGCTTTTAAACTGCTTTTTCCGTCCTCATTGAGCATTAAGTTATACATCGTGTATGCAATTTCTGCCTGAGATAAATTATGCCACTGCCTTGTTTCTTTCTCAGCATCTTGATTTGCTTCGATGATTTTTTTATCGGTTAGTGAGATATGTTCTCGTGCATTCAAAATTTTCATTCCGTAATGAACTGCTTTATGGAAATCTTTTGAAAGACTGCTCATAGCAATACAATACTCCAACGTCCACCTTGGCGAAGTGAATCCATGAACTGAACCGTTAGTGTATTTATCATTCTTCTCCTTTTCAGCCTGCGCTGATTCCGATATTTTCTCATTGAACTTCCTTTCCTTCGTTACTGGGTCAACATCATATGGTTTCACATCACAATCTGTAATTACAGAAACCGGAATTCCTATGTTATGTCCATCTTTCCTTACCATAATTCTACTGTACCGAAGAAAAGCTGTACTACCAACATTTACAATAGATACTCCATATTTCTCCAACGGATAGCCAAGAATATCGGCAATTACTGGAATTAGGATATTCTCTGCATCGCCTTCTACCATGATGATACCCTTAGCAAAGAATAAATTGGCTTTTGTTGAATCAAGAAAACGCTGAAGGAACAGATAATCCCCTTTTTCCAGTCCAGTCATCCCTTCAGCTAAATCATATCCGACACCATCTTTCATTAGGATCAAATTCTTAAGGTTAATTTTTGAGGCGAGGATTGGACTATGCGTAGATATAATAATTTGAACATCATTCTCGTTATATTCATTTTGAAGATAGCTGATCAATCGAAGCTGAGCTTGTGGATGCAGGTGGGCTTCTAATTCCTCAATAAGTGCCAGCTTTATACCTCCATCGGTGTCATCCTTAAGTAGTAATAATTCTGCTGCAATGAATAGTAGATTCAATTCTCCCAACCCTGGGTTAATCTCCGGAGCATTTAGCGATAAGGATTCAAGTATTGCCTTAAGTTGAATATCTGATGTTTTCAGCTCTGCACTGCTGGCTTGTCCTTTGTCATTAAACGCTTCTAAATTATCACGAATTGTTTGGAGAATATGTCTTCCTTCTTCATCATTCGTGAAGTAATTCTCTATCTTCTTGTTTGCGTCTTGAAAAATATCCCGAATGGCATGTTCCTTTTTATTTTTGAAAACAGGGTGATTAAGCAGAATCTGTGAAATTCTTGAACCCCGTCCAGAACTCATCTCACGTTCAGCGTCCCGGAGTGGCTTCAAATAAACCGCTTTCAACAAGTCTCTTGCCTTTCCGTCAATCGAAATGCTGTCATCTACATCGCCCACTCGCAACTCCTGAAAGATTTTGTGTCCCTCTTTCCATGCACGATAATGAAGTTCGAGCGTATATTCAATTTCTTCACCGTTCTTTTTGAATTTCAAATACTCAATAAAGTTCTTTGCTTCATTCTGAGTAAACTTTGTAATCGTACAATCAATCTTAAATTCAGAACAAGCATCGCCATTAATAGGCTTATAGAAATCCTCATCTACTGGTCTAATATACTCATTGCTCTGTGTTAACAAAACTAGCTTAAGCGCATCAATTACTGCAGTTTTTCCAGAATCATTCTCTCCAATCAGGGCATTTAGTCCTTCATGAAAAGTGATATGTAAGCCAGGAGCGCCATCTACCGCTTTGAATCGGCGGAAGTTATAAACTTTTAATTCAGATATTATCATAGTCTTATTTTTATCCTCGCTTTTAAAGATATAATTTTATTCCCTTAGTAGCTCTTTAACCTTATAATATAGCACTTCCCCAAATTGGTCATTTAATTGCGATCTACTTTTTCCATTATATCATAAGCCTCTTTGGGTAAACAGCCCCAGATCACCACCTGGAACCATAAATCTTTCGCTTGCTCCCCGTCAGTTCACCCTACACCATACCCCTCCAACACCTCATCCGCCAAATACTTATATTCCGGAAGCTGCTCCGTATAAATTCCCAGCGACCGTTTCATTTCCGCCTGTTCCTGCTCATCCGGCTCGTCATGCTCAAATTCTGAAAGTGCAAATGCGTCCTGAGCAATGATCTCGAACATTTTCCGACAAAACTCCTTCGGTTCATAGTAGCAGTCTACAGCTTCCACATCTTTCCTGTAAGAATTCAGTTCCAGAAGAAGATAACAGTCCAGCTTCTTTGAATACAGCAGTTCAAAATTTTCATGCTGCTCAATGCACCCGGTAAAAATCTTTGCAAGACGTTCCATTTCCTTTTTCTTTGCTCCCATAAGTATCCTCCATTTCTGCCGACTGGCGGCAATATTTCTCATAACAGGTTACAGAAATAGTATAACCCGGAAGCAAAGCGGATAAAAGCATGGTACGCGGCCCTATGTAGGGCAGCCCAAAGCCGCCCTCAAACTTCATCACATCAGCTCATCGTCCTCCGAACCTTCTGCATCCTCCGGTTCTTCCTCCTCATAATTTTCCTCTTCATTCTCCTCCGGGAAGTCATACTCGTCCAAATCCTCTTCATAATCCGCATCCGGATCCGGCTTCGCCTGTTCCTTTTTCTTTCCCTTCAGCTTCATCCAGCCATATGCCGCGCCGCCACCGATCAGTGCCAGTGACAGCAAAGCCACAGGCAGGAGATTTACAGATTTTTTCGTTTCCGTTTCCATTTCCACGTCACCCGTTTCTGTGCTTTCTTCCTCTGTTTCAACTGTTTCAGGAGCCGGAGTCTCTTCTGGCTCTTCCGGCGTCTGATACTGCGCTGCCTCCTCTTCATCCATCAGCGACAGCAGATCCGCCTCGTCCACCTGGTTCAGGAAGTGTACCGTTTCGTTCCCCTCATCGTCCCGGTCAATAATCAGATAAAAGTAGTTCCCGTTCTTCGTGACCAAAGTGATGAACTGCTTCCCCGTTTTTGTGATGCCGCCCAGGTCGTCTACCAGCGTCAGATTTCCGTCCGGCGTAAAAGCATTGCCGTCTGTCTGATTCAGGTTGAAAACACCGCTCATAAACAGCTCCATCAGCTGGGACAATTCTTCCTCACTGAATGACAGAGTAAAATCACCGTCGATTTCTCCATCTGCCTGAATGGTCAGGTAACTGCCATACACATAGCCGACTCTCTCTGGCAGAAGAATCTCGGCCCAGTCGCCATTTCTGCCGAGTACCTCCACTTCGGTGCCGTTCGGCAGCTGGGCGAAAGCAGTGTTTTCCATTCCCGCGCCAGTGCGGACGTTCAGCTCTCCGCCATTGGTTGTGACAATCCCCACCTGGGAGCTTTTCGTTCCTTCCCCGGTAGAATCATCCTGGCTTTCCTTCGCTAATTCTCCGCCACCAATCACAATGCCGTCTTCTGTCACCGTGATCTCCAAAGAGTCTCCTAAAAGATTCTTCAGAGTTTCTTCGTCAATGTCCCTTTCGCCAGCGACCGTTTCCGCTTCTTCGACAGTCTCTTCGGTTTCCGATACAGACGAATCCTCCGTCTCCACCAACTCTTTTGTCTCTGTCCCGGCGGCAAGAACCGTAACCGGAAATACGGTCATACACAAAGCTGCCGCTAGAAATGCCGCCGTCATCCGCATTTTACTCGTCATACTGTCCATCCTCCTTCACTTCCTCAGCCATTACCTGCGGCATGAACGCTGCAGACTTTCGGATCAGCTCTGCAAGCTGTTCCGGAGTCAGGTTGGCCGCATGAACCATTTCATGGATCTCGGTATTTTCCTCTTCCCGGTACCGCCGCTCCAGGTCTTTGACCTTCGCATCCCATTCCGCCCGTTTCTTCCGAGCTTTTTCCAGATCAGTACCGATCTTTTCAAGTTTTACCCCCATTATTTCTCCTTTCCCGGCAGAATCAGCGGATTCTGCCATAACAATAAAAGTGAGACTGCCAGTAATTTGTTTCTATTGAGGCATAGGAAATCGGATTTCCGCAGTGGATCATCATTCCGTTTCCAACCTGTCTCTTATACACATCTCCGAGCCCACGA
>ERZ1026963.142-NODE-142-length-51139-cov-7.809294_pt1 | contig 51139 bp, 39 predicted proteins | sample MGYA00519566_ERZ1026963 | MGnify/ENA primary metagenome ERZ1026963 (study PRJEB26926, sample SAMN06164512) | human gut metagenome | biome: ENVO:00009003; feature: ENVO:2100002; material: ENVO:00002003 | host: Homo sapiens | place: USA | collected 2012 ... | reverse complement strand
CCGTCTCGTGGGCTCGGAGATGTGTATAAGAGACAGGCATATCTATGTAACGGTGAACGGGAAAAAGTGCCGCGTGCTGGGCCATATCGGCATGCTGCACACGTGCGTGGACGTGACGAAGCTTCCATGCGCGGTCGGCGACACGGCGGTTTTTGACATCAAGCCGCTGCTGCTCAAGGGCATCGAGGTCGTCTACCGGTGAGGAGGGGCCATGTCTGATAAAATTGCCGCCATTGCCACAGGCCGTGCCCGCACGGGCATCGGCATTCTGCGCCTGTCCGGCGACGGGTGCATTGAGGCCGCAGGGCAGGTCTTCCGGCTGAACTCCGGCAGGCCGCTTTCTTCCCTCTCCGACCGAAAGCTTGCGCTCGGCACGCTTTTCGACGCACAGGGACGCCCCATCGACCACTGCATGGCGTTCATCTCCCGCGCCCCGCATTCCTACACCGGCGAGGATACCGCCGAAATTCAATGCCACGGCTCCCCCGCTGCGCTGACCGCTGGACTTGAGGCGCTGTTCGCCGCAGGCTTCCGGCAGGCGCGGCCCGGCGAATTCACGCGCCGCGCGTTTTTGAACGGCCAGATGGATTTGACGCAGGCCGAAGCCGTGATCGATCTCATCGACGCCGAAACTGCCGACGCGGCGGCAAACGCCGCCGGGCAGGTCGCGGGCGCGATCCGAAAAAGGATCGACCCGATCTACGACGGCTGGGTCGATCTGTGCGCGCATTTCCATGCCGTGCTCGATTACCCCGACGAGGATATCGACCCCTTCGCGCTCTCCGGCTACGAAGCGTCGCTGACGGCAAGCAGCCGGCAGCTTACCGCGCTGCTTGCCTCCTGCCATCGGGGCCGGATGGTGCAGTCCGGCATCAGAGCCGTCATTCTGGGAAGTCCAAACGCCGGAAAATCCAGTCTTCTGAACCGCCTGTCCGGCTTTGACCGTGTCATCGTCACCGACATTCCCGGCACGACGCGTGACACCGTCGAGCAGACCGTCACATTCGGGCGGCACCTTGTCCGGCTTGTCGACACGGCAGGCATCCGCGACACGCAGGATGTGATCGAAAAAATCGGCGTTGACCGCTCGATGGAGGCCGTGAAGGACTGCGACGTGGCGCTGTTCGTCGTCGACGATTCCAAGCCCCTGACGGACGAGGACCGCCGCGCGATGGACGCGGCGCTCGAAGCGCCGGAGGCCATTGCGATTTTAAATAAGCAGGATCTTGCAGCGGTCATTGAGCCGTCCGATCTGCCGTTTGCGTACATTGTCCCCATCTCCTGCAAGGACGGCACGGGCTTTGACCTGCTGGAGCAGGCGTTTGATATGCTCTTCCCAGATGATACGCCGTGTGACGGTTCGCTTCTGACGAACGCGCGGCAGGCCGGCGCCATTCTGCGCGCGAAAAAGGCCGTCGATTCCGCCGTGCAGAGCCTGCGCGCGGGTATGACGCCCGACGCGGTGCTGGTCGATCTGGAAGCGGCCATGGATGCGCTCGGCGAGGTCACGGGCCGGACGATGCGCGAGGATATCACGAACCGCATTTTTGAGCGGTTCTGCGTTGGAAAATAAACCACAGAAATCAGGTTTTACTATGATCTATCTCGACAATTCCGCCACCACGCAGCCCTGCCCCGCCTGCGTGCGGGCCATGACAGAGGCGCTCACGGACTGCTGGGGCAATCCGTCGTCCGTCTACGCGCTCGGCATTGACGCCGCCCACCGTCTGCGGCAGGCGCGGCAGGCGGTCGCCGCCGCCCTCGGCGCAGAGCCCGACCGGGTGTTTTTCACCTCCGGCGGCACGGAGGCCGACAACTGGGCCATTCTTTCCGCCGCCGAGCGTCTCGGCAAGCGCGGCCGCCACATCATCACGACCGCCGTGGAGCACCACGCTGTCCTGCACCCCATGCAGAAGCTGGAAGCAACGGGCTTCGAGGTCACATATTTGCAGCCCGACCACGACGGCAATATTACAGTTGAGGAACTGAAAAAGGCCCTCCGCCCCGATACCATTCTCGTTTCCGTCATGATGGTCAACAACGAGACGGGCGCAGTCATGCCGATTGCCGACATGGTCAAGGCCGTGCGCCGCGCTTCCCCGCTGGCGCTGTTCCATACCGACGCCGTGCAGGGCTTTTTGAAGGTTCCATTCCGCGCCAAAGCGCTCGGCGCGGACATGATCTCCGTCTCCGCGCACAAGATCCATGCCGCCAAGGGCACGGGCGCGCTTTATATCCGTCCCGGCCTGCCCCTCCCCGCTTTCCTGAATGGCGGCGGGCAGGAGAGCAACTACCGCTCCGGCACGGAAAATATGCCCGGCATCTGCGGCTTCGGCGCAGCCTGTGCCGATACGGATGCGAAAGCAGACATCGCGCGCATGGCGCAGCTGCGCGATCTGGCCCGGGAAAAGCTGGCTCAAATTGACGGACTTGTCCTCATCGGCAGTCAGGCCGCACCGCACATCGTCAACCTGTCCCTGCCGTGCCTCCGTTCACAGGGCATTATCAACTGTCTGCAGTCAGACGGCATCTATGTCTCGGCAGGCTCCGCCTGCTCCAAGGGCCACCGCAGCCACGTGCTTGAGGCCATGCACCTGTCCCCCGCTGTCATCGACGGCTCCATTCGCGTCTCGTTCTCCCGCGACAACACGGAAGCCGACGTTGACGCGCTCTATCACGCGCTGCTGCACGCAAAGCAGACGCTGAAGGGCTGAAAACGACACGAATCCCCGCTTGCTTCGCTGAAAACCCCAGTGAAGCAAGCGGGGATTTATTAAGTGCTGCCCCTGTAGGGGTCGATGCCCACATCGACCCATTGGGAAGTTACGAATTCGCCAAAGACTCCCGTAAAAACAGCACATTCTGCCGGGCCGATGCGATGCCCGCAGGCTAGTTTCGAGGCGCAGCCGCGCATAGCGCAGCTCTTAGCGCCGAAGTGGGCATCGGCCCCTACTCACAAAACAGAGCGCCTTCCGCAAAACAGCCGCCTCCGCTCAGTTTTTCAGGCTCTGCATCGGGGCCGGAATCCTCCCGCCGCGGGCGATAAAGTCCGCAGAGGACTCCGGATGCACCGGCATGATAGGCGCTGCGCCGAGCAGGCCGCCGAAGGAGACCTCGTCGCCGACCGTCTTGCCCGGAGCCGGGATGAGGCGCACGGCGGTCGTCTTGGAATTGACCATGACAACGGCGGCTTCGTCCGCGATGATGGCGGAGATCGTCTCCGCGCTCGTGTCGCCGGGCACGGCGATCATATCGAGCCCCACCGAGCACACGCACGTCATGGCCTCGAGCTTGTCGAGCGTCAGAACGCCGCTGCGCGCCGCGGCGATCATGCCCTCGTCCTCGGACACGGGGATAAACGCGCCGGACAGCCCGCCGACGGAGCTGGAGGCCATCAGCCCGCCCTTCTTGACCGCGTCATTGAGAAGCGCCAGTGCCGCCGTCGTTCCATGCGTCCCGCAGGTTTCAAGGCCCATTTCCTCCAGAATGCGCGCCGCGCTGTCGCCCACGGCGGGTGTCGGGGCGAGGGACAGGTCGACCACGCCGAACGGCACGCCCAGCCGCCGGGACGCTTCCCGCGCCACCAGCTGGCCCATGCGCGTGATGCGGAAGGCCGTTTTCTTGATGCACTCGGCCACCTCGTCAAAGGGCCGGCTCTTGACGCTCTGCAGCGCGTGGTACACCACGCCCGGCCCGGATACGCCGACGCTCACGACCGCGTCGGCTTCGCCCACGCCGTGGAACGCACCCGCCATGAACGGGTTATCCTCGACCGCGTTGCAGAACACGACGAGCTTCGCGCAGCCAAGGCCGTCCCGCTCCTTCGTCAGCTCGGCCGTCTTTTTGATCGCCTGCCCCATAAGGCGCACAGCGTCCATGTTGATGCCCGCCTTTGTCGAGGCGACGTTGACGCTGGAGCAGACCAGCTCCGTCTCGGCCAGCGCCTGCGGGATGGCGGCGATCAGCCGCCGGTCGCCGGAGGCCATGCCCTTCTGCACGAGCGCGGAAAAGCCGCCGATGAAATCCACGCCGCAGGTCTTTGCGGCGCTGTCCATCGCCTTGGCAAACGGAACAAAATCCTCCGTCTCGCACGCGCTTGCGACCAGCGCGATGGGCGTGACGGAAATGCGCTTGTTGACGATGGGAATGCCAAGCTCCCGTTCGATCTGGCAGCCTGTCGCAACCAGATGCTCGGCCTGCCGGCAGATCTTGTCGTGAACTTTCCGGGCGCAGGCCTCCGGATTCGGGTCGGCGCAGTCCAGAAGCGAAATGCCCATGGTGATGGTGCGGATGTCCAGATGCTGATGGTCGATCATATCGACCGTGGACATGATATCGGAATGGTTCAGCATGATCTGTCCCCTCCGTCAGATGGTGTGCATGGCAGTGAAAATATCCTGCCGCTGGATGCGGATGGACAGGCCCATCTGATCGCCCTTTTCTGTGACGCGGGCCTGCACCGTGTCAAACTCCGGCGCGCCTGCCGTCCATTCAACGAGCATGATCATGGTAAACGTGCGCTGCATGATGGTCTGGCTGATCTCCACGACGCTGATGTGGAGTTCTGCCAGCAGCGTGCAGACCTCGGCGATGATGCCGACCCGGTCGGGGCCGACGACGGTGATAATGGCTTTCATTCGTGCTTCCTCCCGTGATTCGGATATGGAAAAAGGGGCCATGCGGCCCCTTTTGAAGTTTTAGAATTTCGTATGCTCGGCCAGCCAGTTCTTCAGTTCGCTGATGGGAACGCGAACCTGCTCCATAGAGTCGCGTTCGCGGATGGTAACAGCGTTGTCCGCCGGGGTCTTGTCGTCGCCGACGGTCGCAAAATCGACCGTGATGCAGTACGGCGTGCCGATCTCGTCCTCGCGGCGATAGCGCTTGCCGATGGAGCCGGTGTCGTCGTAGTCCAGCATAAAGTCTCCGCACAGGTCCTGATAGATCCTTCTTGCCGGCTCTGCCAGCTTCTTGCTCAGCGGCAGGATCGCAGCCTTGTACGGAGCCAGCGCCGGATGCAGGTGCAGAACCACGCGCACGTCGTTCTTCGCCTCGTCTATGACCTCCTCGTCATACGCTTCGCACAGGAACGCCAGCGCCACACGGTCGCAGCCGAGCGACGGCTCGATGACGTAGGGGATATAGTGCTCGTTCGCTTCCTGATCGAAATAGGTCAGATCCTTGCCGGAAGCCTCCTGATGGCGCTTGAGGTCATAATCGGTGCGGTCGGCAATGCCCCAGAGCTCGCCCCAGTCGGTGAACGGGAACGCATACTCAATATCGGTCGTGGCTCTGGAATAGAAGGCCAGCTCCGCCGGCTCATGGTCGCGCAGGCGCAGGTTCTCCTCGCGGATGCCGAGGCTCTTGAGCCAGTTCACGCAGTAGTCCTTCCAGTATGCGAACCATTCGAGGTCGGTGTCAGGCTCACAGAAGAATTCCAGCTCCATCTGCTCAAACTCTCTGGTACGGAATGTAAAGTTACCCGGTGTGATCTCGTTACGGAAAGATTTACCGATCTGACCGATACCAAACGGAATTTTCTTACGGGATGTTCTCTGAACATTCTTGAAGTTTACGAAAATACCCTGTGCTGTCTCAGGTCTTAAGTATACTGTATTCTTGGCATCCTCTGTAACACCCTGGAATGTCTTGAACATCAGGTTAAACTGACGGATATCTGTAAAGTTATGCTTGCCGCATGTAGGGCATGGTACATTGTGATCTTTGATAAAGTTCATCATCTCTTCCTGAGACCATCCGTCTACAGAGCTCTCAAGTTCAATGCCATTCTCCTGGCTGAAGTCTTCGATGATCTTATCTGCGCGGAAACGCTCATGACATTCCTTACAGTCCATCAGCGGGTCAGAGAAGCTTCCCAGATGTCCGGATGCAACCCATGTCTGCGGATTCATCAGGATTGCACAGTCAACACCTACATTGTATGGGGATTCCTGAATAAATTTCTGCCACCATGCACGTTTTACGTTATTCTTTAATTCTACACCAAGATTACCGTAATCCCATGTGTTTGCAAGACCACCATAGATTTCGGAACCCGGGTAAACAAATCCTCTTGCCTTTGCCAGCGCAATGATTTTGTCCATTGTTTTTTCCATGACTATTCTCCTCGTTCTTTTTATAAAATGCGTGTAACTGTTCATATCCGTCAGGCAATTTGGTTCACAATCCATTCCGCTATTTGATTAACGTAATAAACAGCTACAATTAACGTTATTATAACTGTATCTGATTTCTTTTTCAAGGTATCTCAGCTCATTATTTCCAGAATTTCCAGACTTTTGAACCGTTTTTCAGTGTTCGCAGCAATATAGGTATGGATATGACGTTCCAGTTCATGGAGTACTTCTTCTGTAACAGTAAATGTATAAAGCTTCCCAAGAGAAGCAGTTACTATGTACTGCATGGCATATAATGCAGGTGCTGAGATTCTCTTTGCATCATTTACATATCCCAGACAGGCTTTATCCAGAATACCATGATTCTGCTGAGAAAAGAAAAGCTCTTCTCCCTCCACAGGCTGTCTTTCGCAGCACACACAATGAAACAGTGAAGGACACAATCCCTGTGCAGCCATCATACGAAGTTCAAAAATACACCTCACCAGCCTGTCATCAATATTCGGGTTCAGAAGTGCCTTCACTGTCACATACAGAAGGTTCATAGATTCTTTCTCGTCAATCCCCTCCTGTCCGAAATAATCTGCCAGTTCCAGAAAATAATATCCATAGTAGATTCCAGGCTGTTCGCCTGCCAGTTCCACAAAATGATGACTGATGGATACCTGATTCAGATTATAACTGGAACGCCCCTCATAAAGGGCAAAGGTTCCAAACACAAAAGGATTGGCAGCCGCCAGAAACTGGCTGTTTGGGCGGCGGGCTCCTTTTGCAAACGCGGAAATCTTGCCTCTTTCTCTGGTGAGAAGGACGATCCGCTTGTCATATTCTCCCACAGGCATGGCAGAGAGCACTACTCCCTGCACAGTTATCAAATCACTCATTCTCTCTGTTTCCTGACTGTCTTTTTATTTAGATTTCCTTCTTATCGTAACCAAAGTTCTTGATAAGGAAATCACTGTCTCTCCAGTCTTTCTTTACTTTTACCCAAAGCTTCAGATTCACTTTTGATTCCAGCATACGCTCAATCTCATATCTTGCATTACTTCCGATTTTCTTTAACATCGCACCCTGTTTGCCGATGATAATTCCTTTGTGAGACTCTCTTTCACAGATAATTGTCGCATCAATATCCACGATTGGATTTTTTCCCGGACGTGTTTTCATCCGGTCAATGGCAACTGCGATCCCATGAGGAATTTCCGCATCCAGTGCATGAAGTGCTTTCTCGCGGATGATCTCAGCCACGATCTGACGCTGAGGCTGATCAGTAACTGTATCCTCGTCATAAAACATAGGACCGTAAGGCAGATATTTCAGGATACAACCGATAATATCCTGTGTATTCTGTCCACGCAGTGCGGAGCATGGGATAATCTCTGCGAAATCGCATACTTTTCGGTAGGTGTCAATGGCAGGAAGGATTTCTTCCTTTGATACAGTATCAATTTTGTTGATGATCAGGATTACCGGCACTCCGATTCCCTGAAGCTGTTCTGCAATATGACGCTCTCCTGCCCCGATAAAGGTACTTGGCTCTACCAGCCACATAATGGCATCTACCTCTTTTAAAGTTCGCTCTGCCACCTGGACCATATATTCTCCCAGCTTATTCTTTGCCTTGTGGATACCAGGAGTATCGAGAAATACGATCTGACCTTCGTCACAGGTATAAACGGTCTGGATACGGTTTCTGGTTGTCTGTGGTTTCTTGGATGTGATAGCGATCTTCTGTCCGATGAGATGATTCATCAGAGTGGATTTACCTACGTTTGGACGTCCAATAATCGCTACAAATCCGGATTTAAAATTTTCGTTCATTCTGTTCTTTCCTTTTTTAACAATTGATCAGTGGTTTCACTTCCATCAGTACATCAGAGGCCTCAGCCACCTTGCTCTCGCTTCCCACCACACATATCTGATCTGCTGCCAGAACTGCCTCTATGATCTCGGCCAGTGCATGGATATCTTCTGCAGACGCATTCAGAATCTGATCACGTTCTTTCTGGAGCATCTCCTCTGTCACACCGCAGAAATATGCTGTCTTGGAAACAGAACCTTTCATCTGAGGTGTCCTGGGAACATCCTTTCCGCTGATGGTACCAATGATATATTTTGTCATCTCCCGCTCATCTGCTTGGAAATTACGGATATAATCCGGAATCCCCTTATATACATCCAGTGTACGTTTCAGATGAGGATCGCGGTAAGATACCAGATAGCTCTCACCATTCCTCTTAAATCCGCTCATACATCCATATGCACCGCCCTTTACGCGCAGATTCATCCACAGATAATCATAACTTAAGATAACCTTCAGAATTTCCAGTGCACCTGTATATTCCAGGCCTTTTTTCTTAAAGTTACCAGTCTGAGCCACATACTGGACCTGTCCGGAAGTCTTAAATCCCTCATTTTTCTTTGTGCAGGTCAGCTTCTCTTTCGATTTTTCCACTGGTTCTGTGCCAAGTCCTGCCTTTACAGCTCCCGCCAGTTTCTGAACTGTCTCCAGGGACTCTCTCTCACCTGTATAACTGGTCATAAAGTTCTCCGGACGGAGAATTTCTTTCATCAGTTTGCAAAGCTCTTCTACAGTTTCCTCTTTTCGCTGTTCAAAATCTTTTTCCAGTTTCTCGATAAACTGATAATATCCGATTCCCGCCATCTCATCCTGAAATGCAGCCATCGGAGAAGAATATGCAGTTGCTCTGAGTACAGCAGTGGAATGTCCGGCACCTGTCAGGTTTACCTGTGCCCTGGACTTCACAGATGCAACAATCTCATAGAGACGCTTGGTATCCTCCAGTTTCGAGCTGTTCAGGATCTCCCCGATCATTTTGAAAAGGAAATCCATTTTCGTATAAAGTGCCTTACCTCTTACAGAGAACATAGCCTGAAACTCTTCTGTAGAATCAGCTCTGTCAAAAACCTCTACCCCACAGTTGATACCGCCTGTATTGGCATTGATTTCATTGAACAGTTCTCCGTATGTGTAATTCTCTGTATCCACATAACCCAGTACGGATTTCAAAAGTCCCAGATAAGGAATCTGCTCAGGCGCAATACTGTCAGTCTTAAACATCAGGTCTACGTAACCGATGCCATTTGTGCATACGTCATGGTAAAGGAACAGACTGTCATCTACCGTTAATTCTTCATTTATGATCTTTGCAGCTTCTCTTTTAATATCACTTCTCTTTAACATCGGAATGCACTCCAGTGCTTTTGGATCTTCGCCGGCTTCCTGATATGCTTCCAGTGCTTTCGTCTTCTCAACCATTGCATCCAGCTGTTCTTCAGAAAGACTGCTTCTGTATGCTTCCAGCTTCTCCTCCAGCTCTTTCTCACGCTGGGCTGCCAGACCTTTCTTCGGCACAAGAGTCATGATGCATCCATGTGGATTCTCAAGAAGATATTTACGGATCAGTTCTTCAAAATATCCTTCGTTTACTGCCTTTTTCAGTTTTTCAAAAACTGTAAGCTGCTGTACCTGTGCAAAAGGATTTCCTTTTTCATACAGCCAGTCTCCCAGAATATCCAGACTGTACATCAGTCCTTTCGGATAAGAGGAAAAATCAGCTTCACGATAGCGGAATTCAAAGTAATTGATTCCTGCCTCTACAGCTTTCCTGTCAATTCCATTCTTAACAATATCTCCCAGTACCTGTCTGATCACAGATACGAATTCTTCTTTTCTGTCCGGATTGGAACCTTTTGCAATTACTGTAAAATATGGCTGGAGAATACCATCATCATAAGATCCATAGACATCCTTGCCCGCTTTTACATCCAGAAGTGCCTGCTTTAACGGTGCTCCCGGTGCGCTTAACAGTGCGTAATCCAATACCTCAAATGCCATCGCCATCTGACTGTCCGCAGCATTTCCCACAACCATGTTATAAGAAAGATAGGTATTGTCCTCTTCTCCCTCATTCTCAGCAACCGGATACTCAAGAGTCACATCCCGGCATGCTCCGAATGCTTTCTGTTCCTGAATAACAGAATCCACATCCAGATAATCAAAATGCGACAGATAATGCTCATCCAGGAATGCCAGTTTCTCTTCCATATCCATATTTCCATACAGATAAATATAGCTGTTGGATGGATGGTAATAAGTTCTGTGGAAATTCAGGAAATTCTCATAGGTAAGATCCGGAATATTTTTCGGATCACCGCCTGATTCACATCCATAAGTGGTATCAGGGAAAAGGTGATTCATAATCTCCCGTTCCAGAACTTCATCCGGTGAGGAGAAAGCACCTTTCATCTCATTATATACAACACCGTTATATTTCAGCGGTCCTTCCTTCTGTTCCAGATGATAGTTCCAGCCTTCCTGACGGAAAATCTCTTCTCTTTTATAGATATTCGGATAAAATACCGCATCCAGATAAACATGCATCAGATTCTGAAAATCCTTATCATTGCAGCTGGCTACAGGATAGCAGGTTTTATCCGGATAAGTCATAGCATTCAGGAACGTATTCAGAGAACCCTTTACCAGTTCTACGAAAGGATCCTTTAATGGAAATTCCCTTGAACCGCAGAGTACACTGTGCTCCAGGATATGTGCCACACCTGTGCTGTCCTTAGGCGGTGTGCGGAATGCGATATTAAATACTTTATTCTCATCATCATTCTCGATCAGCATAACTCTTGCACCTGTTTTCTTATGGCGCAGAAGCCAGCCTGTGGAATGGATATCTGTCAGGTTTTCTTCTGTTACAACTTCATAAGCTGTCAAATTTGCTTTGTTCATGTATGCCTCCAGTAATTTTTTTTGGCTTTTCTTTATAATCCGCCTTCTCCCGGAAAATGAGCTTCGTAAGCTTCCCTTGCTGCCTTTGTTATCATTTCCAGTTCTTCCTGCATATTGATTTCTTCCGGAAACACAATGGCAGTGGTATAGACATCTTTCTGAAGCTTACTCTTCGCACTTTTCTCACTGATAGGAACAATTCCGCACAGGGTAGTATTATATGTCTTGTCCTTCTCACAAAGTTCCATATAAGTCTTAACCATATGGCAGCATTCTCTGTAAAGCAGTTCCCTGTGAAGTTCGCTCTTTTCCTGCATTTCCCTGAATTTCAGTCTGGCAAGGTTTTTCTCGATTTCTTTTCTGGCTCTCTTTAAACCAAACAGCTTTCCCGCTGTATCCTTGCTGTATTCCATTGCCATCCAAAGCGCCAGATACCCATCAGCACGTGTACCGGAACCTGCCTCTGAAGGTTCTCCGTAACGCAGTTCCCACAGTTCCTTACGGACAGCATTTGCCTCCTCATCTTCGCCTGCAGCAATAGACTGGTCAAGAAACATCTTTCTTTTCATCGGATCATGCTCTCTGTAATAAAGAGCAATTATTGGTGTGTCTGTCATATATTTATCCTTTCCGGTTACTTTATCTGTAACTGTTTGCTACCTTTATCTTACAATCCCAAAATTTACTTTCATGGCTCTTCATAGGTAAGCTCTGTTTCTGCCAGAGACAGCGCCTCTTCAATAACCTGATCCATATCCATATAGCGATACATGCCAAGTCTTCCGCCAAAGATCACATTCTTCTCTTCCAGTGCGCGACGTTCATATTTGTCAAACAGTTCACTGTTCTTCGGGTCATTGACCGGATAGTACGGCTCTTTGCCTTTCTCCCATGCTGCCGGATATTCTCTGGTGATCACAGTCTTTGGCTGTGTACCAAATTCAAAATGTTTATGCTCGATGATCCTTGTATACGGAACTTCATAATCTGTATAATTGACAACCGCATTGCCCTGATAATTTCCCATATCCAGCACTTCTGTCTCAAATTTCAGTGATCTGTATTCCAGTTCTCCGTAACAATAGTCATAAAATTCATCGATCATACCTGTAAAGAGTACTTTGTCTGCCTGTGCAGTCAGTTCTTCTCTGTTTGCAAAGAAATCTGTATTCAGACATACCTGTACACCCTCCAGAAGTTTCTTCACAATACGTGTATATCCACCTTTGGGGATTCCCTGATAAGGATCTTTGAAATAGTTATTATCATAAGTATAACGCAAAGGCAGTCTTTTTATGATAAATGCCGGCAGATCTTTACACTCCCTGCCCCACTGCTTCCTTGTATATCCCTCTACCAGTTTCTCATATACGTCCTGTCCAACCAGTGCAAGCGCCTGTTCCTCCAGGTTCTTCGGATGGGTAATGTGCATTCTTGCGATCTGTTCCTGTATCTTCGCTTTTGCCTCTGCAGGAGTACGTACTCCCCAGAGCTGATGGAAGGTATTCATATTAAACGGCAGATTATATAACTCATCCTTATAGACTGCGATCGGCGAATTTACAAAATGATTAAATTCTGCAAACTGATTGATATAATCCCACACCTGTTTTCTGGAAGTATGGAAGATATGTGCACCGTATCTGTGTACCTGGATCCCCTCTACTTCTTCTGTGTAAATATTACCGCCGATATGACCTCTCTTATCGATCACAAGGCATGTTTTCCCCCGTCTTGTGGCCTCATGTGCAAATACTGCACCAAAAAGGCCGGCTCCTACTATCAGATAATCATATTTCTTCATGTGCGACACCTTCTTCTTGTAATATTGAAAAAGCAGTAACGCTTTTTTTGCGCTACTGCCATTATAACAAATTCATCCGAAAATGGATAGTCTTTCTATTCTATTATTTTCCTGTCACTTTATCAAACACATCTGTGATTTCTTTGGATGGTGCTTTCGTAGCCAGACTGAAGATAATGATCATCACAAGGCTGACAGCAAAACCTACAGCCAGAGAATAAAGTCCTGTATAAGAACCAAGAGTCTGTCCTGCTGCAAACGGTATATAATCCCAGACGATAACTGTCAGACCACCGGAAACAATACCTGCAACTGCACCTGCAAGGTTTGTTCTTCTCCAGAACAGTGACATTACCACAGTCGGACCAAACGCTGCACCAAGACCGGCCCATGCATTGGATACCAGTCCCATGATACTGCTGTTCGGATTCCACGCGATCACAAATGCCAGAACAGACACCACGATAACCGTAAGTCTTGCAACTGCAAGGATTTCCTTTGAGTCTGCATCCTTCTTAATGAACTGATGATATAAATCCTCAGATGCTGCGGACGCTGTTACCAGAAGCTGTGAATCCGCTGTGGACATAATTGCCGCAAGAATACCGCAGAGGAAGATTCCTCCGATAAACGGAAGTCCCAGATGACTGGAAAACAGTTTATTGATCATCTCGATAAATACACTCTCTGAGGAAGATGCACCATTTTCACCAAGTACAGTCGGAAGCAGATATGCACGACCTATAATACCGATAAAGCACGCTGCTGTCAGAGAAAGGATATCCCACACGATTGCGATCGCACTGGATTTTTTTAATTCTTTCTCACTCTTTACAGCCATGAAACGGGTAAGGATGTGAGGCATGCCACAGTATCCAAGTCCCCATGCAAGCTGGGAAAAGATTTCAATAAATGTATATGGGCGCTCTCCGTTCTCAAAAGGATTCAGGAAAGCTGCTGCTCCACCCGGTGCTCCGCTCTGTGTCAGAAGATCGCTCAGACCTCCGCTCAATGTAAAGTAGGCAACTAACGGAACGATCAGAAGACCGATCAGCATCAGTGTTCCCTGTACAAAGTCAGTTACGCATACAGCCATAAATCCCCCCATAAATGTATAGCAGAGAATGACTGCTGCACCAATTGCCAGAGCTATATGATAATCAATTCCAAATACTGTGTTAAAAAGTTTACCGCCTGCTGCCAGTGCAGAAGCTGTATAAACCAGGAAAAAGATTACGATCACGATGGATGAAAGCAATAACAGGATTCTCTTCTTATCCTGAAATCTGTTCTCAAGAAATGCCGGGATTGTAAGGGAATTGTTTGCTGCGATCGTATATTTACGAAGTCTGTGTGAAATACACACCCAGTTTAATACAGTTCCGATGAACAGACCTACAGCAATCCAGATCTGTCCTGTTCCCAATGAATAAATTGCTCCCGGAAGTCCCATTAAGAGCCATCCGCTCATATCTGATGCCTGTGCTGAAAGAGCAGCTACCCATGCATTCAGTCCACGTCCGCCCAGAAAATAATCTTCCGAGCTGCTTGTTTTTTTCATATAAACCACACCAATGACTATCATAAGTAACAGATAGGCAACAAATGCGGACAATATGACTATTGTTGTACCACTCAAATTTACTCCTCCTTTTTTCTTCTTTTTTTCATACACTCTGGATTTGTCAAAGTATGTTCTGTTTCCTTCACATATTTATCCAAAAACAGAATACAGTCATTTTATATACTGCAAAAAGTAACCGGGTACCACTTCTGTACCCGGCTACTTTACCACATTACCTTAGCATCACGCAAGTGTATTTCTTGTTTTTCGACATTTTTCCGCCATTTTATGGAATTATTACTGTTACCGTCCGGCAAAGACCTTCACAGTAACTGTTTTATATTTTTACACCCAAACAGGTACTCTGTCAATCAGAAATTTATCTGTTTCTGTCTGCCAGCCTGTTTACATTCTCTTTTTGCTGTATGTTTTCTGCCTGCCAGAGCGTGTCTGAAAAATGCTTTACGCAAGATGTGCGTCACAATTTGTGGGAGATTTTGTTCGGATGAGGGCGTCGTAGTGGACTACGACAACCGAATTCGGACAAAATATACCGCAAAGTGGGGCGTGCAGATTGCGGGAATGATTTTTCAGACACGCTCCAGGGCTTTATCTTTTTTCAGATAAACATTCTTAATATAGGAAATCAGTACCTCTTCCCCATGATCATTAAGTATCCGCAGCAATCCCTCCAGATCTCTCTTTGTCTTCGGATGGATAAACCACAGCTTTTCCTTACCTTTCAGATAATAGTCCAGTGGCTGATGCTGATCATACTTATCCCCCAGATAATTTCTGGAAGCACTGATCCTGTCCATCACCATTTCCGCAATATATTTACGGGGCATGGGCACACCATTGATGATATGCTCATCTCCCGGTGCATAATCTACCCAGTACTCAAAATGATGTTTGTTGCGCCCTTTATGATGAAGCCAGGATTTTGATATTCCTGTATCTTCTCTTTCTGCATTGTTGGGACTTCTGTCTCCCTGATAGTATTTACATCCAACCAGAAATTCCACAGGTGCATATTTGGACAGGTCATGAAGCAGTCCCTGTTTATACATACCAGCCCGGAAACAGTAATACATAACCAACAGCTTATGTCTGGTTATTGTTTTAAAGTGCAGCCACGGATGCATCCTTCTTCTCCTCCTCTACAGCCATCAGCACCACGATCGTACGCGGTGTGACCTTCAGCTTTTTACTATAAGTTTCCTGTTCCTGCTCCAGGAAACCATTCTCTTTCACAGCACTGGTATCAATCACTTTCTTCCATTTTCTGTATCCTGCCAGATTAGGAAGCGCAAAAATACGATCTTCCCAGTGAAAGTTATATGCAACGTATATGGAAGCATCCTCGCTGCCGTCTGCCCGGTGCGCATAGGCGCCACAATACATAATTCCAAGCAGTCTGGATGTGTTCTCAGAATTCATATACCATGCGCGTTCTCCATGAAGGGAAACATCCGGCAGTCCCCTGGTCTGATAATCCACTCCGTACATTTCTCCCGGAACATGAAGAATCGGATGTTCTTTCCGGAAAGCAATGGCATTCTTTACAAACTGAAACAGGGATTCATTTTTCTTCAGTGCTTTCCAGTCAATCCATCCAACCTGATTATCCTGACAATAGGCATTATTATTTCCGTTCTGTGAATTTCCAAACTCATCCCCGCCATAGATCATAGGAACACCCTGACTGAGCAGCACCATAAGAAAAGCATTTCTGATCTGACGTTCTCTCATCTGTCTGATCTGCAGCCTTCTGCTTGGCCCTTCCACGCCACAGTTCCAGGAATAATTATAACTGCTGCCATCGTGATTATTCTCCTGATTTGCTTCATTATGTCTGTAATTATAGGTCACCATATCATTCATGGTAAAGCCATCCTGACAGGCCATATAATTAATGACTGCATAGATATTTGGATTCCTTCTGATATGGTAAGCAGCCGCTGAGACCATATCCTCGTCACTTTTCAGAAAACGGCGCATATCCTGCAAAAATCCCGGATTATACTGTGCAATACATTTGTCTTCCGGTTTCTTCTTTTTCCGGATCTGGCTCTCATCAAAATCGTGAAACATCAGCCGGGTATCACTTAAAACCCCGTCATGCATCAGCAATTTGGCAGAAACTCCCTCACCCAATACATGAAATCCGTCTACATGATAGTAAAGCTTCCAGAACTGCAATGCCCTGAGTGCTGTCACAGGATTACATTCTCGTGAAAAATACATTTCCATGATACAGGCAATTCCGGCCTGATGCAGTTTTTTAATGAATGTTTTAAACTCTTTCTCCGGATCATCTGTTGCACAGTAAGATCTCTTGGGTGCAAAATAATAGCCATACATATATCCCCAGAAATTAACACGTCCCTGTGTATGCTTCTCAGATACCATTTTCTCAGATTCAGAATTCTTACAGGTACCGCTTTCCATAAATTCATATGCAGGCATCAGTTCAATTGTATTGATACCAAGCTCTTTCCAGTACGGGATCATTTCCTCCAGTGCCTGAAAAGTTCCCTTTGTACCGGTTATCGTCCGATTCGCTTTTGTATATCCGCGCACATGCAGTTTATAAAGGATCATTTCGTGATATGGAATAGCCGGATTTTTGTCGTTCTCCCAGTCAAAAACTTCTTTTTTAAGAAATCCTCCCCTGACTTTGTGCGGATTCGTACCCACCTCTGCACCAAAGCGTTCCCGTCCCAGAATCCTGTACGCACAGGGATCAGTATACACCTTTCCATTTATCAGAAAATTGTACTCGTACTCTTTCAGATTAAAATCCGGAATATACATTGCATATACATTTCCGGTTCTGTTTTCTTCTGTAAAAGGAATCTCCACATAAGGTTTTGCTGATCTCTTTTTGTAGAGAATCAGAGATGCTCTGCTGTCTTCCGGTACCTCAACTGCAAAATTACAGCCATCTGCCAACGGATTTGCACCAGGCACAAGAGCCAGCCCCTTTTCTGTTTTCATCTTTCTGCTCTCAGCCATCTCTTTCTCTCCTTCATATTTTTTCTTGTTGCTCATTACACTTTTCAGAAACACTATACAACGCTATAATGTAATCTGAAGTTCTACCGGACAATGATCGGAACCCATAATTTCAGAATGGATTTCTGCGCCTTCAAGCTTATCCTTCAACTGTGGAGACGTGATAAAATAGTCAATTCTCCACCCTGCATTCTTCTCTCTTGCTTTAAATCTGTAAGACCACCAGGAATATCTGCCCTCTACATCCGGATAAAAATAACGGAATGTATCGATAAATCCACTCTCCAGCACCTTACCAAAGCATGCTCTCTCTTCATCTGTAAATCCGGCATTTTTCCGGTTGGTCTTAGGATTCTTCAGGTCGATCTCCTGATGTGCCACATTGAAATCCCCGCAGCAGATCACAGGCTTACTTTCCTGCAATTTCAACAAGTATGCCAGAAAATCCTCTTCCCAGTGCATACGGTATTCCAGTCTGCGCAGTTCACTCTGGGAATTTGGTGTATATACAGTCACCAGATAAAATTTTTCATATTCCAGGGTGATCACACGCCCTTCTTTGTCATGTTCCTCAATTCCAATTCCATACACCACAGACAGTGGCTCTTTCTTTGTAAAAACAGCAGTTCCGGAATATCCCCGTCTGTTGGCATAATTCCAGTACTGATAATATCCCGGAAGTTCCAGCTTCACCTGCCCCTGCTGGCATTTCGTTTCCTGCAGGCAGAAAATATCCGCATCAAGTGCTGCAAAGCTCTCTTCAAACCCTTTGCCAATGCATGCACGTATACCATTTACATTCCATGAGATTAATTTCATAATCAACTGATCCCCTTTGTTTTCTTATTAGCCCTGTTCAGCATTTGCTAACGATTCTCCCCTGAACACTTCTGGTCTATTATAGCACGTTTCATGACTGTAAAAAACCTCTTTTTCTCCGGTTTCTGCTCATTGCATTTTTTTCCGGTTTCTGCTACAATGAACTGACATCAGATAAACATAGTCCCTGATAAATAAGAAAGAATGAGGAATATAAAATGAGTGACGAATTTACAGCTGGCGGATGTAACCCGAGTGACTGCGCTTCCTGCGGTGGTGGATGCAGTTCAGCCGGCGGATGCGATCCTGTTGAAAACCACAAGACAATCACCCTTACCATGGAAGACGATACAGAGGTAGAATGTGCGATCCTCACCGTTTTCCCGGTAGATGCGAAGGAATATATCGCACTTCTCCCACTTGATGAGAACGGTCAGAATGAAAGCGGCGAGGTTTACCTCTACGCATTTGCCCGTACTGAGAGCGGTGATCCGATGCTTTCCAACATCGAAAGCGACGAAGAATATGCAAAAGCCGCAGTTGCTTTTGACACAGTGCTTCAGAATGCAAAAGATTCTATGGATAAGATTGACTGATCTGTTAAAGAATTTCATATGTAAGACTAAAATAAGAACCATCATCATTTCATAAAATGTGTGATGGTTCTTATTTTTTATCTTATAGCAATTCCATAAAATAATGCAATCAAGACAGTTCAGCAGAGTGCGAGTTTCCTTCTATAGCCCTCCTCGTAAATTATGTATATAAGAGGATTATTATACAGAATTTCGTCGCAAACTGCCATAAATACTGCTATGAATAAAGGTTATATATCATAAACACTGCGCACTTTCAGTCCATCCGGCTTTCCATCGAGTATCTTCACTCTGTATTCTCCTGCATTCATGTCAAAATAATTATCTTCAAGAATCAGGTCATCATTCTCATTCCGGATTTCCACACTCTTTGCATATGCTTCTGCCCTAACAACTATCTCATCTCCGTCTACGCGCACAGCCAGTCCGGGATTCAGATAGTGGAAGTATTTCGGATAGGAAAAAATCACAGTTCCCTGAGAAATAATCTGATCATTTTCCCATGCCTCATAACTTACATATTCATTAAAACAGTCAATCTGGGGAAGTTCGACCTTATCCATCCATACAGCAGACAATGCCGGTACTTCCAGCCACTGTTCTTCCTCCCTCAGAATTGTGGCATCTGTCTTTCGCACTGCCCATTTCACCAGAACCCTGTGAGCATCCAGCGTTTCATTGGTCACATTCAGACGGATGGATTTTTCAAATTCAAAATGCTGACGGTTCATATCCGCTTCCACTGTCATCCAGCTCTGTTCTTCACAGGAAAGCATTACAGGCGCAAAGAATCTCTTCGCATAATAATGAAGCACTTTCCAGCGTCCGTAATAATCAATGGATGACCAGGAAATAACCGGCCAACAGTCATTTAACTGCCAGTAGATTGCACCCATACAACGTCCCCGGTTTCTGCGGTAATGCTCGACTCCATATCGGATTCCATCTGCCTGGAGAAGCTGAGATGCATAAACAAAATCGCTGAAGTTCTCAGGATAACGGTATGCTGCCTGCATGTATTTGGCAATTTTTCCATTTCCTCCGTAATTTCTCTGATGTTTCTCCATCACATAAGAAAATGGATTCAATTCTTTCGGATCATCTGTTACTGTTTCAAGCGTTTTTACAGACGGGAATGACTGAAAACCAAACTCAGATGCATATCTGAAGAAATATTTACGATATTCTGAAAATGGCTTATTGCCATGCCATACTTCCCAATAATGCACATCTCCACGGTTCGGATCATTGGGTTCATCAAAGGAACCGCCTGATGACGGGCTTGCAGGCCAGTAGAAGGTATCCGGGTCGTATTCGCTGAGAACTTCCGGAATAATGCGCTCATACATAAACAGATAATCTCTCATTTCTGTCGGCTTTGTCACCCAGGTGCCCTGCTTTACAAACATTTCCATCTCATTGTTTCCGCACCACAGGGCAAGGGATGCATGATGACGGAGACGTTTGATATTATCAATAAATTCCTGACGGATATTTGCCTCAAACTCCGGTGTCAATTCATAGACAGAGCATGCAAACATAAAGTCCTGCCATACCATCAGCCCCAGTTCATCACAGAGATCAAAGAACCAGTCCTCAGGATAATAGCCGCCGCCCCAGACACGTACTGTATTAAAGTTCGCTCTCTTGCACTGAAGAAGTAATTCTCTGGTACGTTCTCTGGATGTTCTCTGCAGAAGATTGTCCTCAGGGATATAGTCAGCGCCCATGGCAAAGACCTGATAACCGTTTACTTCATGAGCAAAGCTCTCGCCCCACTGGTCTTTCTCTCTATGCATGGTCAGCGCACGGAGACCGATTTTTCTGCACCAGGTGTCTACAATCTTATCTCCGGCTTTCAGGTCTACCTGCACCTGATATAACGGCTGTTCTCCCAGTCCATTTGGCCACCAGAGCTGCGGATTTTCAATCTCCATTTCATCCGGACAGTCATCCCATATGGTTTTTGTTCCATTCGGTGCAGTTACAGTCACCTGATATTCCAGTGCCTGTGCACCTTCATACCCATCTGCTTCGCTCTCTTCCTCATCAACAGTCTCCACATCTACTTCCGGAACCAGCAGGACTTTGCCATCCTTATGTACCTGACGGATATACACGCTGTCCAGTCTGGCAGTTTCAATTCCCAGAAGTGTTACAGGACGGAAGATACCTCCATCCGGCAGACATGCACCCCAGTCCCAGCCGCACATATAGTGAGCTTTACGCAGATGCATAAATCCCTCAATTGTGTCTTCATTTCCCCTGTTTTTATATTTCTTAAATGCCTCTGCCATGAACTTCAACGGAGAGCGAATGATAACGCGTAAGGTATTTTTGCCGTTTTCAAGCAGCTCTCCTACCGGGAATTCCCAGATTCTGTGCATGTTATCAACTTTTCCAAGACAACATCCATTCAGATAGATGTCCGCAATCGTATCAATCCCGTCAAATCTCAGGATCACTTCCTGACAATCTTTAAACTGCGCTTCTTCATAATTAAATACCGTTCTGTATTCATAATCCTCCTCCATCAGTGCTTTCGCCTGATATTCATTATCCCCAAAGAACGGATCCGGCATCTTTCCGGTCTTAAGAAGTGCCGCATAAATATCCCCCGGAATCTGTGCCGGAATCCAGTCCAGTTGTCTGATATTGCACAACTGCCAGTTTTCATGAAGCTGTAATTTTATCATTTGTCTTATCCCTCTTTGATTATTTTTTACATATGTTTGCATTCAACTATATATATAATATCATACTGCCCTTTTCTAAATCAACTCTGCAAAAGAAATCATTACTGTTCACTCCGTTCACAGTAACCCGTTTACAGTAACAGGAAATCTTTTGCTTGACATTCCCGGAAATTCTATGCACAATAAAGGGAACAGAAACTATGATGTATGGAGTATATAGAAATGAAAGAAAAGTTATATACCATTCCACTTAATGATGCGGTAAATGCCAGTGATGAGTGTCCTTTCTGTTTTATTGAGCGGGAACTGGAGCAGAACTCGCTGGATTTTGTACTGGGTAACAGTTCTTCTTATATGGAAAGTGACATCCGGGATCAGACGGATAAGGCGGGATTTTGCAGGGTACATATGAAGAAAATGTTTGATTATGGGAATACTCTTGGGAATGCATTGATTCTTCAGACTCATTATCATAAACTTCGGGAAGAGATGAGAAAGCAGTTTGATTCTTTTTCACCCGGAAAATCCTCGGTCCTCGCGCGTTTCCGCCGTTCAGATTCCAGCGCAGATAAGAATCCGATTGCTGCATGGACTGCTTTTAAGGATTGCAGCTGTTTTATCTGTCAGAATATTGAGGATACATTTAAACGGTATATGGAAACTTTTTTCTGGCTGTATCGGCAGGATAATGAATTTAAAAATAAAATTCTGCGCAGTAAAGGCTTCTGTCTGCATCACTTCGGGATTCTGTGCAACGGTGCAGATAAATATCTGAATGATAAAGAAAAGGCTGAGTTTTATCCTGCCATGTTCAGGCTGATGGATGAAAACTTCCAGCGTATGGAAGAAGATCTGGTATGGCTGTCAGATAAGTTTGATTACAGAAATAAGGATGCTGACTGGAAAAACTCCAAAGATGCGCTCCAGCGTGGAATGCAGAAACTTCGCAGCGGATACCCGGCAGATCCGGTGCATAAGGCAAAATAAAAAATTCTCTCTTAACATTTATGAACCAATATACTTCATGATCATTTGTTAAGAGAGAATTTTTTATTACATTACAACTCCATCAATTTCTATATCAGCATCCACATCCTGAGTATAGTCGATATCTTCATATCGGAATCCAAACATATGATAGAAATCTTCCCAGTAACCATCAATATCGCAATATTCCTTTACAGTGTCTGTAGTAACAGCTTTCCAGCATTTTTTTACTTCTTCCTGAATCTCCGGCGTCAGTTCGTAATCATCCATACGAATGAAACCATTCTCATCTGTCTGGAAGCCTGTTGGTGTGTAGAGTTTCTGTGTAAATAGTCTGGCAATCTGCTGAATGCAGTTTTCATGATTTCCGGCTTTCTTCATTACTTTATAGAGGATTGCAAAATACAGCGGCACAACCGGAATTGCTGCACTTGCCTGAGTTACAAGGCCTTTATTTACTGATATTACCGCACAGACATCCGGGTGTGCCTGGTTGATCTCAGACATTGTTTTCTGTAAATGCTGTTTGGCAGTTCCGATGGTTCCGTGATAGTAAATTGGATAAGTAAGTTCCGGTCCGATATAGGAATATGCTACGGTTACTGCATTCTCAGTCAGTACATCTGCTGCTTTCAGCGCATCAATCCAGTCTGCCCAGTCTTCGCCGCCCATAACTTTGACTGTGCTTAAAACCTCTTCTTCAGTAGCCGGTTCTACTGTTTTCTCTGTAATCTCATTGTTTCGCAGATCAAGACTCTTTTCTGTGAAAGCCTCACCTGTAGTCTTCAGGCAGGAGGACCAGATTTTTCCTTCAGAATCTGTACGTCTTGGCGCTGCCAGACTGTAAACTACCAGATCCACCTTTCCCAAATCTTTTTTGATCAGCTCAATTGCTTTATCTTTTATTTCTTTTGAAAAAGCATCTCCGTTGACAGTCTTGGCATAGGCACCTTTTTCTGCTGCCAGGCGATGAAATTCCGCAGTGTTGTACCATCCCGGTGTCGCTGTTCTTCTGCCATTTGCCTGACGTTCAAACATAATCCCAAGGGTGTCCGCACCACAGTTTTCCAGTGCGCAGATTCGTGATGCGAGGCCGTAGCCTGTAGAACATCCGATGATCAGTGCTTTTTTTGTTCCGTTTACCATTCCCTGTTTACAGGCGTAATCTGCCTGATTGCGCACACTCTCTGCACATCCCTGCGGATGTGCGGTTGTGCAGATATATTCTCTTACTTTTGGCTCGATGATCATAACTTTTCTCCCTGAATTTATTTCTTTGCCTGATATTTTTAGTCAAGCGGATAAAATCATCCGCTTCGTTACTTGTTCATAATCGAATAACTGCTCCGCAGTATATACGCTTGAATTGTATGTATTGCAAATATTTTGAATCTCAAAATATTATAGCAAAGAAAAAGCAGAACGTAAAGTAAAAATCTCAGATTCTTCCCTATGTTCTACTTTTTTTACATTCTGGCTCTGATTTCATCTATAAACTTTGTGAAATATGCTCCGCCAGAACATTACATTACTTTTACCCACTATTTCGCAGTAGTACTTCCAAATCCACCATTGCGGATTTCTGTAGCATCATCATCTACCGTGATTCCATACTCTACAAAGATTCCCTGCATGAAGCCTGTATCTGCCGGAATTGTCAAAGTTTTGTTTTCATTGGAATCATTTGTGATCTTTGAAAAAATGTGGCCTTCGTTATCTGAATAGAAATAATCACTGTCAATGATACCAACTGTATTGTTCAGCTGAAGACGGTATTTAAATCCCAGTCCGCTTCTCGGATAACATTTCAGCACCCATTCCGGCTGCATTTCTACCCGGATTCCTGTCGGGATCTTTACTGTTTCGCCTGGCTTCAGAGTAAATTCTGCCGGTGCGAAAAAGTCATAGCCGGCACTTCCTGCTGTCGCTCTCTTCGGCAGACGGATAGCCTCGTATACTTTCTCTGCTTCTTCCTGAGACTGTGCGAAGGTATCAATCCAGTCTGCTGTGAAGCGTTCTTTGCTTACTTTATGAAATTTTGCGATTCGTTTCATCTGTTTTTCCTCCTGTCTGGTCATGCAAAGCTGACACTCCTGCTTCGCAGTACACTCATAGCTGAATATTTGACTGATTCAGTAAAAAAGCAGTTCAGGTACACCTGACGCATACTTGAACTGCCTGTATATTTCTTATTTATGCAATACGACTTTTCCTTCATGAAGAGTTTTGGGAACATCGATCACTCTCTGATTGCTGGAACCTTTCCATTTCAGGGAAAGTTCTTTCTTGTCCACCTCAAATTCACCGTCTACACAGACATCCAGATAACGCACAATCTCTTCTTTGCAGATCTCCTCCCAGAGGAAACCTGTATAAAGCCAGATTGTTTTACCAGGATATCTCTTTCTGATCTCCTTCGCAAAGGCTGTTACCTCAGTGATATTTGCCGGGTGCAGTGGATCTCCACCTGAAAAGGTAATTCCGCTCACATAATCCTTATCCAGTTCCGCAAAAATCTCCTTGCGTTCTGCCTCACCGAAAGGCAGTCCGCCGTTTGGATCCCAGGTGACAGGATTCTGGCACTCCGGACAGCAGTGATTGCATCCTGCCACCCAGAGCACTACACGAAGTCCGTCGCCATTAAGCATATCGTCCTTGGTAATATTGTGATATCTCATAATTTTTTACGCTTCTTCCGGTACATCCTTCATGCTGAAACTGATTCTTCCCATCTTGTCTTTGCCAAGGCAGATAACCTTAACTTTATCACCAAGTGTGAGAACATCCTCAACACGATTGATTCTTTCTTTACAGATCTTGGAAATGTGTACCATTCCCTCTTTACCCGGTGCAAATTCAACGAATGCACCAAACTCTTTGATGCTGACAACTTTACCTGTAAAGATCTGTCCTGCTTCAAAATCAGTTGCAATGATCTTAACCATGTTAGCTGCCTCATCCATGCTCTTCTGATCAACTCCACAGATAGATACCGCACCTTCGTCTGTGATATCGATCTTAACACCTGTACGCTCGATGATCGTATTGATAGTCTTTCCTCTCTGACCTACAACATCACCGATCTTCTGAGGATCGATCTGGATCTGGATGATCTTCGGAGCATATTCGCCTACAGCTGTACGGGGAGCTGCGATGCATTTCTCCATAACTTCTGTCAGGATATATTCTCTTGCTTCTTTTGTACGTCTGATTGCTTCTTCTACGATCGGTCTTGTCAGTCCATGGATCTTGATATCCATCTGGATTGCTGTGATACCGTCATGAGTTCCGGCTACCTTGAAGTCCATATCTCCGAAGAAGTCTTCAAGTCCCTGGATATCTGTCAGAACGATGTAATCATCATCTGTATCGCCTGTTACCAGACCACAGGAAATACCTGCTACCGGTTTTTTGATCGGTACACCGGCTGCCATCAGAGACATTGTGGATGCACAGATACTTGCCTGAGAAGTAGAACCATTGGATTCAAATGTCTCAGATACAGTACGGATCGCATATGGGAATTCCTCTTCGCTTGGAAGTACAGGAACTAATGCTCTTTCAGCAAGTGCACCATGTCCGATCTCACGACGTCCCGGTCCTCTGGATGGTTTTGTCTCACCTACAGAATAGGACGGGAAATTGTAGTGATGCATATATCTCTTTGAAGTTTCAAATTCGTCAAGTCCGTCAAGCTTCTGTGCTTCTGCAAGAGGAGCCAGAGTTGTGATGGTACAGATCTGTGTCTGTCCACGTGTGAACATAGCAGAACCATGTACTCTCGGGATAATATCTGTCTCTGCTGCCAGAGGACGGATCTGAGTAATGGCACGACCATCAGGACGTTTGTGGTCTTTTAAGATCATCTTGCGGACAGTCTTCTTCTGGTACTGATATACAGCCTCACCCAGAACTGCAAGCCACTCTTCCTTGTCGGCAAAAGCTTCTTTCAGTTTCTCTGTTACCTGACGGATATTTTCTTCTCTTGTCTGTTTATCGTCAGAGAATACGGCAACTTCCATTTCTGCCGGAGGTACGACCTCTTTGATCGCTGCGAAGAGTTCTTCCGGAACTGCACATGATTCGTAGCTGTGTTTCGGTTTTCCGCATTCTTCTACGATCTTATCGATAAATTTAATGATCTCCTGGTTTACTTCATGAGCTTTATAGATAGCTTCGATCATCTTGTCTTCCGGAACTTCTTTTGCGCCGGCTTCGATCATGATTACTTTCTCTCTTGTAGAAGCTACTGTAAGCTGAAGGTCAGATACATCTTTCTGTGCCATGGTAGGGTTGATGATATATTCACCATTGATCAGACCAACCTGTGTGGTAGCACACGGACCATCAAACGGAATATCGGAAATGCAGGTTGCAATAGAGGAACCAAGCATAGCCGGAATCTCCGGATTACACTCAGGATCAACAGACATAACCATGTTTACCAGTGTTACGTCGTTTCTGTAGTCCTTCGGAAACAGAGGACGCATTGGTCTGTCGATCACGCGGGAAGTAAGGATTGCATGCTCGCTTGCTTTTCCCTCTCTCTTGTTAAATCCTCCTGGGATTTTGCCTACTGCATACATTTTCTCTTCATATTCAACGCTTAACGGGAAGAAATCAATTCCTTCTCTTGGCTCTTTGGATGCTGTTGCTGTAGATAAAACTGTAGTATCACCATAGTGCATTAATGCTGCACCGTTTGCCTGTTTTGCAACGCGGTTGATATCTACTGTCAAGGTTCTTCCGGCTAATTCCATGGAATAACTTTTGTACATATGTTCATTCTCCTTTTTTCATAATTCTGTTGTCATTTTCTGTTACCGTTCACTGCATGTCCGGTAACTACTTTATTCTTTTCAAATTTGTCTGTTCCGTCTGCTGACAATCTTGTCCATCAACGTTCAGACTTTTTATGAAATTGTCACATTAAAACAGGAGTCCGAAACAACTGAAAAAACTACTTTTCAGGCAAATATATCTGCCTGTTTTGTTACTTTCATATACAAAATAATCTTTTCAGTAGTCTCGGAAATAACTCCTGTCATGTTTCGCAGCTTCTGAATATGCAGATGCAGTCGAAACAACAAGCCACCGCAATCCTGAAAAACACCATATTTTACAGAACTGCCATATACATAAAAAGGGAGGCGGATGGAAATCCGCCCCCTTCCGCATACTAAAAGGCTATTATTTTCTTAAGCCTAATTTTTCAATCAGTGCACGGTATCTTTCGATGTCTGTTTTCTTCAGGTAAGCTAACAGTCCACGTCTCTGACCTACCATTTTCAGAAGACCACGTCTGGAGTGATGATCTTTATGGTTGCTCTGTAAATGCTCTGTAAGTTCCTGAATTCTTGCTGTAAGAACTGCTACCTGTACTTCCGGTGATCCTGTATCGCCTTCAGTTCTTGCATATTCTTTCATGATCGCTGCTTTCTTTTCTTTTGAAATCATTGTGATTTCCTCCTGTATTCTATAATTATTATTGATTGACCGCCACACATTAAGAGATGGTCGGAGCATCCGTTCCCTGAACATGGGCTAAATTCACCTTGGTTAGTATAGCACATTGATTCTGGCGTGTAAACCTCTTTTTTACAAAGTTTCAAAATATTCCTGTCCCTTCACAGCATCCCTCTCCAGCTGTGCCTTCAGTGCCTCCAGCGAAGAAAACTTCTGTTCAGGTCTGAGGAATTTTTTGAAATCTACCTTGCAGTATTCCCCATACAGATCTTCATTGCAGTCAAACAGATATGTTTCCACACCAATAAACTTCTCGCCGCCAACAGTAGGCTTATGACCTACATTGGTAATTCCCTGATAACTTCTGTCTCTGAAATGGGATACTGTGATATAAACCCCGTTTGGAGGCATCAGTTTCTCTACCGGAGGGATCAGGTTGGTGGTCGGAAGCAGATATTTATGTCCCATTCCACGTCCATGTTCAACGATTCCTTCTACTGAGAAATCTGTTCCCATAAGGAAACGGAATTTTTCCATATTTCCTCTGTTCAGTTCTTCCCTGACAAAGGTACTACTAATCTTACGGCGTCCGTCCATTTCTTTTGGCAGGACTTCCGTATGAAATCCATATTTCTTTCCGAACTCTTTGAGCATGGCAGGAGTTCCTTTCCGCTCATAGCCAAAACGGAAATCCTCTCCAACTGCCACATAGGAAACCTGCAGATCTCCTATCAGTATTTCTTTTATAAAATTCTCTGCTTTCATGTGCCGTATTTTCTCTGTGAGCGGACATTCCAACAGTATATCCACTCCCATTTCTTCCAATATACGACATCTCTCTTCCTTTGTGAGGATTGTTCTTGAGGCAGTTCCAAGCGCAAGTACAACCGCCTGTGCACCTTCCTGTTTCTGCTCAATAATTTTCTCAACCAGTTTCTGATGTCCGCGGTGTATGCCGTCAAACTTCCCAAGTGTTACCGCACTGTGTGAAATTCTGGGAAAATCATTCTCAATCCTTAAATATTCCATCATGTCTCCTAAAACATTTTTACAGGGAAATACCTGTTTCTTTTCTCGTCCCACTGGTAAACTCCGGCAAAACTGCCTTCACTGCTGCACATACGTATCCATCCGTTTTTCTCCTGTGCATCGACCAGTGCCTGTACAAGAGGATTTCCATTAGCCAGAAGTCTGTCCCCTTCTTTTGTACAGCATACCCTTGGATACTCTGCAAGAATCTCCTCAATACCGAGGATTTTACTCTCTATGGTTCCTTCCTGCACTGCCTCTTCTGTCTGCGCCAGGGTAATGGCATCATCCAGTGTAAATCTGCCCACCTTTGTCCGCAAAAGACTTTCCATGGCAGCTCCACAGCCCAGCTTTTCCCCTATATCATGGCACAGAGTACGGATATAGGTTCCCTTGCTACAGATCACACGAAAACGCACCAGCGGAAAACTGATATCCAGAATTTCTATCTCATAAAAATGTACAGGTCTTGGTTTACGCTCCACAGTCTTGCCCTCTCTGGCAAGTTCATAGAGTTTCTTTCCATTGACCTTCAGTGCTGAATACATTGGCGGCACCTGCATATAGTCTCCCACAAAAGAACTGACCACTGTGCAAAGCTCTTCTTCTGTAACGGAAAGCTCTGTAGTCTGTGAGAGAACAGTTCCGCTCATATCCTGGGTATCCGTAACAACACCCAGACGCATCACTGCCTCATAGGTTTTCTCTTTATCTGTGATCATATCCACCAGACGGGTTGCTTTTCCCAGAGCCACCGGGAGCACTCCTTCTGCATCCGGATCAAGAGTTCCGGTATGTCCGATTTTCTTCATATGAAGGATTCCCCGAAGCTTTGCCACCACATCATGGGAAGTGAATCCTTTTTCCTTACGGATTACAATTACTCCATCCATCAGACTTCCTGCTCCTGAAACTGTTTGCAGATCTGTTCTGTCACATTGTTGATCACATCATATACAGAACCCTGAAGATCACATCCTGCTGCTCTCATATGACCGCCGCCGCCAAAATATACTGCAATCTTGCTTACATCCACATTTCCGTTGGAACGCAGGGAAACTTTGAAAGACTGAGTTTCCACTTCATAGATAAACATGGCAACTTCCACTCCCGCTGTAAGACGAAGCTGGCTGACGATACCGTCCAGATCCTTGCCATCCACACCATAGAACTCCATGTCTCTTTTTTTAAGATATCCGATAATACATTTTCCATCCAGAAGCAGGATACTCTCTGCAAGAACACGCCCCATTACCTGATTCTGCACATAAGTTTTCTGATAGAAAGATTCGTCAATGATCTTACTGAAATTGAATCCTGTCTTCATCAGTTCCCCGGCAATACGCATGGTCTCCGGTGAAGTTGAAGAGTACTGAAATACCCCTGTGTCATGAACCATTCCCGTATAGATCGGCACTGCAATGGTACGGACCACTTTCTCAGGATCAAAAAGCCCATAGAGAACTTCACAGGCAGAGCTTACCTCTCCCCTGATATGATTCACCTGTGCAAATCCGGAGTTACTGATATGATGATCAATACATGCTGTTCTTTTTGCAGTGTCAAAGTATGGACCTGCAATGGCAAGTCTGTCTCTTGCACTTACATCACAGGTAACAAAAAGGTCATACTCTTTGTCACCGTCCAGCTCTGTTTTAATCTCATCCATACAGTCAATATGTCCGAAAACAGGTTTGGGATTATCCAGGTACACATCTGCCTGAATTTCCGGATAATAGGTTTTTACATATAAATATAACGCCATACAGGAACCAACGCAGTCACCATCCGGACGGATATGTCCGCCGATTCCCATTGTTTTCACACCTTCCAGTATTTCCGCAATATTTTCCATGTTCTCATCCTCTTTTAATTCTCATCCTGCTCCTCATCCTGTCTGTGGGAGTTGCTGTCTTTCTTGGTAACATCATCAATAAGCTTTGACATATTTACACCATACTCAATAGATTCGTCCAGGATAAAACGGATCTCCGGTGTATTTCTCAGGTTTAAATTACGCGCCAGCTGGCGTCTAATGTAGCCTTCTGCACTGTTCAGACCTTTGATCGTCGCTTCCTTTGCTTCTTTTTCACCCAGCACACTGATATATGCTCTGCAGGTTTTCAGATCAGGAGCCACTTCTACAGCCATGACAGAAGTCATCGGATGAATACGCGGGTCCTTGATCTCGTTGCGGATAATGGTGCTGAGTTCCTTCTGGACTTCCCCATTGATCCGGGTATTCTTAATACTGTTTTTTCTCATTTTAAGTTTTACTCCTATATATCCGGCAATTCTGTCAAATACTGTGAGCAATCCGGATCATCGACTATCCTGATCACATTATTTTCTGAATTACCACAATCAAGTCAAGGTGCGCACCACACTGTACCTGACACTATGAATCGCGCACCCTACCTTTATAAACCATTACTATCTCGGTACTTCTACCATGATATAAGCTTCTACTTTATCTTCCTCTTTCACATCGTTAAATCCGTCAAATACAAGGCCACATTCGTATCCTGCCTTAACTTCCTTAACATCGTCTTTGAATCTCTTCAGGGATGCAAGCTCACCTTCAAATATCTGCTCGCCTTCTCTGGAAATACGAACCTTGCAGTTTCTCTGGAAGATACCATCCAGAATATAGCTTCCTGCAATCGTACCAATACCGGATGCCTTGAACAGCTGACGCACTTCCGCATGACCGATAACTTTCTCCTCAAATATAGGATCAAGCATACCCTTCATGGCAGCTTCTACATCTTCGATTGCCTGATAAATAACTCTGTACAGACGAAGATCTACACCTTCCTGCTCAGCAAGCTGTTTTGCGGTTGCATCCGGACGGACATTAAAGCCGATAATGATCGCATTTGATGTAGCCGCAAGACTTACGTCAGACTCATTGATCGCACCAACACCGCCATGGATCACCTTTACAACCACTTCTTCGTTGGAAAGTTTGGTCAGACTCTGTTTTACAGCTTCCACAGATCCCTGTACATCTGCTTTGACAATGAGCGGAAGTTCCTTCAGATCGCTTGCCTGAATCTGATCAAAGAGATTATCCAGAGATAATTTGCCCTTAGTCTCCTCAAGAAGACGGTTCTTGTTCTCAGATACAAATGCACCTGCAAAGTTCTTGGCTTCCTTATCACTGTCAAATGCAAGAAGAATTTCACCTGCATTCGGCACATCACCAAGTCCCAGGATTTCTACAGGAGTAGAAGGACCTGCTTCTTTAATCCTGCGTCCCTTATCATCCATCATGGCACGAACCTTACCATTGCATGCTCCTGCTGCAATAAAGTCTCCCACATGAAGAGTACCTTTCTGGACAAGGATCGTGGCAACCGGACCTTTACCTTTATCAAGCTGAGCCTCGATTACAAGACCTCTTGCGGAACGGTTCGGATTTGCCTTTAATTCACATACCTCGGCTGTAAGAAGGATCATCTCAAGAAGAGTATCGATTCCCTCTCCTGTATGTGCGGATACAGGAACAAAAATCGTACTTCCGCCCCAGTCTTCCGGAATCAGTTCATATTCAGAAAGTTCCTGTTTTACACGCTCAATATTAGCACTTGGCTTATCAATCTTGTTGATTGCAACTATGATCTCAACGCCTGCCGCCTTCGCATGGCTGATAGCCTCTACTGTCTGAGGCATCACACCATCATCAGCTGCTACAACCAGAACTGCGATATCTGTGGAGTTTGCACCACGCATACGCATAGCTGTGAAAGCTTCATGTCCAGGTGTATCCAGGAATGTGATCTTCTGTCCGCCAACCTCTACTACAGAAGCACCGATGTGCTGTGTGATACCGCCGGCTTCTCCACGTGTTACATTTGTCTTACGGATTGCATCCAGAAGGGATGTTTTACCATGGTCAACGTGACCCATGACACAGACTACAGGTGGTCTTGAAACCATATCTTTTTCGTCTTCCTCATCCTCTTTGAGGAGTTCTTCGATAACGTCTATCTTCTCTTCCGGTTCTGCGATGATATCGTATTCCAGAGCAATCTCCTGAGCTTTCTCAAAATCGATCTCATGGTTTACGGTAACCATCATACCCTGCATAAAGAGCTTCTTCACAATTACTGACGGCTGCATTTTCATAGCTTCTGCCAGTTCGCGGATCGTCATCTTCTCCGGAAGTGTGACTTCCTTGATTTCAGGTTTCTTCTCTTCCTGTTTTGGCTGCGGAGTCGGTTTCTGCAGAGCTTTCGGGATTCTGGAATTCTTATTGAATCCGCCCTGATTTGGTCTGCGTCCGCCACTCTGTGTCTTATCAAAATCTTTTTTCTTGTTTTTGTTCTCTCTGTCTCTTTCTCTCTTGCTGTCTTTGGAAGTCTTTGTCAGTTCCGGTGCAAATGCCATATCGTCATTCTTTCTTGTATTCTGGCGCTGTCCCTGACGTCCCTGACCGCCGCCGAAGCGTCCGTCACGTCCTTCACTTCTGTTTCCGTCCGGACGACCCTGGCCATTGCCCTGCGGTCTTCCTCCCTGACGGTTTCCATCTCCCTGTGGTCTTCCCTGACCGAAACGTCCTCCCTGACGATTTCCATCGCCCTGGAATCTTCCGCCCGGACGGCCCTGGCCATCGCCCTGGGATCTTCCCTGGCCGAAACGTCCTCCCTGGCGGTTATCTCCCTGGGATCTTCCCTCGCCCTGAGGTCTTCCCTGACGGTTTCCTTCGCCCTGGTTTCTTCCCTGGCCGAAACGTCCTCCCTGGCGGTTATCTCCCTGGGATCTTCCTTCACCCTGAGGTCTTCCCTGACGGTTCTGTCCGTCCGGTCTTCTGTTGCCTGTACCTGGACGGTCATTATTATTTCTTCTTGGTCTGTCACCGTCTGTTCTTGAACTGTCGGAATTTCTTCCTTCTGCATTTCTTGGTGAACCTGTTCTCTCGCCTTCAGCTTTCACAGGTTTCTTTCTTGTTTTTCCTCCGTCACTTGCATTCTGTGCATGAAAAACGCGGATAATATTTTTTTTCTTTTTAGGTGTTTCAGTTTTATCTCCTTCAGATTTTGCTGTTACAACCTTTTCTTCTGTCTTGGGAGTCTCCAATTTCGCAATATGCTCCTTTCCCCTGTTATTATTGTCTTTTCTGAATCTATTCTTTACTTCCGAAACCGCAGGCTCATCCACCATACTCATATGGCTTCTCACATCAATGCCTTTTGATTTCAGAAACTCGATTACTTCTCTGTTCTGTCGTCCAAGCTCTCTGGCCAGCTCATGTACTCTTAATTTTGACAATCGCTATACCTCCTTCATGATTGCTTTCGCAAAGTTCTCATCCTGGACAGCCAGACAGGCGCGGTACTCCTTTCCCATTGCTCTGCCTAAGCTCTCTTTATCTGAGAAGAAGAAAATCGGAACTTCATAAAAACTGCACATATTCCTGAATTTCTTCTTTGTATTCTCGGAGGCATCCTCAGCAACGATCACAAGCAGTCCTTTTCCGGTCTTTACAGATTTCTCTGTGGAAAATTCTCCGCTTACGGTCTTGCCTGCTTTGGTAGCCAGCCCTATCAGCGACAGTACTCTGTTATTTTTCAATATCTTCCAGCTCCTTCTTAAGTCGTTCGTATACCTCATCCGGAACCGCAGTTTTCAGTGAACGCTCAAGTCCATGATTTTTAATCGCTTTATCCAGACATTCTCTGGAAAGACACAGATATGCGCCTCTGCCGTTTTTCTTACCAGTAGTATCAAGCACGATCTCATCTTCTGTAGTCTTAAGAACTCTGAGCATCTCTTTCTTGCTTTTCATTTCCCTGCAGCCGGTACACTGGCGCATGGGAATCTTATTCTTCGTCTTCATTCTCTCCTGCTTCCTGAGCCTGTGGCTCTTCTTCTACAGGAACTTCCTCTGAAACTTCTTCTGCTTCGGTTTCTTCTGTCAGGGAATCTTCTACTGAAGTTTCCTCTGCTGATGCCTCAGCTGCATCTTCTGCAGTCTCGTCATCATCATAATCATAGAAATCTCCGGCTTCTTTTGCCTGAGTCTCACTCTTGATGTCAATCTTAAATCCTGTAAGTCTTGCAGCAAGACGTGCATTCTGACCTTCTTTACCGATTGCAAGGGACAGCTGATAATCAGGAACAACTACCAGAGCTGTCTTCTCATCAGGATCTGCCATAACTGCGATAACCTTTGCAGGGCTCAATGCATTCTCGATCAGGATCGCAGGATTCTCATCCCAGTTGATGATATCAATTTTCTCACCGCGAAGTTCCTCAACTACTGCATTGACACGTGCGCCGTTCATACCTACGCATGCACCAACTGCATCTACATCCGGATCGTTGCTCCATACAGCGATCTTTGTACGGGAACCGGCCTCACGTGCGATGCTCTTGATCTCGACAGTTCCGTCTTTTACTTCTGCAACTTCTGACTCAAAGAGACGTTTCACAAGTCCCGGATGAGTTCTGGATACCAGAATACGAGGTCCCTTCGGGGTATCCTTGACTTCAAGAATATACACCTTAATTCTCTCTGTCGGCTGGAAGGTTTCCCCTTTCACCTGTTCATTCTCACTTAATACTGCATCTGCCTTACCAAGATTGATGCTTACATTCTTGCCCATCACACGCTGTACAATACCGGTTACTACTTCTTTCTCTTTTCCATAATATTCATCATACAGCACTTTACGTTCTTCCTCGCGGATTTTCTGCAGGATAACGTTCTTTGCATTCTGTGTCGCAATACGTCCGAATTCCTTAGACTGGATCGGAACCTGTATCATGCCTCCGATCTCAGCTCTTGATGTGATCTTCAAAGCATCTGCCAGAGAAATCTCCATTGCAGGATCCTCTACGTATTCTACGATACTTCTGTCTGCATACACTGAAAAATCGCAGGTTTCCGGATTAATAGTTACATGTACATTGTCAGCTTTTCCAAAATGGTTCTTGCAGGCCTGGATCAGAGACTGCTCAATTGCCTCAAGCAGAGTATCTTTGCTGATACTCTTTTCCTTTTCAAGGATATCCAGTGCCTCCTTTAACTCTCTGCTCATTTTTTTCTTATCCTCCCGAATTAACTAAAACTCTATTGCGAGGCGTATCAGGGCTGTGTCTTTCTTATCAAAAACACGCTCGGTTCCATCCTCATCGATTGTCACACTGTTACTATCATATGCGGTCAAAATCCCGCAGAACTCTTTTTGCTTCTCGATTGGCCGGTAGGTACGGATTTCCACCAGTTTTCCCATGTTTCTCTCAAAGTCTTTGTCTTTCTTCAGCGGTCTGTCCAGTCCCGGTGAACTGATCTCCATGATATAACTGTCTTCGATAAAATCATTCTCATCCAGTTTGTCACTGAATGCTCTGCTGACTGTCTCGCAGTCATTTACCGTAATTCCGCCTGGTTTGTCAATGTATCCTCTCAGATACCAGTTACCTGCTTCCTTCACATATTCTACATCAACCAGTTCAAAGCCGTTAAGTTCTACGATCGGTGCCAGAAGTTCCTCTGCGCGCTTTTCATACTCTTCCCGTCTGCTCATTTTCCCACCTGCCTTTCCATGCAACAAATAAGAGTGGGCTCACGCCCACTCCTTTGTCAACAAGTTCTAATTTAGATGTATTGTAACACCAATTCCCGGCAATTGCAAGGCTTTTCCTGCAAAAACCTTGATTTTAGCGGATTTGTTGGTTTTATATACGTGGTTTTGTTCCTTTACTGTCCCGTTTGGACAGTTTTATCCTGTTGAGAACATAGGGTTTATCATGGTAAGTAATGGTATATTCCTGGCGGCTTTCCAGAAGATATGCATGATCCAGTTTATCTCCTTCTGCCAGTTTCATTCCACGCACCCCGATAGATGTTTTCTTCATAGCAGAAATATCCTGTTTCTGAAATCTTAAGAAATATCCGCCCTCACTCTGGAATACCACCTGCTCCATTTCATCCGCAGAACCCACAAAAATCAGGGAATCCTCTTCAGCAAGTTTCGTAGACACGATCGTTCTCTTCGCCACATCAAACTCTGCACCGCTTACCAGCTTGCACATGGATGCAGCAGTGACAAACAGAAGTGTATTTTCTTTTACAGATGCCAGTGGTGCTACATAGAGCATACGTTCCTGTGCACTGTCATAATTGCTCAGATTATCTGCCGGTGTCCCCTTATCCCTGAAACGAACCAGTGGAATATCTGCCACCTTGATACTGTGCATCTTTCCATTATCTGTAAAGATACAGATCTTATCTGTATTCATACAGTTAAACACATATTTGTTCTCTGCATTGGCAGCTTCTTTATTTCTCTCATATGCAGACTTATCAATGGTCCGCATATATCCGAAGCGGTCCATAAGGAATGTGACTTCCATTTCTTCCATCTTCTTTTCCTCATAGACAACTTCTTCTGCATTCTCGATCACTGTGCGGCGTTTCGTACCGTATTCTTTCTTGATCTGATCCAGTTCTTTCATGATCACTTCTGCCATGGAATCATAATTATTCAGGATATCTTCATAAATGGCAATGTTCTTCATTGTTTCTGCATAGTCTGCCTGAAGTGCCTCGATTTCCAGACCGATCAGTTTGTACAGACGCATATCCAGGATCGCAGCTGCCTGTTTTTCTGAGAAATGCAGCTTCTGCGCAGCTTTCTCGCTTGATTTGCTCTTGAACCTGATTCCTTCTGTCACACCGTCAACCAGGCATTTCTTTACCTGTTCTCTGTTCTTGCTTCCTCGCAGGATCTCGATGATCAGGTCGATCACATCACATGCCTTGATCAGACCTTCCTGGATTTCTTTCTTCTCCTGCTCTTTATTCAGAAGTGTGGTGTACTTTCTGGTCGTGACATCGAATACGAAATCTACGTGATGCTCTATCACCTGCTTCAGACTCAGAGTCTCCGGTCTGCCATCCGCAACTGCCAGCATATTCACGCCAAAAGTGTCTTCCAGCTTTGTCTTCTTATAGAGCATATTTGTAAGGTTCTCTACATCTGCGTCACGCTTCAGGTCAAGAACAATACGGATTCCCTCTTTGGAAGACTGATTGGAAATATCCACGATATCTGTTGTCTTCTTGTTTTCCACAAGAGACGCAATATCATTCAGAAATTTTCCGATATTTGCACCGATCATAGTGTACGGAATCTCAGTGATCACAAGCTGCTGTCTGCCGCCTTTAAGCTTCACTGTCTCCACTTTACCTCTGACACGCAGCTTCCCTGTTCCTGTCTCGTAAATCCTGAGCAGGTCATCTTTATTTACTACCAGACCACCTGTCGGAAAGTCCGGTCCCTTGAGATAGCGCATCAGCCCTTTGACACTGATGTCATTATTCTTCATATATGCTTTTACAGCATCTACCACTTCACCCAGATTGTGAGGCGGAATACTGGTTGCCATACCGACTGCAATACCGTCTGCTCCGTTTACCAGCAGATTCGGGATTCTGACAGGAAGTACCACCGGTTCCTTCTCTGTCTCATCAAAGTTCGGCATAAAATCTACCACATTCTTATCCAGATCTTCGAGGAAGACATCCTGTGTCAGTTTCTCCAGTCTGGCTTCTGTATATCGCATGGCCGCTGCACCGTCACCCTCGATGGAACCGAAGTTTCCATGTCCGTCGACCAGTGTTTTGCCTTTCTTAAAATCCTGAGCCATTACCACAAGTGCTTCGTAGATCGAACTGTCACCATGGGGGTGATATTTACCCATGGTATCCCCTACGATACGGGCACATTTTCTGTATGGTCTGTCATAACGGATACCCAGTTCATACATATCATATAGGGTTCTTCTCTGTACAGGCTTCAATCCGTCACGCACATCCGGCAGGGCTCTGGAGATAATAACACTCATGGCATAATCTATATAGGATTTCTGCATGACCTCCGCATAGTCGGTGGGAATCACATTCTCCTGTTTTGTTTCCATTTAATTTCTTTCCTCCATTTCAGACACATATCCATGTATCTGTCTTAATTTCCACATAACACTCCGGCGAAATCAGATGTCCAGCTCTGCATCCTGTGCATGCTCATAAATAAATTTCTTTCTCGGCGGGACATCGCTTCCCATCAGAATCTCTGTCACGCTTGATGCAAGTCTCGCATCTTCAATCTCCACCCGCTTCATCATTCTAGTTTCCGGATTCAGAGTCGTCTCCCAGAGCTGCTCCGCATCCATCTCGCCCAGACCTTTATATCTCTGAAGAGTAAAGCTTCCCGGCTTATGGGCACGTCTGTATCTCTCCAGTGCCTTATCATCGTACAGGTATTCCTCCTGCCCCTTCTTAGGCATGACTTTATATAATGGCGGCATGGCAATATACACATGTCCCTCAGTGATCAGATCCGGCATGAAACGATAGAATAAAGTAAGGAGCAGTGTGGAAATATGCGCCCCATCCACATCGGCATCAGCCATGATCACAATCTTGTCGTAACGAAGCTTCGTAATATCAAAGTCATTTCCGTATCCTTCGGAGAATCCACATCCGAATGCATTGATCATGGTCTTGATCTCCGCATTGGCAAGCACTTTGTCAATGGTTGCTTTCTCCACATTCAGGATCTTACCTCTGATAGGAAGGATTGCCTGGTAATTACGGTTGCGGGCAGTCTTTGCGGAACCTCCCGCAGAATCTCCCTCTACGATAAAGATCTCGCACTGGGAAGGATCCTTCTTCTCGCAGTTTGCCAGCTTTCCGTTAGAGTCAAAGGAATATTTCTGCTTTGTCAGAAGATTCGTCTTCGCCCTCTCCTCTGTTTTACGAATCTTTGCTGCTTTCTCTGCGCAGGAAAGGATGGTCTTAAGAGTCTCCAGATTTCTGTCAAAATAGAGTACCATCTGCTCTCCTACAACCTTTCCGGTTGCGCGTGATGCATCCTGATTATCCAACTTTGTCTTGGTCTGTCCCTCGAAACGAGGTTCCGGATGCTTGATGGAAACAACTGCTGTCATTCCGTTACGGATATCTGCACCTGTGAAGTTCGGATCCTTGTCTTTAAGAACGCCGATCTCTCTCGCATAAGTATTCATGACTGTAGTAAATGTAGTCTTAAATCCAGTCAGATGAGTACCGCCCTCTGCATTGTAAATGTTATTACAGAAGCCCAGTACATTCTCACGGAATTCATTGGTAAACTGGAATGCCACCTCTACCTGAATACCGTCTGCTTCCCCTTTCAGGTAAACCGGATCATGCAGGACTTCCGCGCTGTGGTTCAGATCTTTGATAAATCCAATAATCCCATCTGGCTCATGATAGGTAATATCTTCAATCTCAGAACCTCTTTTGTCCTCAAAATGGATCGTCAGTTCCGGATTTAAGTATGCAGTTTCATGAAGTCTGCTCTTTACCTCTGTTGCTGAGAATCTTGTCTTCTCAAAAATCTCCGGGTCTGGCAGGAAATTAATACTGGTCCCTGTCTGTCTGGTCCTTCCCAGTTTAGGCAAAAGTCCATCTTCCAGTTCCAGAGTGGGGATTCCCCTCTCATAATGATCATGATGTACATATCCGTCACGGCTGATCTTAATATCAAGATATGTAGACAGAGCATTGACAACAGAAGAACCTACTCCGTGAAGTCCTCCGCTTGTCTTGTAAGCGGAATTGTCAAATTTACCGCCTGCATGAAGTGTAGTAAATACCAGTCTCTCTGCCGATACTCCTTTCTCGTGCATGTCTACCGGGATTCCTCGTCCGTTGTCTGTTACTGTACAGGAACCATCTTTCTCCAGAACTACATGGATCAGACTGCAGTATCCTGCCAGATGTTCATCTACTGCGTTATCTACGATCTCATAAATAAGATGATTTAATCCTTTTCGTGAAACACTTCCGATGTACATTCCCGGACGCTTACGAACCGCCTCCAGACCTTCCAGGACAGAGATGCTCCCTGCATCATAGGTGTTTTTCTTTGCCATGTCTGTTACATTTCCTTTCTTTCTATATATCAACATCAACCAGATTGCTTACTGCAAATCAGGAAATAATTTTTACGTTGCAAACGTTTGTTCGTATTATAACCGAATTTTTATTTTTTTTCAAGCCTAAACCTTCCTTGTCAATGGAATAAAACACAAAAAAATAATCAGAACCGAAATTCTGATCCTTTTCTGCCTGTAAGCCTGTTCTGTTATAATTTGAGTGCATTTATCTTATCATTGGTTTTTTCAACTGTCAACTTTTTCTTTCTATTCAGCTATAAATCTTCTGAACGCAAAAAATAACCAGAGCCTAAGCTCTGGTTAAATTCTCACTATTTTGTAGCAGCCAGTACGGGAATCGAACCCGTGTTTTCGCCGTGAGAGGGCGACGTCTTAACCCCTTGACCAACTGGCCATTTGTTTATCTGTCGTTCGCTCTTCGCTGTCGACTCGTTTAATATACACCATCTTTTTCTAAAATGCAAGTACTTTTTTAAAAAAATTTCAATTTTTTTATTTTTCTCGAATTTTTCGTTCAAAAAGCCCTGTATTTATGCGGTTTTTGCCACAAAAAAATTTTTATTTTTTGTTCCAGAAAAGAAATGCCATGGCAGCTCCACCGCTTTCCATGGCATTTCCCAGTTATTTATTTCTGTTTCTGACTGTTTCTTATTCCTCTATATCCTCCGCAGGCTCTGCTGGAATGAATACGCGGGATTTCTTTTCTTCGTGTTTATGAAGTGCTGCTTTCTCAGTTGCCTCAATACAGAATTCCATCTGAGAGTTAATCTGGGCTTTGCCTCGTTTATCCGGCTTCACATAAGTTCCATCCGGCTGCAGGATATGAGCTTTTACATTATCCTTAAACTCCAGATCAAGTACATGCTCCAGCTCTTTCTTAATCTTCTCATCTTCCACAGGGAAAACAATCTCTACCCTGCGGTCAAGGTTACGCGGCATCCAATCCGCACTTCCCATATAGATTTCCGGGTTTCCGCCGTTTTCAAAATAGAAAATACGACTATGCTCCAGAAATTCCCCTACAATAGAACGGACATGAATATTCTCACTGATTCCCGGCACTCCTACTTTCAGACAGCAGATACCCCTTACCAGAAGCTCCACCTGAACTCCGCAGGAAGATGCATAATACAATCCAGCAATAATCTTCGGATCACAGAGAGAATTCATCTTTGCGCGGATTAACGCCGGAAGTCCTTTCTTCGCATTCTCTGCCTCACGTTCAATCAGGCTTAAGAACCTGTCCTTCATCCAGATTGGTGCTACGATCAGCTTATTCCAGCTTTTCGGTTCAGAATATCCGGAGAGCATGTTAAATACTGCTGTTGCATCTTCACCAAAACGTTCATCGCAGGTAAAGATACCGCAGTCTGTATAGAGTTTTGCAGTGGAATCATTGTAGTTTCCGGTCGCCAGATGCACATAACGGCGGATTCCTGTCTCTTCCCTGCGCACAACCAGTGTGATCTTGCTGTGTGTCTTAAGGCCTACCAGACCATAAATTACATGACATCCTGCCTTCTCCAGCTTCTTCGCCCATACAATATTATTTTCTTCATCAAAACGTGCTTTCAGCTCTACCAGTACGGAAACCTGTTTGCCGTTTTCTGCTGCCTGCGCAAGGGCAGCAATGATCGGTGAATTGCCGCTGACACGATACAGAGTCTGTTTAATAGCCAGAACATCCGGATCTTTTGCTGCCTGACGTACGAAATTTACAACAGGATCGAAGCTCATATAAGGATGATGCAGGAATACATCGCCCTCACGTATCACCTGGAAAATATCCTTCTCATTCTGAAATTCCGGTACAGGTGCCGGCTGATATCTCGGTGTCTTGTAAGCATCAAAGCCATCCGCGCCATATACTTTCATAAGCATGGTAAGATCCAGAGGTCCGTTTATCTCAAAAATATCTGCCTCTTTGATGTCAAATTCCGTTTTCAGAATCTTCAGCAGGCGTTCATCCATCTTATCCTCTACTTCCAGACGGATAACCTCACCCCACTGACGTTTCTTTAACTGGCGCTGGATCTCCACCAGCAGATCCTCTGCCTCATCTTCATCGATGGTAAGATCCGCATTACGCATAATACGGTAAGGATGGGCACATATCACATCATAACTCAAGAAAAGTTTGTCAATATTTCTTTCAATAATCTCTTCCAGCAGGATCACTGTGGTATCTCCATCCTTCTTTGACGGAATCTGCACCACCCTTGGAAGCACAGACGGAACCTGCACTGTAGCAAACAGAAGTTCTCCTGTTTTATCCTTTTTGCTGAGTTTATCACTCTTCTCCTTCTTGGAGATCAGAGCACCAATATTTAATGTCTTGTTTCTGATCAGCGGAAACGGTCTGGAAGAATCCATCGCCATCGGTGTAAGTACCGGATATACATTATCCTCAAAGTATCTGTCTACAAATACACTCTGTGCTTCTGTAAGATTCTCATGGGCTGCCGCCAGGTGCATTCCTGCTTTCTCAAGCGCAGGGATCAGAGAACGGTTCAGGGTATTATACTGTACATGAACCAGTTCATGGGTACGGACACTGATTTCTTTTAACTGTTCCTTGGCTGTCATTCCTGCAATGTCTGTTTTATGATATCCTGCATGTACCTGATCCTTAAGAGACGCCACACGCACCATAAAGAATTCATCCAGATTGGATGCGGTAATGCTCAGGAACTTCAGTCTGTCAAATAAAGGAAGATTTTTATCTCTTGCTTCACTCAGAACACGCTCGTCAAATTTGAGCCAGCTCAGCTCACGGTTTACGAAATACTCTTTTTTTTCAAATTTTCCAAGATCCATAAGTTCATCCTCCTTTATGCTCTGCCCTTACGCCTGAGAACCAAACGAATGCCAAATACTTCTTCAAAAAATGCGACTTTATCTTTCAGCAGTCCCAGTTCCAGGGAAATATCCTGTGCGGAATCCACGATCATCTGCAGTTCTCTGTCCTTAAGCGCTGTCTTGATCCCTTTTACTTTCTGATAATGGCTTCTGTCCATGGCATTTGCCAGACGAAGGATCGCAGTCATCTTTGCTACCTTGATATAGCTCTCTCTGTCAATCGCTATTCCCATACTGTAAAGTTCATCGTAGTGAACAAACGCAGAATTATTGAATCTGACCGCACACGCGATCATCTGGCGTTCCAGAGAGGACAGACCAATAATATCTGTGGACATAATGATCTGATAAGAACACTCAGAAACATTTTCCATGCTGATATATTTGCCACAGTCATGAAGCAGTGCCGCGATCTGCAGCAACAGACGTTCTCTTGCACCCATACCATGAACCTTCTTCATACTGTCAAAGATATTCAGGCAAAGATTCATAGTTCCCTGGATATGACTCTTACTGCTGGAATAGCGTTTCGCAATGTTCTTTGATGTAACCAGAATGTCATTCTCAAAATTATGGACACTTTTGAGAAATTTTTTCTTCTCTGCAAAATCATAGGCAATTCCATCCAGCAGGGAAACACCTGGTGCCCAGAGAGACTCTGCATTGAAAATATCAATAAAATTTCTGCACACTACCATGGTCGGTACAACAAGGGATGCATATTCCGGATCAATCTCCATCTCCTGTGCCAGCAGGTCAACAGATTTTCCAACTGTATCCTCATAGCGTTTCATAAATTCTTCCCTTGTAATGATCCTGTCTTCCATTTCCTCCTGGAAGATCATATCTGTAATAAAATCTCCCATCAGGATCACATTCCTGATATCCTTATCCTTCAGATACAGACGCTGAAAGCTCATCAGGTCATTTCGGATAAATTCCTCAACCAGCTTGTCATAATGAATGGTTGTTTTCTCCAGTTCTTGCAGACGCTGGCGGATTCTTAAACTTCCCATTTTAAGTCCCTGGGTAGTGACCAGAGCATCCTTGTCAAAGAGGGAAACCTGAAGGCTTCCGCCGCCCACATCCAGGATTGCGGTGCCTTTCTGGATCATCTTTTTGAATCCCTTTTCTATAGCAGCAATTGATTTGTACCCAAGGAAATGCTGTTCTGCACTGCTTAGGATTTCAATTTTCATTCCTGTACGCTGATAGATCTGTTCAATGATCAGCAGCGGATTCACAAGTTCTCTGAATGCACTGGTGCCGCAGGCACGATACTCTTCCACCCCAAAGTCCTGCATCAGCCTCTTAAAGTCGTTCAGCACCTCACATAAAACATTCAGCATTTCTGAATCGATCTTTCCGTCAGAATAGACACCCTTTCCGATTTCCAGACTGTATCTGACATCATTCAGTTCACGAAAACCAATTCTTTTTGACATCTCAAAGATCTTCATGCTGACTTCATAAGATCCGATATCAATGGCTGCAAATGTCATGACTGCCATATGCGTTCCCCCTTTACCATTCATCTATTTGCTTTTTTATTCCTTCTCCACACCCAGCAGATGGTCGATAAACTGCTGTGCAGTTCTTCCTGTAAGTCCTCCATGGGAAAGCTCCCACTTATTTGCTTCCAGAAGCAGCTCGTCCTCCGGCATGGTAATTCCGTTTCTCTCTGCGAGAGCTTTCACAATTGTCTGGAATTCCTTTTTGCTCGGTGCACCATAGTAAATACGGACACCAAAACGATAAACCAGTGAAAGCTTCTCCTGCACTGTATCGGAGGAATGCAGATCGTCATCATCCATGATCTCCAGCTTGTCACTGGATTTCTCTCTTACCAGATGTCTTCTGTTACTTGTTGCATAGATCAGGATATTGTCCGGCTTCTTCTCCAGACCACCCTCGATCACTGCCTTCAGATATTTATATTCGATTTCAAATTCCTCGAATGACAGATCATCCATATAGATAATGAATTTATAGTTCCTGTTCTTAATCTGCGCGATCACATCATTCAGATCCTGAAACTGATGCTTATACACCTCGATAATACGAAGTCCCTCATCATAATAACGGTTCAGGATTCCCTTGATACTTGAAGATTTACCTGTACCTGCATCACCAAAAAGCAGACAGTTATTTGCTTTTCTGCCTCTTACGAACGCTTCTGTATTCTCGATCAGCTTCTGCTTCGGGATTTCATAGCCGACCAGGTCCTCCAATTTCACATGCGCGATCCTTGTGATAGGCTGGATCTCCACATTGTCATTCTCATCATGTCCTACACGAAAAGCCTTATGTAATCCCAGCTTACCCACACCAAAATCCTTATAAAACTGTACCATATCCTTCATGAATTCCTCTGTGGACTCCGCTGCTGCCAGCGTTTTGCTCAGATCACAGATACGGTCTCTGATACGGGAATTAAACATCTTGCTGTTACTTCCGGTGTTGGTATAATCACCGAGAACCTTACAGCAGGAAATTCCAAATGCCTCATCCAGTACAGTCAGGTCAAAATCATACAGTTCTTTAAACACACCAAAATCATTCAGTGCCAGTTCATTAATACTTCCGTTGACAGCCCCTCTGATCTCACAGGCTGTACTGAATGCATTTTCATTATTTACCAGAAGAAATGTCAGATAACAGTGCCATAAATTTCCGGAAAAGCCATAAGCGCCGGCAGTTTCCACCAGTCCGTTGGCACACTCAAAGAACAGCCCTTCCTTTTCTTTCAGATCAGGTGCTTTCTGTTCCCAGGCATTCATCAGTTCTGCCATTTTATCAAGGATTTCTCCATGTTCAAAGTTACGGTATAAGATGCATTCATTTAATCTAGCCATTTTTTATTACTTCCTTCTTACCTTGTTGTTTTATCTTATTGTTCTGCTGTGAGTGGTATAATTATTTCGAAAACGATGTACCAGAGTGTGTTTGAAAAATGCTTTACGCAAAATATGCCGCAAAGTGGGACGTGCAGATTGTGGAAATGATTTTTCAAACACGCTCTGGCATTATGGAAATGATTTTTAATAATTTCCCAAAATTCTCATTCTGTCAGCTTCTGCCTCAATTCCTCTCAGGGCATTCTTCACTGCACTGTCCTTTAAATTTCCCTCGAAATCAACAAAAAAACGGTACTGCCAGTTCTTCCCTGTGATCGGGCGGGATTCTATCTTCGTCATATTCAGTCCATTATAAATAATGTGAGACAGCATATTGTAAAGAGTTCCGCTCTCATGATGCAGTTCAAAGAAAATACTGATCTTATGTGCATCCTTCACATAGATTGGTTTCTTACTCACGATCACAAAACGTGTGGCATTCTGTCCGTTATAGCAGATATTCTCAGCCAGGATCTTCAGTCCGTAAAGCTCTCCTGCCTGTCTGCTGGCAATAGCTGCCTGCGTCTTGTCATTGTCTTCTTTTATCTTCTTGGCAGAACCGGCAGTATTTTCCATCTCTTTCTTCTTCCAGCCCGGATGAGATTCCAGATATTTTCCACACTGGGAAAGTGCCTGAGGATGAGAACATACCTGTCTGATATCCTCCAGTTCAGCATCCGGCAGTCCCAGAAGTACATGCTCCGGACGGATGATCTGTTCTCCTACAATGCTAAGCTCATACTCTGTAAGAAGATCATAAATATCAGCAACAATACCGGCAGTTGTATTCTCAATGGGAAGTACCGCATAGTCTGCTCTTCCCTCCACAACTGCTTCCATTGCATCACGCCAGGTTTTTACATGAAAGCTCTCAATATCGTCCTGGAAATATTCCCTCATTGCAGCATAACTGTATGCACCTTCCACACCCTGAAAGACAACTCTTACATCTTTCAACGGAAGTGCATCTACCATTTCCAGTTTCTCATCATCCTCGATTCCATGCTCTGTGAGAAGCTGATACTGTCTCTTACGGCTGATCGCCATGATCTGCTGAAAAAGCTCCTGCGCACCAAGCTGATTAAATTCTCCATGTGCCTTACCTCTCAGGACCTCCAGCTTCTGTCTCTCTCTTTCCGGATCCAGAACCTTCTTTCCTGTTCGTATCTTATATTCTGCAACATCCTCACACACCTTCATTCTCTGTTCAAAAAGACGTATGATATCGCTGTCGATCTTATCTATTTCATTTCTGCATTCCTGTAAATCTATCATTTATGTTGTACCTTTTTACTTTCACAAATTCTCTACAATATCAGTCATCTCTCCGATAAAGGAAAGAGAACCAAAGGCAATGATCACATCCTGTTCCCCGGCAAGTGAAAAAGCCTCCTCCACTGCATCTTTAATCGTATCCATTGCCTGTACATTGGGATTGTATTCACTGACAGTCTTCGCCAGCTCTCCGGCAGGCAGGGCCCTTATATTATCCGGAGTCTGGATCGTAAGTATCCGGTCTGCAAAGTGCGCAGTTTTCTGAATCACACTTCTGTAATCCTTATCTGCAAACACTCCCATAATATAGATGATCCGTTTTCCCTTAAAATAATGCTCTATTGAAGCTGCCATCATATCCGCAGCAGCAGGATTATGAGCCCCGTCTACCACAAACAGCGGTTTTTTACAGATAACTGTAAACCGTCCGTTCCAGTTTACTGTGCGAAGCCCTTCTTTTTTCTGCTCCGCAGCGGTGGGAAAGCCCAGCTCATCCAATACTTTTAAAGCATTCAGTGCAACTACTGCATTTTCCTTCTGATAAACACCTGCCAGCGGAATCTCATACTCTTCATCCCTGTACCGGATTGTCTGTCCAAGGCAGCTTTCCTTTAGCACCTCTGCCTCAGAAGCATCTGCTATGGTACATTTTGCACCGTGTTCTCTGCTGATCCTCTCGATCACCTGCATTACTTCCGGCTTCTGTCTGGCAGTCACCACTCTGCAGCCGTCTTTGATGATCCCGGCTTTCTTCTCTGCGATCTGTGCCAGAGTATTTCCAAGAAAAGACATATGATCCATACTGATCGATACCAGCACTGCCAGCAGCGTATTTTTAATAATATTTGTGGCGTCCAGATTTCCGCCCATTCCCACTTCCAGCAAAACGAGATCACAATTCTCTTTTTTAAAGAACAAAAATGCCACCGCAGTCTCTATTTCAAATGCAGTGGGATGGGGATAACCATCCTTTGTCATAGCAGCAATAACATCAGACACCTGTGTAATATAAGCAGCAAAGTCCTCTCTGCTGATCCTGCTTCCCGAAACTTCCATCCTGCCTCTGTAGGAATACAGGGTAGGCGAAACATATCTTCCAATGCGATATCCCGCACCGGATAAAACAGAATACAAAAAAGCAATGACAGAACCCTTGCCATTGGTACCGGCTACATGCACATATTTCAGATCATCCTGTGGATTTCCAAGACGTTTCATCAGCTCACGCATATGCTCCAGTCCCAGGACACTGGGAATTTCCCGGGTGATTTTGTCTATGTACTCCCGGCTTTCCTGATAATTCATAATAAACTCCTCTTATTTCCATGAGATCCCCTCCACACGTTCCTTTTGCGCATAAGGCACCTCATTGCTATAGTGTAATAACGTGTTCTCATTATATCCTACGTGTATGTTTTTTTCAAGGCAGGCAATACTAGAATCATAGAAATTTATACAGGAGCGTTACCTATGAAAAAAGCTTTCATTCTCTGCGGTCTGACGGGCTGGTGCATGGAAATCCTCTGGACCGGACTGCATTCCATCCTTTCAGGAGAACTTACCATGACAGGAAAAACTTCCCTTTTAATGTTTCCCATTTACGGATGCGGTGCCATCATCCGCCCGCTCTCCGGTAAACTTTCTGCTGTCCCGCTTTTTGTCCGCGGCTGCATTTATACTGTCGGATTTTTCTTCGTGGAATTTATCAGCGGTGCTCTTTTGCGCTGTTTTCATATGTGTCCCTGGGACTACAGCAACACTCCTCTGAATTACCGGGGACTGATAAGACCGGACTACGCTCCCCTCTGGTTCGGAGCCGGACTTTTTTTTGAGAAAATACTTGGAAAACTCTCTTGAAAAAAGCACCTGATTATTATATGATGTTATGAAGGATTAAATAAAAATTCCTGAACCAGTAAAATATGGAGGTATGAAATGAGACACTTAATGAGTCCGCTGGATCTGTCTGTTGATGAGTTAAATACTCTTCTTGACCTGGCCAGCGATATTGAGAAACACCCTGATAAATACGCACATGTCTGCGATGATAAAAGACTGGCAACTTTATTCTATGAGCCAAGCACCCGTACCCGTCTCAGCTTTGAAGCTGCTATGATGAACCTTGGCGGTAAAGTTCTTGGTTTTTCATCAGCTGATTCCAGTTCCGCTTCAAAGGGTGAAAGTGTTGCCGATACAATCCGCGTTGTATCCTGTTACGCTGACATCTGTGCTATGCGCCACCCGAAAGAAGGTGCTCCGTTAGTAGCTTCTATGGCTTCTTCTATTCCTGTTATCAACGCCGGCGACGGTGGTCATCAACATCCTACCCAGACATTAACCGACTTACTTACCATCCGTTCCCTGAAAGGACGTCTGGACAATCTGACCATTGGTCTGTGCGGCGACCTGAAATTCGGACGTACAGTTCACTCCCTGATCGAAGCACTTGTACGTTACACAAATGTAAAATTCATTCTGATCTCACCGGAAGAGCTTCGCATCCCAAGCTATATCCGCGAGGATGTTCTGAAAAAGAACAATATCGAATTTCAGGAAGTAGAGAGACTGGAAGATGCCTTACCGGATCTTGATATCCTCTACATGACACGTGTACAGAAAGAACGTTTCTTCAACGAAGAAGACTATGTCCGCATGAAGGATTTCTACATTCTGGACAAACAGAAAATGGAACTTGCAAAAAAAGACATGTACATTCTTCATCCGCTTCCACGTGTAAATGAAATCTCAACAGAGGTGGATGCAGACCCGAGAGCAGCTTATTTCAAACAGGCACAGTACGGTGTATATGTACGTATGGCCCTGATTCTCACATTACTGGAGGTAAAATTACCATGTTAAATGTTGGAGCACTTCGCGAAGGTTATGTATTAGACCATATCAAAGCAGGCAAGGCCATGACTATCTATCATGATCTGAAGCTTGATAAACTTGACTGCACCGTTGCCATCATCAAGAACGCGCGCAGCAACAAAATGGGTAAGAAAGATATCATCAAGGTTGAATGCCCGGTTGAGAATCTTGATCTTGACATTCTCGGCTTTATCGATCATAACATTACTGTAAACGTAATCAAGGACGAGAAGATCGTTGCCAAAAAAGAACTGAAACTTCCGAATCAGGTTGTCAACGTGATCAAATGCAAGAATCCACGCTGCATCACTTCCATTGAACAGGGACTCGACCAGATCTTTGTTCTTGCAGATAAAGAGAAAGAAGTTTACAGATGTAAATCTGTCTCTTATACACATCTGACGCTG